>Ga0066662_10000109_pt1 | contig 32868 bp, 23 predicted proteins | sample GraSoiAngelo_111_FD_133939 | JGI IMG/M metagenome (GOLD analysis project Ga0066662, IMG submission 133939) | Grasslands soil microbial communities from the Angelo Coastal Reserve, California, USA - 14_0903_12_40cm | ecosystem: Environmental > Terrestrial > Soil > Grasslands | place: USA...
CTCGACCGCGAGTACACCTCCCAGGACACGCAGGGCGGCCCGCTCGGCCCGGGATGGACATCCTCGCTCTTCTGGCAGCTCCTGATCACGCGGACGACGGTGACCGTCCGCTCCGGCTGGGGACAGCAGCTCATCTTCACCAAGAACGCCGACGGCACCTTCTCGGGCCCAACCTCGGGCAACGCGACGCTCAGCCTGAACGCCGGCCAGTACCTCCTGACGCTCGGAAAGGCGAACCTTCGCTTCACGTTCAACGCGGCCGGCCTTCCGCTCAGCGAGTCGATCCTTTCCTTCCCCGCCGCGGACGGGCACAATCTGCGTTTCACCTACAACGCGGGCAACGAGATGGTCAGCGTCACCGACAGCGTCGGGCGGACGATCCCGTTTACCTACACCACGGACGGACACCTCGCATCCGTCGCGCTACCCGACGGAAGGACAGCCTCCTACACGTACGACTCCTCAGGTCGGCTCGCAACCGTCACCGACATGAGTGGGCACATCACGACGTATGCGTACGACTCGTCCGGCCGGCTGGCGAGCGTGACCGACCCGCGCGGTGATGCGCTCGTCAGCGTCACGTATGACAGCAGCGGACGGGTCGCGACGATGACCGACGCGCTTGGGCACGTGTCGACGCTTGCCTACCCGTCGAGTTCACAGACGACCGTTACCGACGCGCGAGGCGGCGTGTGGACAGACACGTACAGCAGCGGAGGAGCGCTTCTAAGCCGGAGAGATCCGCTCGCGGAGACGATCGGCTTCCAGTATGACGCGTCGCTCAACGCGACCGCTGTGACTGACCCGCTCGGCCACACCTGGACATACAGCTACACCGGTCATGACGTGACCAGGGTGACCGAGCCGGCTCCGCTTTCGTTCTCAACGTCGATCAGCTACGGCACGTTCCACCTGCCGACACAGATCATCGACGGCCGTGGCCTAGCCACGACCATCGCCTACGCGAAGACCGGCGAGCCGACGCTGATCACGGATCCAGCCGGCGGGAAGACCTCCTACACCTACAACGCGCTCGGTGAGACAATCTCGATGCGTGAGCCCGGATCACATCTCTGGCAGTACGCCTACGACGCAAACGCCGATCTAACCGGCGTCACCAACCCGCTGAGCGCTATCACCCATCTGACGTATGACCAAAGCGGACGCATGCTTTCACAGACCGACCCCGACGGCGTGTCAAGGCACTACGCGTGGAACGCTCGAAACCAGGCCTCGCAGATCGCTGACTCGCTCGGCAACAGTACGAACTACCGCTACGACGCCGCCGGGAATCTTACGAAGGTCATCCTGCCCCTCGGGAACACGTACACCTTCACCTACAACAAGGGGAACCAGCAGACAGGCCAGACACCTCCCCTCGGCGGTACTGTCGCCTACGCGTACGATGCGAACGGGAACCTCATCTCGCGAAAGAACGCACTCGGGAACGTGTGGAGGTTCGGCTATGACACGGCGGACCGGCTGATCAGCCGAACCGCGCCGGGCGGGCACGCGCTCACCCTTCACTACAACGCGGACGGTCAGCTTTCCAGTCTCAGCCTACCCACCGGGAAAAGCCAATCGTTCACGCGCGATGTGATCGGCGAGCTGACCGCGGTCAGCTACTCCGACTCGACGCCACCCGTCAGCTACACCTACGACGCAGACGGAAACACCACCCGGATCGTCGACGGCACCGGAACCACAACACAGACGCTGGACTCGCTGAACCAGCCGATCCGGATCCAGACGCACACCGGGACGTTCACCTACACGTACGCGCCGAGTGAGCTCCCACAGTCCGAGACGCTGCCCGACTCGACGCTCCGATCGTTCTCCTACGACGCGGCGAATCATCTGACCACCGTGGCGGACACGACCGGCACGTACGCGCGCACGCTCGACGCGGCCGGGCGTGTGACCGCGATGAACTATCCAAGCGGCGCGTCGCAGATCTACACCTATGACGGAGACGGCAGACTCGCCAGCCTGACTGCGAAGAACACGTCCGGGACGCTCTACACCTACTCGCAGGGCTATGATGCGGACGGGCGAATCATCTCGCAGGCAGGGCCCGACGGGACGCACCTCTACACCTACGACGCGGACAGCCGGCTCACCCGTGAATGCTTCTCCTCGCCGTGCGGAACGACCGTGACCAGCTACACGTACAACAACGCGTCTCAGCGGCTCACAAAGACGGACGCGACCGGGACTACCAACTACACGTACGACCCGGCGAGCGAGCTCACCTCGGTTACGAACCCGGACTCATCGACGACCACGATCAGCCACGACGCGCTCGGGGACATCACCGGCATCGGCGCTGACTCGTACACGTTCAACGCGGCCGGCGAGCAGGCATCCTCAACCGTCGGTGGCACCCACACCACGAGGACGTACGACTATCTCGGTCAGATCGCAAGCCAGAAGACCGGGACAGCGGCGGCGAGCATCTTCAAGTGGGATGACGGGCCGGTCGGCACAGCGCTCGCATTCCAAGGGTCGAGCCGGCTCGTCTCGTTTGGCGGCTCGCCCGTCGGATTCTCCTCCGGTGGAGCTCAGTACGAGTACTTGAAGGATCCGCGCGGAAGCGTCGCTGAGGTCGTCGACTCGACAGGCGCGCCGCAGTGGCAGTTCGGCTACGACGCGTTCGGCATCACGCGGCTTTCGCAGAAGCTCTCAACGGGCGCGCCTTCGGTTTCTCGCGGCTTCCTCGGAGCTCTTCACGGCGCAAGCGCTGACTCTGTCATCCGCCGAGGCTCAGACTACCTGCCGCGGTTCAATGTCAGCCTCGCTGGGCCGACCAGCGTGTTCATCCTCAAAGGAAGCCATCCGACGTGTACATCGAGCAACGCCGGCATCTTGTCGTCTGTGTGTGGTGGCAAGAACTGTTTCTCCGACCCGACACGGAGTTGCACTATCGATACTGGTGGAGAGTGCTCCATAACGAGCAACTTCTGCCAGCCGGGACCAGTTGACTGCTCACAGGAGACTCACACGACCAATCCGACGTGCTGGCCCGAATGGGGCGGCGGAGGCGGCGGCCCTGGCGGTTGTCAAGGGGAGACCTGCGGCCCGCCTGGTGGCTGCGATCCGAGCTCGCCAGACTGCGGCCCGACCTGCGATCCGTCCACCGCGGACTGTTCATGCGACACCGGCTCGGCGTCAGCGGTCGCGGACTGTAACACCTCTGGCTGTACTACATCGGTGACCATGAACTCTGACGGTTCGACGAACATCAACCAGTCCTGCAACTGCCCGGCTGGAACTTCACCGTCCACGAGCACGAGCACCAACTCGACTGGTGGAACCACGACCACCACCACCTGCATACCAGGAAGCAGCGGAGGAGGATCATCCGGGTCAGGATCCGGCGGTTCGGATCCTGGTGGACTCGGAAAAGACGTCTGTAACTCGGCTCTCGCATTCCTCTGCTCGAAACTGGGGTTTACGCCTCTTGGGGGATTGTGCGCCTTGACTTCGCCCGCCGTCTGCTGGATCGTGACGAACCAGATTCCCCCGGCAGATGGCAACTGGTTCTTCATGTCGCCTGCGGGCCCATAGCGTGGCGCTACACCGACCGGCGAACATCGCCGCCTTCGCCAGTATCCCCGCCACTCGCGTCGTACACTCGGAAGGTGACAGAGAGCAGCGCGAGGCCGAGCTGAGCAACGATCCGTGCGCCGGCGATAATGAACAACGCATGACCTGGTCTCGACTCCTCGCGCAAGTCCTTCACACGTCAGTGCCACCTGTTCAAGTGAACCGCGACTATGTTCACCGCTGACGCCCGTGAGGGGCGGTATCATCGCGCAACTGTCGTTCTGAGAGGACGACTCCTTGTCCACTGGCACACGCTCAAACTGCGCGCCGGCGCGCCGATCCAAGCTCCACTATGGCCGAATTCTTGCATTGTTCGCGGCCGTTCTGGTCATGTTGCCTAGGGCCGCGTCAGGCGCCGCCTAAGACGGGTCACGTTCAATATCAAACTCGCCCGGTTCGGAGTCTCCGCCGGGAACCTGGACTCGAAGCGAAGCCCTGACGACTGGGCGATTGCAGCCAACCGCCTCATCGGCGGAAGCCCGCAAGGCGGCCCGCAGAACTACATCCGAACCGACTTCAAATGGTCGCAATGCGGCACCCCCGAACAATCCCGTGACGTCATGCACGGCTACGGCCATCTCGCCGTGGCTGGTGGCTGAAGAGAACGGCAGTTCTTGGGCGGGAAGGTCGGCCAGGCGACGGTTGAGGCAGCGACCGAGCTCGAAACTGGGCTGACGCGGATCGGCGCCAGGTTCGAAACCTCCTCGGCCGTCACCGCGGGAGTCCAGGCGCCGGCCGCGGCGCGGACGGTGCCATCGACAAGCACCGCGGCGCCTGTGTTCCCACCAGCCAGTCGGCGTTCACCGGTGCATTCTGCCGGTTCAGACCCTGTTTCGGCGTTGATATGCGCGCCTGCGGTTGGGCGCGCGAGGCGAGTCGAATCGGGTCTAGGGTTGTACGCATGGAACTGCCGTATGTACGCCAGGCCGTCGAGTTCGGCGTCCCTGTCCGCTATGCGCACGGCCCGGACTCCTCCCCGCAGGCCGGGGTGCCCACCGGGACGGTTCATGAGCACGCGGTGGACGCCAGCGACGCTTTCTCCGGTACATATCGCCGCTATTGGGTCTATGTCCCGGCGCAGTACAACTGATCTGTTCCCGCGTCGCTGATGGTCTTCCAGGATGGCTGGATGTACTTGGACCCCGATGGTGAGATTCGGGCCGGCATCGTATTCGACAACCTCATCCACCGTGGCGAGGTACCCGTCACCATCGTTGTCTTCGTCGACCCGGGTGAGCCCGACAACCGCAACGTCGAGTACGACGCATTCAGCGAGGCCTATGCGACGTTCCTGGCGAGCGAGATCCTCCCGGCTGTGAAGGTGCGCTATCGGGTGAGCGATGATCCGGAGGATTGGGCGATCGGCGGTGGGAGCAGTGGCGGCAAGTTGCGCATTCACCGCGGCGTGGTTGCGACCGGATCTGTTTCGTCGCGTGCTGATCTTCTTGGGTAGCCTCGCCCAGTTGGAGGGCGGCAACCGCTATCCCGACCTGATCGCCACGGAGCCGACAAAGCCGCTTCGCATCTTCATGCTGGCAGCATCGCGTGACCTGGGCTGGAACGAGCCGGAGTGGAACTGGTTCAGCGCGAACCTGCGCGTGGCCGCCGCACTGGACGAGCGGGGCTACGACTTTCGGTTCGTGCTTGGGGACGGGGGGCACGACCCCAACCACGGCGGGGCGATCCTTCCCGACGCGCTCCGGTGGCTTTGGCGAGGCGCCGAGGCGACGTGAAGGAAGGGATCACACCTGAGCTGGTGGAATGCCTCGTCGCCGAGCAGTTCCCGGAGTGGTCGCATCTCCGAGTCGCCCCCGTCGAGCTAGATGGCAACGACAATACGACGTTCCGGCTCGGGGACGAGTTCTCAGCTCGGCTGCCAAGTGCCGACGCCTATGTGGCCCAGGTCGAAAAGGAGCACATGTGGCTTCCGAGACTGCAACCGCTTCTCTCGCTTCCGATTCCCGAGCCGCTCGCCGGTGGCCAACCGGGATGCGGGTTCCCGCGACCGTGGTCGGTCTACCGCTGGCTGAACGGCAATGTCGCGACGGTCGGTCGCATCGAGGACTTGTCCGGCTTTGCAACGGATCTCGCCTCGTTTCTGTCAACGCTGTATGCGATCGACCCTGCTGGAGGGCCGGCGGCGGGCGCCCACAGCTTCTTCCGCGGTGGCCCGGTCCAAACGCTCGACGGAGACGTGCGCGCCGCGATGGCAGCGCTGGCGGGTGAGATCGATCTCCACGCGGTCACGGCTGCGTGGCAAGCGGCGCTCGATGCACCCTGGCATGGGCCGGACGTCTGGGTGCACGGCGACGTCACCAGCACGAACCTGCTCGTGGCGGAGGGCCGACTCGCTGCGGTGATCGATTTCGGCTGCTGCGCCGTCGGCGACCCCGCTTGCGATCTCGCTATCGCCTGGACGCTCTTCGAGGGCGAGAGCCGCCGCGCGTTCCGCGAGGGGCTCCCGATCGATGACCACGCATGGTCGCGCGGCCGTGGCTGGGCGCTCTGGAAGGCGCTCATCACGCTGACCAAGCCGGAGGACGAGGCCGAGCGCCGACGCGTCAGATTCGGGTGGCGGATCGGAGCCCGCGCGGTCATCGACGAGATCGCCAGGGATTTCACCGCCGCGTCGTGACGCTCGAGTCCGAAATGCTCGGACGGTCACCCGCGCGGTGTCCTAGACTCGCCTCCTGACCGGTCGTCCGTTCAGCCGCGAAGATGCCGCTCAGGGAGGGATGACCCCTTCTTCGCCTACAGAAGAGCTCTCTTTACCATGGGCTTCACCGGAGCCGTCACGCTGGCCGCGGCGCGACAGAGCCGCCATTCCACGCCATACAGCGCACTGGAGCTGCGCCACCCGCCCGAGTTTCTTATGCTGGCCGCCCAGAGTTAGCGCACCGCCTGGCGAATGCCATCGACGCGGGCTCGAAGCTCGGCCAGCTCGCGGCTCTGCTGAGAAACCACTTCCGCCAGTTGGGAGAGCGTCGAGATCATCTGGCCTGCCAGGCGATCCAGATCGGTTCCCCGTGTTGTTCTCGACCGTGAGGTCGACGCGGCTGCCGACGAGCGTCGCTGGTTCTTTGCGCGGGGCGTCTTCGCTCGAGCGCCGCGGCCACTTTCCTTGCCGCTTGGGGATGCCTGGTTGCCCGCGACTCGGTAGTAGGTGGTCGCGACCGTGCCCGCGGAACGTCCGGACTCTTCGGCAACCTGCTTGAAGGCATCGGTCTTCTTAGCGCCTCCAGAGACGAGCCGTTCCACGGCCTCAAACGTCTCGCGGGCGACCGAGCCGTCACGACGCCGCGAGGGACCAGAACTGGAGAGGTTCTCCTTGCGGCTCTTCGCCTGGCGTCTTGCGGCCCGCTTTGGCTTCGCGTCTGCGGCCCCTCGGCGACGCGCGGCGGTAGCCCCACCGCCGCCGGAGGCGGCAGAGGGCTGGGAGCGCGCTGGCTGATCGGTTGGCGCGTCTGTCATATCGATCGCGGGAACATCAAGCACACGTTGCTTGTCTTCCACTGAAGGTTTCACTTCTACTCCGAGCACTTTCATGGGACTCCTGACTGGGGGTGGTCGAACCCTAACGGGCGGTTAGGAGCGGGGAGTCAGACCACGAAACCAAGCGACGACCGACCACTGCATCCTCTAGAGATTCGCACGATATGTTCGAAATGTCATTCTGGGTTGTGAGTCGCCATCTGCGATCCTAATCGCCCATCACGTCCGACCAGGCACCCGGCCGGAACGCCTCGCCCGGCACGCCACCGATACAGAGCAGAAGCGCGCCGGATTCCCGGGCGCGGATCTCCCGCCACTCTTGCGGGCCGATACGCGCGATCACACCGCGCTCGAGTAGGAACTCGTCCCCTGCGACGCGAAGTGTGACCGACCCTTCCAAGACGACGTACACCTCCTCTTGGCCGCTTTCCGTTTCGTCGTGCCCGAACAAGAACCCCGGCGGCAAGCGCTCCACCTGCAAGCCAAACGAGGTGACGCCGAGCCCGGCTCGGGCGAACACCATCTCCCCACCCTTGATCTGCTGCCGGGGCAGATCCTCGATGCGCCGAACCACGACATCCGCCATGCTGTCGAGTCTACGGCAACACACAGGCCAGCCGAAGCGGGGCAACCGCATCAACGAGCGATGCACGCTGAGGATCGGAGAGCTGAGGGATGAGGCGGTTCCAGCCGGGCGGTGTGCTTGGATGGCGGAGCATGGTCGGCGGAGGGAACATCGACTACTACATGGCCGTTTCTCCCATCTATCCGCTGGCGGGGATCGCGCTGTTGGTCGAGTCGCGCCTTTCTGCTCAGGCGCAGGAACAGCTTCCCAATCAGACGAGGGAGCAGCGCTGGACGAGCGCGCAGCGGCGGCTTTTCTACTGCCACGTCGGCCCCGTCATTGTGGGACTCGTGGCGGCCGTCGTCGGCGTCTGGGCCTGCCTGGGCGCGCTGATCGAAGCCCACGCGAGTCGGCGGCAGTTCCAAGCCGCTGATGCTGCACTCGGCATTGAGGGCATCGCGCTTGCGGTGCTGGTGATTCTCCATGTCTTTGAGATGACCGCCGACCGCATCGTGCTATGGATCGGAAGTGCGCTGATCCTGGGGCTGCTGGTGGCAGTCGGGTACGGGTTGACTCACCCGTAGCCGCCTTAGTGTTGACGTGCTGTGCCCTTAATCTCCTCTCCGCCGGCGTCGCTGAAGCAGCGTCGCAGCGTTTGGTCGTGCCACCGGCGTCGGCACGGACGGCGGGGCGGGATTACTCGGGCAGGTCTGGCTTGCCGGCTCCGGCGGACGAACCGGCGACCACGGCCATCCGGGACGGGTGACAGGCACCGCTCTACGCGTCGTAACGGTTCGGCCGCCGAGGGTTGGGCACCTGCCGAGGAGTCCGTCCCGCCGGCCGCGACAGCTAACAGCCAGCGTTTGACGGAACTGCGATGTGCTTCTCTTCGAGCTGCGCGCAGGCTCGTGCATTCGCCAGCCTCGTTGTGCTCGTCTGAGCCTCTGTTTGAAGTCGATCTGCGTTGGCTTCGGCGGTTTCCACGTTCGTCTTCCTTAGCGTCGCGTTAGCCTGGGCGAGGTCTGCCTGTTGTTGCTTCAGTGCCGCCTCCGCTTGGTTCTGCCTCGATGCTGGGCGTTGCGTCTCTACGTAATCAGCGAGCAGGAAGAGCGCGAGAATGGCGCCGGCCGCGGCGAAGTACGAGATCCTTGTCGCGAGGCGTTCGTGCGCTCGTACTGATCTGTATTCCAAAACGCCGGCGGCCGCGTCGAGTACCGCCAACCGCACGACGTCTTCCAGACGATCAGCCGCGTCACCGGCGCCCTGACCCCGCATATTGTCCGCTCCGGCTTGAACCCGGCGTAGGTCGTACCGGTCGGACTGCGCGGTCCCTGGCCCAACGTACGTGAGGACGTAGGGCTCGTACGCCGTCTTGATTAGCTCGATCTCGAACGGCTGAAACCGGCCTTGGGCGCGCTGCCCGAGGCTTGCCGGCCACCTAGCATCAATGGGCGAACTGGTAGTCGGCGTTGCGGGGGTAATCATGATCCGCCGCTGGGCGGAGAAGAAGAGTGAGCCCAGGTAGCCGACCGCCGAGACGAGTACAAGCAGTAGAACAACAATCGCTGAACCGATGGGCCACGCCTGCTTCTTCGGGAGCGGAAGGAAATCGTGGAAGTGGGCATAGCCAAGGCCGACGACGATCGCCGTTAGCGCGGTCGCGAGTGCAGCGCCTTGTCGTTGCAGCAGCGTTCTCGTGTCCATCATTCCATGGGCGAGATAAGTCCATCGCTTGTCGAACTCGTCGGCTGTCGGTGGAATCCGGGGTGAGTTCTCGGAGGGTGGTTGCGCCGTCGCGGGATCGCCTGTAGAGGTACGTCGGCCAACCACGATTCCTACTGCGAACCCCGTAGCCGCGGCGAGTGATGCCATGGCTCTGTCCTGACTCTCCGTCTGCGGATGCATTTCGGTGGCTCCCTCGTCGTTTAGGCTTTGCGAGCGCCAGTTCCGCTCAAAGCGCGTCAATCACAGCACGCGACGAGGTAAGTATCGAACACGGGCGTCAGAGCGACGATCCGAAGCGCTCGACGTTCTTCCTCGACGTGCCTGATGGTGGGTGGCCTCGTTGGTTATCTTCGCTTTCGAAGACGGCCGAGCAAGGAAGTTTGTGGCGGCCCTTCGAGAGAAGCTAGTTGGCGACTGGCCCGGGCGGCAACTTCTGCCTCGCCGACGTCAATGGCGCGTTGATAGGCGAGTTTGGCTCCCTCGACGTCTCCTTGTTGGATTCGCACAGTTCCAAGGTTGGCCGCGCCCTTCCCAGCAGCGGTGGGGTGCGTGCTGTACATCGCCTTCTCAAAGCAGGCCTCTGCGCCGTGGATGTCGCCTTCTTCGAGGAGGAGGTACCCGAGGTCGAGCGCGGCGTTCGGGCTTGCCTCGGGGTTCGAACTCGACATAGCTTGTCGATACAGCGTCTTGGCTTGGCCGCGATCGGTGGGTTCAATCAGCCTCGCGACTGCCCATATCGCAAGCGGAGCGATGGTTGGGTCGGCGGTCCGAATCACCGATTGGTAGGCGTCCATCGCACCTTCGGCGTCGCCCTGATCTTCCATCAGCATTCCGATCCCGTACCGTGCCAATGCGGCTTCGCGAGGTGACCCAGTGTTGATGGCAGCCTGGTAGGCGGCCTTGGCACCCTCCACATCTCCTTGCTGTGCAAGTTGGGCGCCACGATCGAAGTCGGTCATCCCATCCTCCTCAGGCGTGACTATCCGGGTGTCCGGGTCTCCGATTAGCAGGAACGGCGCCCAGTCCACGGGGTGGTCGAATCCGTCTGGCCCCGTTGCGATTTGTTCTCGCGCCCAGCCGAGCGCGTGGAGGACTGTGCTGCCGCTTACCAAGGCTTGGTAGAAGTGGTCGAAAAAGACTGCGCTGGACTCGTCGAAGGTCTCCCACAGCGTGGCCACGACGGACTGGGTTCCGCGGCGAAGTGCGGCTTGGGCGAGTCCAAGGAGTTCGTCTCCGGGCCGTCGCTTCGAGATGCCGGTGACGCAGCCGCTGAGGACGAGCAGTCGAGGCGACGGCCCGGAATCGAGGAGTTCCTCTACGGTAACGGAACCATCCGCAAATCGAAGATCCGATAGCAACGGGTCGGTCGCGTTGTACTGCCCGTGGGTTGCCACATGAAGCACCGCCGGCGACCCGGCGTTGAGGAACGCGGCCCGGGTCGCTTCGGGGCCGAGCTTGGCAACCACACCCAAGGTATGGGCGATCGTCGTGGCCTCGGCTTCGGCGCCGCTGAGGTCGCCCGTCGGGTTCCCAAGCACGACGGCGGTGTCGTCTGACCCGGCGCTGCCGGCATTAGCGAGGTGGGGGAGGTAGCTCGCCGAGGGAGCGGTTGTCAAATGGAACCGGTTGCGAAGATACTGTCGCGGTGGTGCGTCGATGCCAGCTGGGACGAACCACAGGGCACAGAACGGGATGTAGTGAAGAACGCCATGTGGCACGACAATGAGCTGTCCGCAGGTGGCTAGATGCGGCATAACCGGTCGGATGAGCGCGGCGAAGAGGACGTTTCCGGTGGCGAGTTCTGCATCGCCGCTTTCGATCTCTGCTCGAAACTGTTCGACGACGGACTGGATTGGGTCCTCGAACTTCGTGGTTACGCATGCCTGCAATCCCTCTTGATTCACAAGGAAGATGACGACGGAGTTGCCCAGTTGGAAGAACTCGAGGAGGTGAGTTTCGGGGGGGATGGCTGCGCAGATGTCCTCCTCGCTCGGTAGTTCGGCCTCAGTAATGGCGGCGGTGGCTGGTCTGCGCGCGATCATTTCTGCGCGGAGCCGTCGCAGGTCGGCTATCAGCGCCGGCTTCTTGTCGGGACGGACGCCTGGGTCATGGAGTTGTTGGATCACCTGGCTGCGCTCCGCTGTGGCTGGATCGTCATGTTCGATCCGCTCCAGGCGGGCTGAACCGAGCGCCTCAAGGAACGAGCGCATGCGGGCGCGTTCACTCAGCCGGAATGCTTCCCTAGCTCGCCCCAGGCCGAGACACAGCATAATCGCACGTTCATAGATCGCCTCCTTACCGACAAGAAGCAGCTCACGCTCCTCTGGCCTGTCAACACGATCCCGGAGAAGCTCGACAATGTCGGCTGCCCGCTTGTAGCCGGCCAAGGCTTCTTCGATCTGGTGTAATCCACCAGCTCCTTCTGGGTCGGCAGCGACGAGATCGAGGCGGCACCCAGCGACAGTGTATTCAGCCATCCACAGGCGCGACACGAGTCCGTACTGCTGTGTTTCGGCCAACGCCTTCTCTGACAGGGCGAGTGCTCGGCCGGGATCACCGAGTTGGGCGTACACGCCGCTTACGTTGAGCAAGTCCTGGACCGCATGCAGCGGATTACCTGATCTGAGGTGCAGCTCGTGCGATCTGGTGAAGAGCGCCGCGGCCTCCTCAAAGTTTCCGGAGAGTGCAGCGGCGACGCCCTGGTTTGCGACAGTGCAGGCGAAACTCGCGGCGTCGCCGCCCTCACCTGCGACAAGCCCAAGTTGCGCGAAGATCCCCGCTGCGCGGGCATGGTCTCCGGCATCGTCGATGAGCGTAGTTAGGTTCGACATCGCCTCGTACGCTTCGTGTGCGAGCTGGTTCGACGCCGCGATGTCGAACGCTTCCTCAAGATAAGCCGTCGCGGTATCGGTGTCGCCCAACCGCTGATAGACCATGCCGAGCATGTTCAAGTCGTTCGACACACTGCGCAGGTTGTCGACGCGGCGGTCTATCGCAAGTGCGGCTGTTAGGCTGTCTAGCGCTTCGCCATAGCGCCCCTGATCCATGTAGAGCCCCGCCCGATTGGAGTAGATATCCGGAAGCTCCAGATCGGCGGCCGGACTCTTCTCTGCGAGCGCCTCTGCGTCTATGAACATCTGCTCGGCGGTTTCAAAGTCTCCGCGTTCCCGCGCGTGTATTCCCTGCTCCAGCCGAACCGACGACCACTCCGTTTCGTACCCCGCTGCTGGCAGAGCGTTGAGAGATTCAACTACAATGTCGATGATCCGAACGGCCTCCGCCGGTGACCCGCTCTCCCGTAACCAGCCCGCTTTCTGAATAAGCGCGAATAATCGAAGCCGAGAGTTGTCGGCGAGCTCGGCGAGCAGAGTGTCGATTAACTGGAGCGCGGACCGCGTGTCGCCCGCAGCGTGCGCCGCGGTGGCCTGCTCGAATCGCGCCAGGCTATGCTGTTCGTCCTCCCTCACATTCGGCTATCCACCTAGTCTGATGGTAAGGCCACCTGGCAGACCGAACGAGGGTTTGAGGGCCACGATCTGGTCGCGTGTCTTTGCGGATAGCCGAGCGATAGCATCAAAGATCGCCTTCGTTTTCCTAGCACGAATATAGGCTGCGATTTCCTGGCGATCGCAGCGCATCAGCACCTCGTGGGCGACGTTGACTGCGCCGGCGATGCGAGCGACGTCGCTGAGGACGGTGCCATCGGTGAAGCTGATGCAATACAGCGGCTTCGTCGGCTCCGCGTCGTCGACTGGCATGGATGACGAGCGTTGGGAACCGGTCGCGACGACGATTGCCGGTGGCACGCTCAGCGCAAAGAACTGCAGTGCTTCGCTGAAGCGGGGGTCTTGCGTATCCCAGAAATCGACTCGGGTGCGGTTGGCCACGTTCTCGCCGAACGTGCGGAGGGCGCCGGTTGCAACATTGTCCTCTGGCAGGTCGAACCGAGATGGGAAATACAAGACGTAGACCTGTGCCGTGGCAAGCCGAGCCTCGAGGAGGTCCGCCCACGTAAATCGTTCGCTGCCTAGCGTACGGCGCTGGGCGAGGCGAAGACCCGTCTGAGTCGTTCGGATCCCCCAACGCACATGCTGTTCGATCATTCCGCGACCTGCCTCGAACTTGTGAGCCTCATGGTGCCGGCTCGGCGGCCTGTTGGAGCGCCGCGCGCAACAGGTCGGCGAGCCCGAACCGTTCGTCTCGCTCCAGGTCCGTTACTGGCTGAAAGCGCGGCGTGGAGTGAAGGAGTGATGTGCGATCGCAAAGGAGCATTGCGGCGAAAACCTCTGCTATGAGTCGACCGCCAACCGGCCCTAGCCGGATCGGTACAGAGTCCTTCTTCTTTCGCCCCTTCGCCGCCGCCCAGGAGGTGACCTGGGCCTCGCTGAGGACGTAGGCCCAAAGCGGTGCACGGCCAGCGAAGGCATTGGAGATGCTCGTGATCGGTTGTTTGGGGTCTTCGTCGGTTGCTTTGCCGATGACGAGGTCATCATCGGGTATCGGGGTGATGCCGAGCTGGTGGGCCACGGTTTGGCCGGATGGAAGTTGGAAGTCGCGTCCGCGAAGCAGGTTTCGCAACGGTAGCGACGCTGGGTTGGAGGCGACGCTCGGCGGGAGGAAGCCGAGCGGGTTGACGACAGAGGTGTCGATCTTGTAGGCGTGCTGGGGTGTTCTTGGTATGGGGTCGTTTGCGTTGTGCGCGCTGATCTCGCCCGTCGGGGCGGGCTGGTTGGCGTTTAGGTCGATGAAGAACTGCCAGTCGATTGCCCAGTCGTCGGGGATCGGGCGCATGCCACCGAGGTCGCCGGCCGGGTCGGGGCCTCCGCCGAAGATGGTTCGGCGCGAGATCGTTTCGTTGAGCCGGTAGATCGGTCGCACCATGGAGTGGCCGTAGCGGTAGGCGGCGACGGAGAACTCGACGGGCATGAAGAAGCCGTGCCTGCTATGCGCCTCCTCTGTCAGTAGTAGGGTGGTCGGTGTTGGGCGGTCCTTAATGACGGACGTGCCTGCCCCTAGGTGGGGGAAGACCGGCGCGAGCACATCGGCCTGGATGATGGTAGGTAGGTACTCGTTGACGACAACCCATTGGTAGTGCCACCGCACTTGATTTCGGATCTCGTCGAAGCTCGCGTCAGGCATGAGGTCGCAGACGCGGTTGTGGAATCGCAGCATGGCTGCATGGAGTTGGGCGACGATGCGGTTTTCGCCGTTTCGCGGGTCGCCGATCAGCGCGCGCCCGTTGGGGGCGCGGGGCAGATCAAACGCGGCTGGGTCGTGTGGGTTTCCGCTGAGCGGCCGTCCCGGTGAGAAGTGTCGTCCGTCGGGCGCGTAGATGTAGGGCTGGTCCGATGGGCCGCGGCCGTAGAGGCAGTCGAGGTCGAGCCTCGGGGTGCGGAAGTCGACGAGCTTGTTGAGGTCGGTGGTGTGGTGGCGGAGTTGTGAGGCGGGGTCGAAGGTGATGTCGTGGTCGACGAACTGGCCGAGGTAGGTGTAGGCCGCCACGATGCCGGTGTTCTCTTCCGGATCGACCTCTGTCTCGGGTGTGGGCGGCGTGTCAAGGCCCGCGGTCATCTGCGCCGCGAGCTTTTCGAGATCCGCGTCGTTGAAGTCGGCGGGGGGTGCGACGCTGGGGTCAAAGAGGCGGTCGAATCGGCCCTCCATGATGTCTTGGACGGGCACGCCGCGCCATTGATCCCACCATTTCCCGTGTCGTAGCCCGGTGGTCATAGGGTTGCCCTCCTCTATCCGGCGTTGACGGGTTGGCAGCTAAGCTTGATCGCGGCCAGGTGTGCGGCGGCGCGGCCGAGGTGTTGGGGTGGTTTGGGCACCGTCGAGGCGAGCTGGTCGAGTCGTCTTTGCAGTCGTTCGAGTGTCTCTGCGGCGACGGGTGCGGCGATGCTCGGCTCGCGGGGAAACGCGATGTGGCGCTTGACGGCGAAGGTGGGGCCGGCGGTCGCATCGCCGTATCCGCGCGTTCCGCGGGTGCCGGCCGGCATGAGTGTGAGCGCCTCGCCAAGCGGTTTTACGACCGTGGCCATCACGCGCAGCGCGGCGCGGGCGAAGTCACGGACGGTCTCATCGGACGCTGGTGTGGCACCGTCGAATACGTATTGGAGGAGGCGAAGCATGTAGGTGTAGACCGAGTCAAACGCGTCGGCAACCTCGGCGGTGTGGCGGTTGAGGATCGGGTTGGCGCCCGCTGCGGCGAGGTAGGCGCTTGGGTGGGCGACGGGGTTTGTGATGCAGGGCCGCACCGGAGAGAACACCTCGCCGGTTCCTGTGGCTTTGAGTGACTGGGCGAGGTAAGAGCGGCGCACGGCGAGGAAAATCTCGTAGTGGCTGTCCTTGCGCGCGACAGTAAGGACAGGGTCGGGGACAGGTGCGACCTGGGTGCCTTCGCCCTGTTCGGTGATGGTGTCGATGGCGCGAAGCGCGCTTTCCGTGTCGGTGACCGCGACCAGGTCGGGGAAGTCGACGACCTCACCGGTGATTTGGTGGTCGGGGTCGCCGATAAACAGGTGGGGCGTGTCGAGGCGTTGGATCGCATCGGCGACGGTGGCATAGAGCTCGCCGACGGTACGGAACGCGGGTGCGTCATCGCCGGGACGGGGACGAGGCGGTGGCGTGGTTGGGTCGTGGGGGTGTTCGAAGGCGATGAACCGCTCGAGCGTGTCGAGGCCGAACGGGCGCGTCTCCAAGGGCAGGTGCATTGGGTAGTAGGTCGATGGTTGCGGGAAGTTGGGTCGCGCATACCAGGGCGTTCCACCAAGCGCGGTGATCAGGTTCCAGGCCTGACTTAGGTGCAGCATCTCTTCAGCGGCGACCTGGAAGACCTGGGACGCCCAAAGCCTCGTCTTTTGCAGCTGCTCCCATGTCAGGCCGCCCTCTGCGAGGTCCTGTTTGAGGCTGACAGCGGCGTAGATGTAACAGCACGCCAAGCCGTGCTCGAGCTCGCACGCCTCGCTCAACAGGGTCAGCAACTCATCGCGGCTTTCAACCCGCTCGTTCACCTAACCGCTCCCCTCGATCGTGCTGTTCATTGCCCGGGTGCTTCGCAGCGTCACCGCGGCCGCGGTGAGCGTGGGATTGGCGGTGCCCTCGGTGGGAAACACCGAGGATCCGACCACGAACAGGTTCTCGTGATCATGCGCGCGACAGTCGCGATCAACGACCGACGTTTTCGCGTTTCGACCCATGCGGCAGGTGCCGCTGATATGACCCGCCGACAGATAAAGGTCGCTGCTGGCGACGCCGGGCTCGGGCGGCGGCGGCTTGTAGGCGGCCTGGGTGGCGCCGACCGATTCGAAGATCTTGACGCACGCGTCTTGGGCGGCGGTGAACGCGTTTCGACTGTAATCGTCGATCGCGAAGCTGAACCTCGGCCGTGGGATGCCAAACGCATCAATGTTGCCGCTGTCGTCCAACTCGACCCGATTCTCCGGACGGGGCAGCATTTCGGTCGAGTAGCTGAAGCGAAGTAGCGATTGGAAGTGCTCGGCGGCGCGGCGACGAAGCGCCGTGCCGATCTGTCGTTCGTCGGTGATCAGCCGGGCAAGGCCCTGGTCGACGGTCTCGGCGCGGCCCCATCCGTCGTTTCCCAGGGACAGGCGAAAAGCGCCATGCTCGGATCGGAACATGCCGTCTCGGAACGCGTCGATACCGGAGGTGGTGGGTGGGCCGCGAAACGGGTAGACCGGCTCGGGAGCGATCGCCACCACGGTGCCCTGGAGGTGATCCATCAGGTTCCGCCCGACCTGGTCGCTTCGGTTGGCCAGGTTCGAGTAGAGCAGGATCCGCGCGCTTTCGATTGCATGCGCGGCCAACACGACGATCCGGCTAGTCACCGAGTGCTCTTCCTTGTCCCAGGTGTGGAAGTAGACGCGCGTGACCGCGCCGCTCGCCGGGTCTGCGACGATGCGGCTGACCACGCAGCGGTCGCGCAGCTCTGCGCCCGCCAGGACTGCTTTCTTGACGTGGACTGTGCCGTCGTATTTGGCCTGGATCGGACAGATCGGGACACACGAGGAGTTCCCGGCACAGGCGGGGCGGCCATCGTAGGGCCGCGAGTTTCGCGCCTGTGGCGTGGTCATCAGCCGCACCTGCGCCCCGCCGACCACGAGATCGTCGGGGAGGCGGCGCCGAAACACGCGGTCGGAGTAGGACTCCCAGATCTTCGACATCGGGAACGGCCTAGATCTGTGCCCGAGCGTTGCCGTGTTCCACAGCGCATGGTCGCCGGATACGCCGATCGCGTGCTCGGCATCACAGTAAAACTGCTCGAGGTCGTCATAGGCCAGCGGCCAGTCAACGCCGACGCCGTAGCGGCGTCTTAGTTGGAAGTCGGGGGGCAGGAACCGCGGCATGTTTCCCAGGAAATGCCAGGTTGATCCGCCCACGCGTCGCTGATAGGTGCTCTTGTAGTGCAGCGGCGTGGCATAGACGTAGTAACTGGGGGCGGTGTCCTCGGTCGGTGCGAACTGGTCATTCTCGGGATCGGAGTAGGTGGCGCCGATGCTCTGGGTGGCGCTGGCCGCATAGTTGCCGATCAGCGTGCTCCTATCCGACGTGCTCATGCCGGCCTCGAGGATCAGCACCCGCCGCCCTCTGGTCGCGAGCGTCCAGGCCGTCAGCGCGCCGCAGACGCCCGATCCGATCACGATGACGTCGTAGGGCTGGCGGCTCCGCGTCATGGCCTAGTTGTCGGGTGGGTAGGCCCAGTGCCCAAAGTAGCCGCCCGACAGGGCAGGGGGGTGGGCGCCGATCGTCGGCCACAAGAGGCCGCGGTAGTAGTGATCCGCATGCCCGCCCACGACAGGCTTGCCAGGTTCGTGTACCTGGCCCAGGTACCAAAGCAGGACGATCTCGACACACAAGTCACGCAGCGCGTCGTCGCCCATCACCGCGTCAGCAAACGCCGCGTCAGGGTTCGCCACCGTGCGGGAGGCGTCGAACGCGTCAGCGAGTCGTGGCAGCGCGCTGGCCGGGCCTGTGTCACGGATCCGGGCGAGATATTCGGCGGCCAACCGCCGATCCAGCCCCGACCAGCCCGTAAGCGCCTCCGACAGCGCCACGAACTGCGCGACCCTCATCGTGACCGGCTTACTAGCCATCAGCGGCCTTCTGCTGGGCGCGGTGTTCCCAATCGTCGAGAAACACCGCCTGGAAGAACTGGGCGACCCCCTCGTGCTCGATTACAACGCCGGCGTCACGGTTTTGCTCGACGCCCGACGTCGACCAGTTCTGGCTGCTCACCAGCACCGCTTTCGCGTCGACCACGATGCCCTTGTTGTGAACGTTCTCTTGGATCCGCACGTCCGCCAAATCGATCCCCTCTTGTTGCAGCTGCTCGAGCAGCGCCTGGGTCTCAAAAGAGCTGAGGATGATGCGGACGTCGACGTCGGTGTCTTGTTTCGCCTTTACCGCCGCAATCAGCGGCGCCAGCCCGACATCGCCCGCTCGCGGCGGGTGAACGTAGGCATACTGCAAGTACAGCGTCTTCGTCGCGGAGTTGATCAAGTCGAGGATTGGCTGTACATAGCCGCCCGGGTCGGGTGTCAGCACCGGGCGGATCGTCATCGTGTCGCTGAACTCCTTTGCCGGGAAGGCCTGGCCGACACCGGGCGGAGGGGGCACGACGGGCGCGGGGAGATCCGGTGGCTGGGCCGGTTGGCCCGCCTGCTGATGCTCGGCGGCGACGGCGAAGTCGTTGTCCAAGTAGGGCTCAAACACCTGCGCCAACCCCGCATCCGAGATGACAACGTGCCAGTCTCGATCCTTCTTGTGCGCCGTCGCTAGGGGATCACCTGCGGGTTGGTTGGAGTTATTCCAGTTGCCGCTTGACAGCCAAAACGAAGCGTGGTCTCGCACGGCCACCTTGATGTGGTAGGCCGACGGGTAGATCCACCGGGCGGCGAATGGGTCGCGATCCTCCAACGCCCATGCGAATCTGAAGCGGTCGCCCAGTGCCGCCTTGAGCGCGTTCACCGTGGCGTCGTCGGTTTGGTCGGCGGTGTCGTTCAGCGGTGGATGATCAAGCACCAGTTGCAAGGTCCTCGCCTTGGCGTTTGCCGTCAACGCCGTTATGAGCGCGTCAAGCACGTGACGCGAGGTGAAGTCGTAGAGGCCAACCGTCAGCGACGAATCCGTGCCTTGGAAGAACGCGTGAAGGGTGTCCCACCCCGAATCTGGGCTGCTGCTGCATGTCACCGTGATCTTGCGCCTGACCGCGCTCAGCGGCGCGTCGGGGGGTGCCGTGTACGGAATCTGTGGCTTCTTCGGCGCCTGCGCCACAGCCTGCGGCACCGTGGGAAGTGGCGAGGCGTCCGCGACGCGAACCTCTTCAGGGAACTCGGCTGGCCGCAATGCGGGCGACACTTGGAGCGCCGTCTTCATGAACGCCTGTGGCGCCTCGGCTTGCATCAACTTGAGTGGCGATGCCTGACGCACGTCGACGGGAAACCCGCCTAGCTCTTCGGGAAGCAGGTCGGAAGCGGGAAGGACCGCAGCAGGCTTCTTCTCTGCGACCGTTACGACGATCGCAGGCCTCTTGGTCACCCAGCCGTTCTTCGCCTCGACCCCCGGGCGCACGGTCAGGACGCCGGATTTCGCGAGCGTTTCGCGATACCGAGCAATAACGGCGCTGATTTCGGCCATGCCGACCCCCTCGACGGCGCATGTGGCAGCAGTCACGTGACCCTACCCCGCGTTGTAGCCGAAAGTCAAGCGATCTGGCGTACAGAGAAGATCATTGACTAATCATCTTCTGGGATTTGCTGGAACCGCGCCCCTCGGGCTCCGCCTCGAGAGGCTGCACCCCTCGCGCCGCCTCATCGGCGACGTCGGCCGCGCGCTCAGCCGAAAGGAAGGCGACCAATCCGGCGTGCTGGTCTGCACGAATCAGCGGGTCTATTCATGATCATTCGTGGCGGCGCCCGCACCTACCCGCTGTCTGCGATCGACTCGGCTAGCTATACCGAGGGGCTCGTTCGGGGCGGCGTTCGCCTGCTCCTCAGCGGAAACGAGATTCGCTTCACCGACCTCGAGCGAAACAGAACGCGCGGCGGATAGAAGTTAACCAGCAGCCAGAAGACCAAGCAGCCCCCCGGCCGCGCCGGCGGCCTCAGGCGCGTCGCCCAGCCAGATCCGACGACCGCCATCAAGCGGCTGGGCGAGCTACGAGACGCCGGTGTGATCAGCGACGCGGAGTTCGAGCAGAAGAAGGCCAAGCTGCTGAGCCGGATCTAGGTTGCGATGGAGGGCTTGCTGATCATGCCGCTGGCGGTGTCGTGCTAACGACATCCGCCCTCCGTTCGCGCCCGGTTCGTACGTCGCCATTGCGCCTCGGCCGGCGGCGATGCACGGGGAACTCGGGGCGCGCTCGGCCGGTAGGGGTCGTCGAGCGGGAACCGCTCATCCGTGGCGTCACCGGCTGGTGCCGATCAGTGAGAGACGGACTCTCTTCGGCTGATCAAGTATCGCGGCGAGCTGGCTTCGCGTTGAGGGAGCAAGATCCCCCAGTCGCGCGCTTGGCTCCGCCCCGACCAGCGGAGTGAGTCGCGCTGCTTTTGACGGTCCTATTCCGGGCGCTGCGCGGAGCACTTCATCGAGGCTGGCGCCCGCAGCGAACGACGGTGGGTCGAGGACCACCGAGGCGACGGAACACTCCCCGTTTCGCACAGCGCGTTTCAACGCCGCCCGTTGACTCCGGACTTGACGTGCGGCGGCGAGTTGGCTTCCTCCTCCAGTCATCGCTAGCCCCCAATTGCGATGGCATCCCCGACCGCGTGAACCAGTGTTGGCCATTTGGCAACGACTAAAAATCCCGCAAAACTGGGCAATTCGCTCTCCTGGCGGTTGCAGGCCGCGGCGCGGCGCAAGTATAACCACCGCCGCGTCAAGGGTCAGACGAGAGTTGTCACCATGATCGGATCAGGTGCTGCCAGACCCGCGCACCAACTGGGGGACCACGCACTTCGCATCGTCCCGAAGGAGGGGTCTGATGATGGCGGCACGCCGTGGTCAGTTGAGTCGCAAGCTACAGGGGATTCTTCTCACTGGCGCACTGATAGGCCTCTTGAGCGCGTCTACGGCGGCCGCCCACGGCGGCCGCCAGCACCATGCACGCTACGTCGCACCGCTAAGCCGATTGCGAGGCGTCCGCCAATACTCCCTGCGAAACAAGCTGCCCCGCTGGAACGAGCCGAGGCGTCCGACAAAGCAGCTGAAGAGTGGCCACAGCATCGCCAAGCACCACAGTTTGTCTCTATTGAGCACAAGCAGCGTCACCTGCGGACCGCCGACGTACGTGACGACCGCGAACTCTCCGCTCACCGGCGAGGATTGGATTCCAAGCTGCAGCCCCTACGTCGTACAAGGAAACGTGACCGTCAACTCGCTGACGGTGGAGGCGGGCGTCGTCGTGAAGTTCCAGGATCAATTTTCGGGCCTTCAGGTGCTGAGCGGCGGCACTCTTACGACTAATGGGACGCTCTCAACGCCAGTCATCTTCACCTCGATCCAAGATGACGCGTCAGACGGACACGACACCGGCGGCGACGGCGCGTCCGTCGGGCACCCGGGCGATTGGAACAGCATCAACGTCTCCGGAACGGCGACGTTGAATGGCAGCGACATGCGTTATGGCGCCCACGGAAGCTGATCCCTCACAGACATGCTGAACGTTAGCTCCTCCGGAGCCGCGACGATAGACCAATCCCGATTCGCATACGCCCAAGCGACCGGCGTCGGCTCAAGCGGCCCGATCTCGATCGATCGCACCATGATCGCCCACAACGGCTTCAACCCGGATGGCACGACGACCAGCGGCGACGGCATCTTCTTGAACGGCGCTGCCGCTCTTACGATGACCAGATCGGCTTCTTGGCAAAACGGGAACCGAGGAATCGAGTTCAACCTTACGACGGGCCTGACGACCGCGTCGGTAGTCGCCGGCAGTTCCATCTGGCACAACACGAACGCTGGGCTTTATTGGAACTACAGCTCAACGCCAAGTGGATTGGGGCCCGATGGTAGCAATCTTACTTACGGAGCGAACAACGTCTACGACAATGGCCGCACGTTCCTGCCCGCTTATACGCAGTTCGGCCTCGTTGGCTCTCCTTCCGCGCTTCGCAGTGATGCCGACTGGACCGGCACGTTCTGGGGGTACGTCGCAAATGCGCTCTGCAACGGCAAGAACCATCTCGGCTACATTTATGCCATCGGCGGAGGCGGTCCTGTTTCTACGTTGCTTGACACCGGCCCGCCGGCTTGTACCTACGACGAGATCAACGACCCTTCCCCAGCCACTTCGGAGCTGCCCACCTACTTCAAGCCGCCTCCCCCGGTATACGGAGGCCTCCCGCTGAACGAAACGTTTGGTTGTGCTGAGTGCGTGAAGAACGCTCTGGCGATCCTGAACAGTGCCACGGACCAACCGCAGACGCCCCTGAGCGGGAGAGACTTTCTATCAGCCATCCACCACGTTTCTGACCCCGTGAACCCGGCAACCGGCACTCTCACTGAAAGCTTTGGCGACGTGCACCTGCCAGGGCCGGGGATTCCCTTCGATTTCATTCGCACGTACAACTCACGGGACACGAACTCGGGCATCCTGGGCAAGGGGTGGTCGACGCCTTACGAGGCGAGCCTGACGACAACCTCCTTGACGGCGACCTACCGGGCAGGCGACGGCCAAGTGACCGCCTTCGCTCGCGCCAACATCTCCGCGTCGTGGACAGGGACCGCGTCGGACCTCGTCCTCGCCTCCTCAAGCGCCAGCTGTGGCGGCGTCACGATCGCGAACAAAATTACGGCTCCGGATCAGCGCTGGCTGGGCTTCAACACCTCTGGCCAGCTGGTCTGCATCGGGTCGCGCTTCGGTCCGCCCGTCACGCTTGCCTACGCGAGTGGCCAGGTGACGACAATCACCGACTCGGCCGGTCGCGCGATCGGCCTAACGTACGACCCAACGAGCCACCTGCTGACCAAGGTCTCGCTGCCTGATGGGCGCCACGTCGACTACGGCTACACCTCCGGGCAACTGACGAGCGTCACGAACATGAACGGGAACGCAACAACGCTGGGATACGACTCCAACGGCTATCTGAACTCGATTGAAGACGCTCTCAGCCACTTCCCACTCCGTCTCACCTACGACGGTTCGGGGCGCGTCGTCGCCGAACAGGATGGCGAGAACAACGTCACGAACTACACATATACGACTGATCCGACCAGCGGCATCCTGACGACAGATGTGAAGCCGCCGGCTCGTGGGGATTTCCTGATTCAGTCGCTCGACAATATCCCGTTTCTAACTCAGGATCCGCTGGGCCGAGTGGAGTCCACGACCTACGACGAGAACCTGCGGCCCATCACCCAAACCGACGGGCGTGGGAACACCACCACGATGACGTATAACAATGCAGGCGACCTTCTATCGATCACGGCACCCCCGCCGCTCGGTGCGATCAGCCAATCATGGACGTACAGTTCAACTAACGATCCACTGACATCGACCGATGGCAACGGACAGCATACCACCTACAGCTACGCCACGTCTGCCTCAAGCGACTACCAGGTCGGAGAGCTAAAGACCATTACGACCCCGGCCGGCGCGACGACCACGTACACGTACTACACGAGCGGCGTCAAGTTGGGCCTCGTTCACACCATCGCAAAGTCGCTAACCGCCATCCTGACGCCGGCAACACCACGGATCGTAACGACAACGCTTGACTACGATTCTCAAGGGAATCTCGCAACCATCGTTAGCCCGCTTGGCAAGAAGACCTCCATGACCTACGATTCGGCTGGTCGCATGCTGACCCGGGTCGACCCACGTGGGAACGTGACCGGCGGTAACCCGGTGCCATACACGACGACGTGGACATATGACGGCGACGATAATGTCGCATCAATCAAAGACCCGAACGGCAACATAACCTCGTTTCACCGAGATGCCGCCGATCGCGTCGACACCATGACCACGCCGGATGGCGTCACGCGCTACGCTTACTACAACAACAACCTGCTCAAGACCACGACTGACCCGATGGGGTTCGTCGAGACGCGAACCTACGACGCCGATCAGGCGCTCGCCTCAATTCTTACGCCGCCGGGATCGGACAACGTCCATGGCTCGCTGACGACTCTGTTCTACGACAGTGCGGGTCAGCTGACATCGGTCGTCGAACCTCGGGGCAACGTCACCGGCGCTACTCAGTCTGACTACATGTGGACATACGGGTATGACAACTCGGGTAACCGCACGAGCGAGACGCACCCCAACGTGGCTGGGGCGAGCTGCCCAGGATCGAGCTGCTACAGCGAGAACTACGTTTACGATGCCCTGGACCGCCTCACCGAGGTGGATCGGCCGCTGGGCCGCCAGACACTCTATTCATACGACGGCAACAGCAATCTGACGAAGATCACCGAGCCTCTCGGTGTCAGCCAGACCTACGGGTACAACACAGATAACCAGTTGACGTCGTTCAAGGATGAACGTTCGCAGCCGACGGCCTACACGCACTTCGACAACGGGGTCATGGCGTCGAAGACGACCGCCCTCGGAAACGAGACAACGTGGACCGTCAACGATGACGGCCTCGTCAGTTCGATGGTTGACCCGAAGGGTAATGCCACTACGCCTTCAGCTCACACATGGACGTATGGCTACGACGCGGCTGGGAACGTCACTGACGTGACGAATCCAGATCAAACGTCGGCGGCGCACGACGTCTATACGTATGACGGAGTGAATAACGAGTTGAGCTACACCGACGCCGACGGCGTGGTCACGAACTATGCCTACGACCAGATGGAGCGCCTCAAGCAGACGGAGGCGGTGGGGTCGTCGTCCAACGCCGACACGAAGTATTTCTACGATGCGGATGGACGCTTGAGCTCCGAGCAGGATCCCCTCTACAGCTCCTCAAACCCGACCCAGCACATCACGACATGGAACTACAACCAGGACGGGACGCTGAAGTCGATGGCGAACGGTATTGGTACCTGGGCCTATGCCTACGACGCCGCTCGAAACGTCACTCAGGAGACGGTTCCATCTGGCGGTACGACCACGATGACGTACGATCCGATGAATCGGCGCGCGGGTGTCACGTATTCGGATGCCACACCTGCGGTCGCATACCAGTACGACCAAGCCGGCCGTCGAAGCCTGATGACTGACGGTGCGGGCACCGAGACCTATCAGTACGACCTGAACGACCACCTGACGCAGGTGCAGCGCGGTTCAGCGACGATGAGCTACGCCTACGCCGACGGGCTCAATCTCACGAAGACGACCTACCCGAATGGGAATGTTTATAACTACTCCTACGACAATGACGAGCGGCTCGCCAACGTCCAGGAAAACGGAACGACCCCGACGGTCACGTTCGGGTACAACCAGGACGGTGACATCACATCTTCGACCTATCCGACTTCCGAGAGCTACATCGAGAAGCGCACGTTCGATAACGCCGAGATTATCAAGACGGCCAACAGTGTCACCTCTGGTGGTTCGATTCTGGTCAAATACACGAACACGGTTGACGCGGCGGGTCGCCCGACACAGATCGACATAACTCGCGGCACGACGACCAACACGCACTATCTCACCTACGATGCGCGCGGGCGCCTGAACGAAGCGTGCTGGGATGGATCCGCCGGTTGTGTGGGTTCGACCAACTACCAAAAGTACAGCTACAACAAGAACAGCGACATGACAACGCTGAACCAGTCGGGGACGTCCACGACGTACACCTATAACAGCGCGAACCAGATAACTGGCGCCAGTGGCGGCTCTACTGCCACATACACGTATGATGGGAACGGCAACCTCAAGGGTGACGGTACAAACACCTTCACCTACAATCTGGCCAACGAGATAACGTCCTCGAGCCAGGGTGGAACGTCCGTAACGATGACCTACGACGGGGATGGCTTCCGCCTATCGTCCATTACCGGTGGTGGCGGAGCGAATCTGCACTATGTCTGGGATCGGGTCGGCGCGCCCGGGGCCGGCATTCCGCAGCTGGCGACCGAGACTGACGGAAGTGGGAGCCTGGTTCGGAACTACATGAACGGGCCGCTCGGCGCGATGAGCATGCTGGAGGGTGGAGCGGAGTACTACTTCCACCATGACACACAAGGGTCAATCACGGACGTCGTCAAGAGCAACGGCGTCGCGCAATGGAAGTACGACTATCGACCGTTTGGCACCCGTCGGTCGACTACGAAGATTGTGACTACAGCTCCCGAGCAGCGATTGCTGTATGCCGGTGCCTATTACGACAGCGATCTGAGCCTGTACAACAAGATGCAGCGCGCTTATGACCCGTCGACCGGGCGCTTCTACCAGGTAGATCCTGCCTCCGCCCCGACATCCGTACCATTTGCGAGTCCATATGTATATGTCGGGGATCAGCCGGAGCTCTATACGGATCCGCTTGGTCGTTGTTGCGATGTTGGTGGCGCGTTCTCATCAGTCGCGGGCGGCGTCGAAAACACCGTAACAGGAACCTACGATACCGCTGCCTCGGGAGTGAACAGCTTTGCCGGTGGGGCCTACGATACAGGCGTGAGCGCCGCGAATGCGCTCGGAGACGCAGGCAGCGCGGTCGTCGACACCACCGCCTCGGGGCTGGCCGCTACTGCTGGATATGCGTACGACACAACGGCTGCTGGTGCCGAGTGGGCTCTGAACCATCCGCAGCAAGCCTGGGGAATGGCGTCGGCCGTTCTTGTCTTCGTACCGGGCGCTGGCGAAGTCGTGATAGCAGGCAATCTGGCGATCGCCGCATACGAGGTGTACAAGGGAAACTACGACCAGGCTGTGCTCTACGCCGTCCCCGGGGACTTGGGGGCGGAAGTCGGCGCGTTGAAGCCCGGCTGCGCTCTGACCGAGGATGTCCAAGGCATCATCGCAGGCGGGGGCGTTTCCGCCGGCGATCCAGAGGTGGCGGCCCTCGAAAAAGCTCTCAAGGGCGGCTCAAGGGCGCCAGAACTGTCGGCTCCCTACGACACCCATACCATTCTGGATGCACAAGGTAACATCAAGCAGGTGACGACCTACGATGAGTTCGGCCGACGCGCCCGACAGTACGACATCGGAGCAGGCACCCGGCACGGTGAGGGGTACCACACCTTCGAGTTCGGGCCCGGCGAGGAGCGCGGCGCAAGGAGCGATCATCTTCCATTCGAATAGTGGCCAAGAGGGGCTTCCGACGAGAATCGATACCTGTGACGACTTCGAACGGCTGCTCGACGCTACCGCAGGGTTGCACGATGCCGTTGTGCGCGAGGTGTCGATTCTAGGCGAGGAGTATTTGGATCGAGACCATCGCGTCAAGATGGATCCTGAGATCGGAGCCAAGGTGCGAGTACTCCTTCATATCCAGAGACGGGACATCTTCGCGATGGAGCTTTCGTTCGCAGGGGTGTCAGAGTTCCGGCTCCTGACGAGTGACCAGACGGACCCCGCCGAATGTTTTAAGGTGGGTTCCGGGACTCTCAGGTTTGAGATCAGCTCAATCGCAGTGGTTGCAAGGACTTGCGCGGTTCGGCTTCTCGGTCACGAGGTTCTAGGACCCGATGGACGGCTTCCTTTGACCCCATAGTTGAGGGTGGTTCCGGCGTCCTGATAGCCCCGCGTGGTCTGGCGCTCGAGTCCTAACAGCGCTCGGCCCTTGGGGAACGGAAGCACTTGCCGGTGAGAGGCTCGTTCTGGAACGGCCGGTTTCGCGGAGGCTGGTCCTCCACCAGGGCCGGGCGGGGTAATCCTGCTCGACACAAAGACCTTTGGCGGCGTCGTGTCGCTTCGGGACGGGAGCATCGTGGTGGAGCGGCTCAATGATCTGCGTGACTTCTATGCGCTTGACCGTCGGGGTCGCGACCGCGGCGGTCACGGCGACCGCTTTCGTCGTCTATAGCCAAGACTCGATTGCAGTTCTTCCCTGACAGGTGCAAGAGCTCGCGACCCTTGGGTGCGCGTTCGCGCGGCGGCCATCGGATGGCTGAGGCTTGCGACGGGACGACCGACTGGTTCGCTCCGGCCCGTCCTGCGGGGTGCGTGGCGTTGGTGGCACCCTGTGGGCACGCGGTTCAGGAATGCGGATGAGTCGCAAGCGTCTTTCCGTCCAGAATGGCGCGAAGCGGCGGTACTGTCGCCTCGTGACGAGCGTGACCGATGCGGTGACGCCCATGGTAAAGAGATCCCTTCTGTAGGCGAAGAAGGGGTCATCCGCTCTCCCGAGCGGCGGCCGACCGACGGTAGCATGTCTGCGCAGTCGTCGACCGCCCCTAAGGCGCGCTGTGCTCCTTCGGTTAAACGATGCCCTGGTGGCGGGCGATGACCACCGCTTGGGTGCGGTTCGCGGCGTCGAGTTTGTGCAGCAGATTTGAGACGTGGTTCTTCGCCGACTGTTCGGCGATGACGAGACGCTCTGCGATTTCCCGATTCGTCAGCCCTTCTGCGAGCAGGCTGAGCACTTCGACTTCTCGGCTGGTCAGTCCGAATGCAACAGCTGGATCGTCCGGCTGGCGGCGCGCCAGCTCGTGCAGCACGTCGGCGCCGTTGGCCGCGCTGAGCAGGGCGCCGCCGCGGGCGATCAAGCGGATCGCTTCGACCAGCCGGGTCGGCTCGGCGACTTCTGACTTCAAGAGGAACGCTGAGGCGCCAGCCTCCAACGCCGCCTTCAGCTGGCCGGCGTCCTCCTCGACCGTTAACACCAGCACACGCGTGTCGGGACTCTTGGCGCGGATCTGTGCGGCGAGTGCGATGCCACCCATCTCAGGCATCCGCAGGTCAATCAGCGCGACCGCCGGCCGCTCTTTCACGACCAGCTCGAGGCAACGCTCAGCGTTGTCCGCCTGTCCGACCAGGTCGAGCTCATCCCGGCGCCCGAGCACCGCGGCGACCGACTCCCGCCACGGCCATTCGTCGTCTGCAATCACCAGCCGGATCGGCCCTTCACCCACTCGGTTCCTCCTGGGCGAAGATGAGACCGACCGAGACGAGGCCCGGTGTCGCGGTGACCAGGAGCTCACTGCCGAGTGCGGCTGCGGCGTTTCGCAGCGCCTGAAGCCCCCGGCCCGGCGACTCCTTGGCCGGCTCGAATCCTTCGCCGGCATCGGTGACCGCGATCTCGACTAGGCCGTCGCGCTGGTGGAACGACGCGCCGATGGGAGGGCGGCCATGCTTACACGCGTTGGTGATCGCCTCATCGTAAAACCGAGCGACCGTCGCCCGCCGCTGGTCAGACCAGGTGTCTGACCTGTCACCCTCGACGCGCAGCGCGATCGGGATGCCGAACCGCCGCTCCGCATTGGCAGCGATCGCCTCCAGCCGCGCCGTCATGTCCGCCTGGTCGCCCGGCTCCATCGGATCCTCAATCCCGGCGAGCTTGGCGACGGCGGTGCGTGCCTCGGCGAGCATGTCGAGAACTGCGCCGAAGTCGTCGTCACGCGCCTGGCTTCCGACGCTCGTTGGCACATGCGCCAACGCAACGTAGATCTGTGCGATCCGATCCTGGAGGATGACTTGGAATGACCGGGTCAACGCGGCGCGGTGTTCCTGCTGGGCGGATCGATGTAGCTGGTCGCTGCGATGTGCGACGTCGGCCTGGTATGCCTCGGTTGCTGCTCGTAAGCCGTGTAACAGGTAGCGCAGATAGCTGAACAGGGCGACAGCGATGATCAGGCCGGCCTGCGCTGGGATCCACTCGGCCGTTCGGGCCGGGTCTGTACCTGAGATCGGCTCGAGTCCAAACCAGACGGCGGCGATGATGATCGCAAGACCGGTGAGCGCTAGCGCCCAGCGGACGGTGATCTTGATGGTGGCGATGATCACCGGCGCTGCGGCGGCGAAGAAGGACGCGGCTCGCCAGCCAAACCCGAACCCGGTGAACCCTGCCCAGACGACCTGGTCGGAGGCGAGCAGTGGTGCCAGGCGGTGCCGCTCGGCGCTCCAGTGCAGCGTCAGGAGCGAGGCGATCAGTGCCCAGCAGGCGAGCACCGCGACGGCCGTGGCGCGGCTGTCCCACCCACGTCGTTCGCTGAGCAGGCCAACGGCGATGCCGGCGACCAAGAGCCCTCGCAGCCCCAGGATGGCGCGTACGAGCCGAGTCTCGTGGTCGTCCAGCTTGGCGAGGTAGCGCTCGCCGTCGAGCACGCTCATCGCTGGGCGCCCCCGGCGTCGGCGAGACGTCGGACCAGCGCTCGCGTGTCGTCGTCGGCGGCGGCGACGAGTTGCTCGGCACGCTTGAGCGCGGGCAGCTCATCGGCTGACGCCTCGTTCATCGCCGATCGCAGCCGAAGCGTCATCGCCGGGAACAGCTGCCGCAGGTGGCGATGCAGATGGTCAGCGAGCTGTTCCCGCCGCGCCTGTGCGACCAGCGCCGCATCGCGCTGCAGCGCCTCCTCGGTCGCGGCCAGATGCAGTCTGGTGGCCATGTCGATCCCGTCGGTCAACGACCGCACATACCAAAACGCCGCGCCGGCGACGACGAAGCCAAACAAGTTCTGTCCCCACGCCACAGCCGTCGCATCCGAGCGAGCCGTGACATCGCCTCCAAAGAGCGCCCACGCGACATAGGCGAGGATCTCCCCCGCTGCGAGGCCCGCGGCCGTGATCAGCGTCATCCGCTTGGACTGGAACACCGACGCCAAGCCAATCGGAATCCAGGCATAGAGGTAGAAGAGGTTGTGCCACGCGCCCCCAGCGACGAACAGGACAACGGCGAGCAACGCCTCGACCGAGACCATCGTCGGTCGCCGAGAGAAGAAGTCGAACAGCTCCTTGCGGAGCTCGGCCACAACCGCCCAGACCGCGATCCCAAGCCAAAGGGCGGCGATCAGCCAGACCAGCTCGCCGTGCAAGCTCCGCTGTCCGGGGAGCAGGGCGCCGAGTACGAGCACGATGCCCAAGCGGGCATGCGTCAGGCCGCGGTAAAGGCCGCGAGGGTACCGTCCTACCGGCGCCAGCAGCACCTCAGCACCCGGCGAGCCGGCCGCCTCTGCGGCGACGCCCCCTTGTGTGCGATCAAGCATGGCGGCGACTTTACTGAGGCGAGCAGTCGAGTCAAGAAACACGGTCCGGGAGTACCGGTGGGAGCGGTACTTTCGGACATTGTGGGCACGGAGTACGGGGTGTCAGACTCACCACCACTTCACGTCCTTAGTTTACGGTAGCTACAGCCAAGCAGGCCAGGCAGGCGACCAGCTGCCGGCCGGTGTGGCGCCGCGCAACGCGCGTGGGTGCGTGAGTGCGTAGCGAACGGCCGCTCGGGCCAGCCGCCGCGATGCCTCGCACCCCGTGATCTTGACCGTGCAAGACCCAATCTCCGCACGCTCGGCAAACCGCAAGTGCGTCCCCGACAACGGGCTCAACTGCCGATCCTCCCCGCCGCGACGGCTACCCGCGACTCCACGCGCCCGTGCACCGGGACCGTCCCTCCATGCGGTACGGCACGAATGCCGTCCCGCCGGGTACGCCCCAATACAGTACTAAAGGGCCTATCGGCGGCTCGACGAATGCGAAAGGATCCCTCGGGCATCTGGCTCCGCTTACGACAGAATGGGGATTAGCATGGACGTCCTGCCCGGTTCGGCGAATCAGCGGCCGACGGCATCACGGATCGTGCTTGTCGCCGTCGCCTTGTTCCTAACCACCGGATTCGGATTGGCCCTTCCGGCAGCGGAGGCGGTGACCGGCTATAACGTCGCCAACACTGGCAGTTCAGGGGCGAACGTGCGGACCGGACCGGGCACGGGCTACTCGCTGGCCTACACGTTGAGCGACGGCACACCACTCAACATCGCTTGCCAAGTCAAGTCGCAGACCCTCACGCTCGGCGGCTACACCTCGAACGTTTGGGACAAGCTTTCGGACGGCAACTTCATTTCCGATCTCCTAACGACGACGCCGGTAGTCGGCGACTACAGCCCCGGCATCCCTCAGTGCCAGACGAGCGATGCCTATCTCGTGAAGGTCGCATGGGCGGGCCTCTCGTCAGCCCCGGTCTATAACCAATCGAACACGAACTCAACAGTCCAGTACACCCTCGCGCAGAACGCGACCATCCACATACGATGCCAAGTGAAAGACCAGACCCTCGTCATCGGCGGGTATACGTCGAATGTCTGGGATCAACTGACGGACGGAAACTACATCTCCGACCTTCTTACTAGCACACCGGTTATTGGTGACTTTAGCCCCGGCATCCCACATTGTGGTACCACCCCGTATCAGATCGCTAATACCGGCTCTTTGGGGGCGAACATACGAACGGGGCCGGCAACCTCATACCCCGTGGCCTACAGGCTGAGCAACGGCTCCCAGATCGACATCGCCTGCCAGACGGCGGGGGAGGCAATCACGCTAGGCATCTACACGTCGTCGGTCTGGGATCGGCTAGGTGATGGCAACTACGTGGCAGATGTCCTGACGAGCACTCCGAACATCGGCAGCTATAGCC
>Ga0066662_10000111_pt1 | contig 32760 bp, 24 predicted proteins | sample GraSoiAngelo_111_FD_133939 | JGI IMG/M metagenome (GOLD analysis project Ga0066662, IMG submission 133939) | Grasslands soil microbial communities from the Angelo Coastal Reserve, California, USA - 14_0903_12_40cm | ecosystem: Environmental > Terrestrial > Soil > Grasslands | place: USA...
AGGAGGAAACAGCAGCAGGGGCTAAAGCCCAGAATCTTTTTTGCTCTTTCGGTACGACTGAAGTCATACCCTGTTACTCGTCTCGCTCCTGGACGGTCTACATTAACTCTAAAAATGCTCTAGACGGGTAACAGGGCATGACATTAATTAGTCGTGCCGATAAGGCTTATAAGATGCGACACCGGCCCCGGAAAGAAAATGGTTTACTGGATAACGCCCGTGCGTAGAGCATAGCGCACCAAACCTACAGTGTCATGGATGTCCAGCTTCTCCATCAGATTAGTACGATGGGATTCGGCTGTATTCACGCTGATGCCCAGCAGCGATGCGATTTCCTTGGTAGTCTTTCCTTCCGCAACCAGTTGCAAGACCTGGCGCTCACGGTCGCTCAGCGGCCGCTCTGGAAGTGAATCTTTCATCAGGAATGCCTGCACAATAGCGCGGGAGATGCTTTGCGTGAGATACATTTCCCCACGACAAACAGCACGAAGAGCGTGCACCAATTCACTTGTAGCCCTGGTTTTAAGAACGTATCCGGTAACGCCTGCCCGCAAGCTCTCTAAAACCATCTGGTCTTCAGTATGCTGGGTCAGAAGTACAACCTTGGTTCGGGGATTGGACTTGATGATCTCTCGAGCTGCGAAGATTCCATTCAATACGGGCATGGAAATGTCGAGGATGGCAACTTCAGGATGGTGTTGCTGGCAAAGCCGCACCGCCTCGCGGCCATCAGACGCTTCTGCGACGAATTGAAACCCTTCTTCTTCAAGAAGAGCGCGCAGGCCCTGCCGAAACATTTCATGATCATCCGCGATCAATACTCGGACTGCCATTCATGACCCCTTAAGACCCGGAATCTAAGGGACTCCACAACTAGGAACGGCCCAAAAGCATAAATATTTGTTCCAAAAAAACCTGGAGTTCTTGACGAATCCTGGGATAAACAACAACCAATTCAATATATGCTTGTAAACAAAGCTTACACCTAATCGAGTCAAGGTATTTAAGGAAAAAATGGTCCTTTTTATTAAGAGTTTTAATGTTTTTTTAAGGGTTTCTTAAATTTAGTTAGCTAAAGGAGAAACCAGGGGCCAAAGACGCAATTTTCAACCAGGAACTGGCATTGCTCTCATCCTCCAGCCAGGTATCCATGTCATTCATGACAGGAAGGCTCGGCCTGATGCACCGAATTCGGAAAGCCGTGCGTGTTGCACTGTCCCCCGCGATGCTGATCGTGATGGCCTTTACCGCCATCAGCACATTCGTCGCCTGGCATTTTGCAAAGACCAATGAGCGCGATCACATTCATCGCATGACCCGCTTGGCAACTTCCGCTATATCAGCGGATTTGAACTCAGACATGGAAGCATGGCTGCTTAGTCAGGTCCGCCTCGCGAGAATGTGGGAATTTGGGGAACCTACTTATGCGCAATGGTCAGCCTTTGCCGGCCTGTTCCTGGAGCATCACCCCGGCTGTATCGCTCTCGAATGGCTTGATCCTAAATACGAAGAACGCTGGATCTCGCGTGCTCCGGGGCAGAAGATTCCTCTGGCGGGCGCCGCAATCCGGGAACACCTGCTCACGGACGCAGCAAATTCAAAGGCGATCTTGCTGTCGAATATTGTTGTCTCCTCCACTGGCCAAAAGCAGTGGATAACAGCGGTGCCGATTTTTCAGAACGGCGGGTTCCGCGGCTTTGTTCTCGGACACTTCGACGTCCAGCGGTCTCTGGACACCATGCTCAACGATATCGAAAAGCTCGATTTTTCTGTGGCTGTGGAAGAGCAGGGTATTGAAGTTTTCCGCCTGGCAGGAAGCAATGATGAAAATTTTGTGGGATGGGCGCAGGACACAAGCGTCCGCCTGCCGGGAACTATCTGGCAGTTGCGTGTCTGGCCCAAGCGGGAGGTGATGAGCGAAATGCGCTCCAACTTGCCTGCGGCAACACTTTTATTCGGTGCAGCGGCAGGTTTGATGCTCATGATCATCGCGTGGATCACCGACTTTCTGCGGGCTTCGCAACGGCGATTTTCCGGAATCCTGGCGATTTCCGCGGAAGCGGTGATCTCCATGAATGCAGACCATAAAATCACACTCTTTAACCGCGCGGCTGAAAGCACTTTTGGTTACACCGCCGGGGAGGTTCTGGGCCAGCCGATGGAACTGTTGATCCCTGGGCGTTTTCAAAAGGTGCATAAGGAACATGTTGCCCATTTCACTCATTCGGACAAAAACAATCTATTGATGTCTGACCGGCGGCACGTTCTTGGCCTTTGCAAAGACGGCAGTGAGTTTCATATGGCGGCCTCCATCTCCAAATTGGAAATTGCAGGTGAAACCATCTTCACTATCATCTGCAGCGATGTGACAGAAGCGGTGCTTGCAGAAGCGCAACTCAGAAAATCACACGAGGAGCTGGAAATACGTGTCCAGGAGCGTACTGCGGCACTGGTGAACATGAACCAGTCCCTGGAGCTCGAAATCCTGGAACACCAGCGGGCCGAGGAAGAAATACAGGAACTCTCCCGGCGCATGATGCGTGTTCAGGAAGAAGAGCGGCGCAACCTGGCCCGGGAGCTTCACGACGGCGCCACCCAGAACCTGGTGACCTTGTTATTGCATATGGGAAGAATGTCGCGGGATCCGTCTGTCATTTCACCCGCAGTCCTGGAGGAATGGATGCGGCTGACGGAGCAGAGCGCTAACGAATTGCGAACGGTCTCATACTTGTTGCATCCACCTTTGCTGGAAGAGTTAGGTCTGGGCCTGACGCTCCGGAGTTACGTGGAAGGTTTTGCTAAACGGACAGGAATTCAAGTGACCCTGAGCAGCCAGGGGGACCTGGACAACATGGGATTCGATATTGAACTGGCCGTCTTTCGCATCATCCAGGAAGCGCTTTCCAATATCCATCGCCACTCTGGCAGTCGTACCGCAACTGTCCGGATTTCCTGCGATGGCGATGTTCTGCGGTTGCAAATCGCCGACCAGGGACGCGGCATCCTGGAAATACATCGCAGCGGCGTGGGGCTGGGATCGATGCGCGAACGAGCGAGGCTCCTGAAAGGCCAGCTTGCCATTGAGACTGGGAGTACCGGCACGACAATCAAAATTGAACTACCTGTGAGCCATCTGATCCGCTCTCACGCCCTAGCTCAAGCTGCTCCTCCCCCCTCTGGGAGCTAAAAATCAGTTTTCCACCCGATGCCAAGCAATCAGCCATATATTATGCTGTTGCTACAGCGTGTCTCTTTCATTATTGCGCCGCTTCCGGGAGAAAGCGATCTGAAGCTTTGGAGAGGCACTGGGCCAGAAGGCCTTGACGATTGAATCGCCTAAAGTACATGGAGAACGGTACGATAAACTTACCAAGAGAAATCAGAGGTGTGAAGGAGCCACTCAAATGGTGCAAACTGCCGTAAGACACACTCGAGTACTGGCGATTGATGATTCTCCTGAATTTCTTTCAAGCCTCCGGGCCTTTTGTGAGACGACGCCGGATTTTTGTCTGGTCGGCGCCGCTCGAAGCGGAGATGAGGCCCTCGCATTGGCCCAGGAATTACGTCCTGACCTGGTGCTTATGGATCTTCAAATGACGGGCATGAATGGACTGGAAGCCACTTCGGAAATTCGACAGCGTTTCCCCGAAATAGCCGTCGTGATCATCACGGCCCATGAAATTCCAGGCCTGCAGCAGGTATGCCATGAGAGCGGCGCCTGCGATTTTGTAAAAAAATCCAGGCTGTACCAGGACCTCCCTGAGGTGCTCGCCAGGTTTCTAAGCTCCCGCCGGACTTGAATTGGGTCCACAACCAAAGCGAAACACGGAGACACAAGAAGTCAGACGCGAATGACGCGAATCGGGCGAATGAACGCGAATCAAAACCCTTGCCACTGATCAACACAGCGTGGCGAGCCACAACCAAAAACCTTTTTACCGCAGAGGACGCAAAGGACGCAGAGGTAACAATAGTAGTTGATGTGTATTGAATTTGGCAGTGTGTTGCTCCCTATGGACCGCAGCCGCCCTCGGCTGTGCGGGAGAATTCGTCGCAAGCAGAGATGAATTTGAACGTTAGTAATACAGATGAACACTGATTAGAGGACAGACTGCTGGATAATCAGGACGACCGAAAGCTTCGTCCATTCAGATCACAAGTTCCACAAGGTCAGTTCAGACTCGCCGCCGAGTAGCCACGGCGTGCCCTGTGGACGAGTTCGTCGAGGTTACTTCATCATGAACGTAAGCGAGTCAAAACCGACTTTGCCGACATTGTCGGTGGCCCGGGCCGTCAACAGGTGCTTTCCCTTGGCCAGGCCGGCAGTGGAAGCAGAACACGCCCAGGAGTCGGTGTTTTGACATAACTGCCATGGACCGTTGTCCACGGAAATTTCGACTTTGGCGATGCTTCCATCGCGGTCTGCAGCGGTGCCGAGAACACCGAAGTCCGTATGAAAGCTGCTGTTTTTCTTGGGGAAAGTAATCACCACGGCCGGCGGAGCATCGTTGTTGGCTATGACTACGGACTCGCTCACGGTGCTCGAATTGGCCGCGCTGTCGGTGGCGCGCGCGGTGATTACCGCCGCTCCGTCCGGGCAGCGTGTGGTGTCCCAAATAAAGGTCCAGGACGTGGTGCCGGAAGCCAGGCTGAAGGGCTGGCTACATACGGAGACTTCAACCTTGGATATGGTGGCGTGGTCAGACGAAGCGATACCCGCAACCGTGATGGTTGCCAAGGCAAAAGCTCCAGGCGCCGGAGATATGATGGCGACAGTTGGTGGAATGTGGTTACCGATGCTTACTGATTCACTCACGGTGCTGCTGCCACCTAATCCATCGGTCACACGCGCGGCGATCACCGCCGGTCCATCCGGACAGAGGGTGGTGTCCCAGACAAAGGTCCAGGACGTGGTACCGGAAGCCAGGCTGAAAGGCTGGCCACAGGCCGATACCTCAACCTTGACCACGGTGCTGTTGGTGGCCGCTGCGGTACCTGCAATCGTGATGGCTCCGAAGATCGAGGCATGGGGCGCGGGGAAGGTGATCGCGCCCTGCGGAAGTGGATTGGGAAACACCGCGATCACCGTCATCCCGATCTGACCTTTGTTGTCGGTGGCGCGTGCGTTGACAGTATGGTAGCCAGGAGTCAAGGTGGTCATGTCGAGCGGAAAGTTCCACGAGGTTGTCCCGGCAGCGAGTCGAAACGGACCTGAGTCGATGGCAACTTCAACCTGCGCCACGGCGCCATCATCTGCAGCCGTCCCTTTGATTGTGGTCGCGCCTTCCAGGAGGTCGCCGTTGCCCGGCGACGTGATACTGATGACCGGAGCCAAATCGGGACCGCCGCATCCGGGGAAACGGAAGGATGCAATACGCGTCGCCCAGTTTCCGGCTTTGTTGCTGCTGTTGTATTCCGTCGTATACCAGAACGTGCAGTCATCCGCCGGATCGATAGACATGCTGCTGTAGTCACCCCAGCGCGCCGAGTTGCCAGAGGTCGTGTCCTGATATCCAACTCCTTCGAAGATTGACGCCTCTCCCTGGGTGAGTTCTCCCAGCGGGTCAGAGGCCAAGCGCCCCGCGTAGCGGATGGAGGGGTAGAGGGTATCGCTTGCAATGCTATACCCCAGCGCGATATCGCCGCTTCCGTCCATCGCGATACTTCCCATCCAGCGGTGGTTGAGGTCGGGCGCAAAGGTGCCCTGCTGAAAGACGAAGGGAGCAGCAGTGCCCGGACTGCGGATCTCGTACCAACGGACGCCAAGACTGGTATTGCTGCGCACCACGTGACTGATGACTAGCGATTCGTGATCACCGAAGTTGCGGTAGGCAAGCCGGAACATGAAGCGGTCGCCGATTACCTCCAGCAGGTTTGCCGATGACGGAGATTTCTCCGGGACGCACCCGGGGTTCATGCAGGTTGGACTTGCGGTAAAACCGGCGGGAGAAAGGGCGGTGCTGGTGAATGTGCTGTTGAGTGGGTTTTGCCAATCGATGTGAAACTGCCACAGAAAAAAAGGAGAGCTGAACGCGAGAAGGTAGTTCGGCGCTCCCACTGGCGGTGGGGTGCGGCCGTCGAAATCAGCAGGCATCATGGTGCCGGTGGAGGTGAGTGGGCCCACCTGGAAGGCCGCCGGTTGGCCCGCGATCATGGCGGCGCGGTCGAAGGCCCATGCACGGGCCCCAAGATAGCTGGTGGCGGTGTTGTTGTACTCGTTCTCTGTCATGTAGTAGCCATCAGGCCATGCCCCGAACTTCGGATAATCTATGAAATCGTTCCCCGGCACCTGGAAAGCGTAGCGGTTCCAGGCGCCCAGCGGATCAGGCGTGGCGGAGACAGCAATGCACTCGTAGAACGGTTGACCCAGCAAAGGCGCTCCGCCGATTTGACTGACCAACCAGCGATCGGCGAGCCGGTCATAGAGCACAATTGGATCTCCGGATCCGTACAGCTCGCAGGAGCCGCCAAAGCCCGACCAGAGCGATGCGATAGGAATCGGGCCCAGCAAGGACGCGCCTTTCTTGTCCCAGACCTGGAGATGGATATTTGCGATCTGGATGTAGTGATTCGGCCCGGCGGCGCCATTGATATCCGGCGGCGTATTGCCGCTCGCGGCAAAGTTGATCCCTTCCCAATTGGCGCCGGTGGCCGGCATCTTCGACGGCGCCAGCAGCGCGCTCTGCACTACCGTATCCGGCCTGGCCGGGGGCGTGGGGAGCGTCGGCAAAGGCCCTCTCCTTACGTGAATGGAAGCGCTGCGGGGCAAGGCACGCGGCTGCGATTGAAGCGGCGGCGAGACATCATTCTTCTCACTCTTACTCAACGCGATGCCCGATTGGGCCATCATTCGAGTCGATAGCAACGTGCAGGCAGGCAGTAAGATCGCCATTGACATGGCAGTTGCCAGCAAGCGGCGGCGCAGAACACTGCTCAAATGCATCTTCATAATGTATTGTCCGATTGGGCTTGCGATTCTCAAGTACTGCTAAACAGGCCCTGTGAGGCTGGTCCAGGCTGGGAAAGACCAGCGGGGAATGACTTTGCATGTTTCAATCCCACGGTTACTATGACGGCCGTCACATATGTATGTGAGGAGCTTTTGGGGAGTGTCATTCGCCAAGAACTCGGAACTGCTGGGATTTGACAATTGGCTGAGATGAACCGTCCAAATCCGGACGAATAATAACGGAACTGCGCATAATCCAGCTTCAATTCGCTATCTATTCTCCACATCGAATCGTACTTTCTGCATCCATTGCGCTATGGGAGTGATCTTGGATTTTTGAGGCGGCCTTTGGGGAAAGGAATAAAAAAAGGAGAGCCGCATTGAATCTGCACGCGTGTCGAACCAAAAATCAAAGCAGGGGGTTTCATCCACTGGAACCCACGTTTCAAGCACAAGGGGGATATTGAGTTTTTGTAATTCTCGTTGCCAGAAGACAATTTCTTTTGATGATACATTCACTTCTTTTTTACGAACTCGTATCTGGGAAGCTACTTCCTTAATTGTGGCATGAGGGTCTTGGCGCACAATTTGTTCAACTCGTGTGAAGATGGCCTGCCGGAGCGGCCATCATAACAGTGCCACTTCAAAGCTACACCCACCATCTCGGGAGATGTAAACTCCATCAGTTGTTCCGATTGCCAGATTAGCTGAGTTCATTGGATTAATTGCTATTGACCGAACAGAAAAGAGCTGCTCAGTCGCTACAGGCAGCAAGTTCCAGGACTGCGCGCGATTACAACTCTTAAATACCCCCTGATTTGTAAGTAGATAAATCGTACCGGACTTATTGATATCAAAGATCATCTCAACAATTTGTAATCCTTGCCAAGAAGCTATCGAATAGTGCGAATGTAATCCGTGGGCTTCTGAAGCTGCAACTGCTTCTGCGTGCCCCTTTAATATAACCGGCTTTTCGAGGAGATTGTGATCCAGTACAGATGTCCAGGAGCGGCCGCGATCATTGGTCATGAATATTTGTGAATGATGCACTCTTAAGCCAAATTCGTGATTACTAGGATCCCAAATTGTCATCTGCGCCAAGGCTATTAGCTTGCGATCAGAAGATATCTTGGAATTGGATGAGGTTTTCCAGGTATGCTCATCGACTGAGCCTGACATAGTACGTTTCGATGAATGTTCTGAGAACTCGTGCCGAACTGCTAGTAACTCTACCGGGTGGCCCTTAGAATGCCGAAAGTACACATCAAAATAGGGCAAATCAACTTCCGCAGGGGGCGACATATAACTCCTCTCTGCAGCAATCGGCATACCACAACTACATTTTGTGTCTTGTGCTGGATTGAATAATGCAACAAAAGCAATGATAAAGCCTATGTAAGCATTCATTTCTTTACATCCTTTGAGTTACATTCTTTTTCCATTTTACTGGGAATTCGTCCGAGGCTTGCCGGGCCGGTCATCTTATCAGCCCCCTTTATCTTGCTGCTTTGGCGAGACCTTGATCCGAATCTCCAAAGACTGATGTATGGAGAGTTTCATGTACCAGAGTCTGCGGGAGATGGCTCTTTCTGGGTGATCGACATGGATAGCCGGGCTTTATCCAGGTTGATAGATCGCTTTCCGCTTTAAAGCCTTGGTGAAGCTCTCACACTGGCGTTGTCATGCGGATTGGCCAAGGTGCGGAACAAGCGTCAGCTTGAAACTATCGAACTGAACGGTTAAGCGGTAGTCCATCCACTGCTACCGGTTTTCTTCTGCTTTCTGGTAACAAGCTTTTTTCGATTTATGTCCCGTTCAACTCTAATTGCCAACTGTAAATTAGAGGACGCCACCCAATAAAAATGATTGTGATTTGTCCAGAGGATAGCATGATAAGCGTCGTGAGCTGCCGTCTTGTCAAATAGTGCTACAACTCGTCTTCCGATCTTATGTTGTGCCTGCTCTGCTTTGGCTGAATCTTCGATGATACGAGCAGCCTTCTTAAGTGATCTGCGGAGCTGCTCTTCTGCTCCTTGGGCTGATGAAAACGCTCCCTGAGTCACCGCCACACGCTCTCCAGTTGGAGCCTCATATGTGGTCATAGACAAGAATGTACCATCTTCGGCCTTCGCATCTCCCATCCATACAGCCTTCAGCGATTCGCTGCTGCCATTGCTCTGTTCTTGGAAGCTGTACACAGATAGCGTGAGTTTCTTCAGCCCGTCTTCTGGCCATGAATTTAATTCAGTCAGCAAGATTGTACACAATAAGAAAATAGAGCTCCGTAGCTTATTCATAGTGATCTCCTTCACCTTGGGATCTACTTCCTCTGAAAAGTGCCTTTTATGTAGCAATCCTGAAGAGCGGATGAGAAAGTTTCATCCCGCGGCCCCTTCCCGATACCTGTTATCGCCGTCAATGAGTTACCTAACTCAAAAATCTGAACTAGAAGGAGTTCTTGCGGATCCACCATACTATTAGCCGAAAAGTTTGTATATGGTTGTGATGGTATGGTATAGCCTAGAGCTACTCCTACCCCTGGCTCCAGTTGGCCCTGATTAACAGCATCGAGTGTTATTTGCGATGCTGATTTGGAGTGCGCATCATTGGTAATGCTTATGACGCTGAGTGCTCCTGAAAACGTCGAAGAGCCTCCGTGTGTATCAATGCCAAACCCGACGAACGACCCATCTGAGCTTGGATTTGCCTTTGCTCCCATTTGAGACGGGGTGAAGCTAAGCAGCACAGTGCCAAAAATCTTGGCAATACAGTCGGCCAAGACCTTAGTATCCACTTTTGGCGCTGGATTTGCGCCATCTCCCCCGCCACCACCTAACCCGCCGCCTAGAGGATCTCCAGATACACCACCACCTATATCGTCAAAAACCATCTCCTGGTGGCAGACGATTCCCCAATTTACGGTTGTTCCGCGGTCTTCACCATTAAATTCCGTGTGTTCTATACTGGTAATACCCGGTCCGCAGACACTTACCAACGTGAGGCCGAGTGGGTCTACATTGTTAACCGGATCATTGGCAACATAGCTATAGTGATTCAGTGACTGTGGTCCCTGAAGCTTGCCTTCCAGAAGATCTGCAGACATGTACCGCCCAAAGCCCGATGCATAATTCCGGAACTGCGCATAATCCAGCTTCGACTCGCCATCTCGCTCATACGTGGTGAACTTCAGTTTGGAGCTGCCGCTGTCATACCAGCTTTCTCCGAAGGGCGCATGCCCACGGCGGGTTACGTTACCAGCAGCATCGGTATCGGCGCGGTTGGAAAGATGATCAGGATGATGATAGGTCACTGTGCTGGAAGAAAATTGGAAAAGCTCAAACATCTCGTAAAATGCTAACCAATCGCTCGATTTGTTCGATGTGCTCGCCAAAATTTGAACGCAATCAGTTCCAGCCATCCCAGAGTCATTAGAAGAAAAAGACCGGACACAAGATAACCAGCCATGTCATCGCTAGGATGTTGAATCGCTTGGATTACAGTGACAGCTAGAACATAGATTGCAAGAATCTGAAAAGCAGCAGCTAAAATAAGCCAGAAGATACTTAATATCAGCCATCTTCTAGCGAGGTGGCGAAGCAGATCCAAATCCAGTTCCAACCCAACTAAATACCACCACAGTCCGGCCAGAGAAATGAATAACAGTTGAACAAGCCATGTGCGATATCCGAAAACATTGTGTCCCTGAAAGCAGCATCCCGGGATAGATTGAAGTGCTACCGATCCCGGAAAGTTAAGCTCATCAATAAAAACAGCCAGCAGATTCTTTGTGTTTACTGCGTTGTCTAAAGCGATGAGGAGAATGGATAGCGAAATCCCCATGAGTGGTAGCCAGTAGCGATACGGCTTGAGTGTCATCGAGTTAGTCATGCTGTTTCTGTCATTACACCCATGTCGATTCGATTTTGCTTGCAAAAAAGCAAATTATTACTTGTGTGTTTTGGCGTAGCAATCTTCCAGATTTGTTGCATATTTCTCATTTGAGTAATCATATTTACCACCCCCATAATTATTCTCGCCAGTAGCTTTCGCTAATTGATGGCCAAGCTCATGAATTTGATTTGCTACCATCACCCCGGGCGCGAGATCATTACCGACATAGCTTGTCTTGTATGAGAAGATACCTCCCAAAGTTTTTATTCCGAATACCGATCTGGTGGCCGTATAACCATCTAAAGTAAGTCCCGTAACCTTTGCAGGCCCGCCATTTATGTTACTGATTCTTGACAGATCCTCCGTACTAAAGCTAGTTCCGTCACTGCTTAGTGAAACAACACTGCTATCGGATTGTTTTGTTCCATTAAACACTCCAGCATTATCTTTGGTCACTATACTGAACGACTTACCTATAACACCAAATTGATCAAGTATGCACTTAAATAACTTGTCCAAGTTGACCTTGATTGCAGGGGTCCCTGATCCTGTCGAGCCGCCCCCTCCGCTCCCCATACCACCATCCAGTGGCGGATGTTCTGGGTGTCCACCGCCGTCCACTCCTGGACCGTCATACCAGCATTCTTCATTAAAGCATGGCGGGGAACTCGAAAAGTTACTAGGCCATTCGCACCAATAATCATTGCATGGATAATTTGGGTTCAATCCTTGTGGATCAATCATATTCAAAGGATCATTAAGTGCATATACATATCGATTAAGTGACTGCGGCTCATCCAAGCCGCCACCCAGCAAATCGGTTGACATGAACCGGCCAAATCCGGACGAATAATACCGGAACTGCGCATAATCCAGCTTCGACTCGCCATCTCGCTCATATGTGGTGAACTTCAGCTTGGAGCTGCCGCTGTCATACCAGCTTTCTCCGAAGGGCGCATGTCCGCGGCGGGTGACGTTACCAGCAGCATCAGTATCTGCACGGTTGGAGAGATGGTCGGGATGATGGTACGTAACCGAACCGGAAGTGATTTCCGCCAGCACCTGAGAGCCGCTGTAAATATATTCCTTGCTCGGGCTGCCGTTCACGTATTCCACGATGGGCCTCGTGCCTGAATAGACATAGACGGTCGTGGTTGAACTGGCGACTTTCTTGATCCGAAGCGGGCCAAAATATGTAGAAGTAACAGCACCGCTGTCCACCTGCTTCATGCGGTTGAGCGCGTCATAGGAATATGTGTGTGTTCCATCCGCAGTCAGATTGCCCGCTGCATCGTAATTAAACCCTGTATTCGTGATGCGATTGGTCGCAGGATCGACAGTAAGTTGCGCCTGCCCGATGTCGGTTCTCGTGGTATTCCCGCCCACCAAGGTTTGGGTCAGGCGGTTGCCGAAGCGGTCATAGCCCCAGTTGAGGCTCCAGGTTCCGGGGGTTGAAGAGCTGAATGTCGCAGTCTGGGCGGCGCTCAGGCGGCCATACTGGTCATAGGTGAAATATTCCGACTTAGTGGTGTCCTCCGCACCCGGTGTCGTGTAATAGCGGATTTTCTGAATCTGCCCGTTATTCACCGTGTTGCCATTGTAGCTCTGCCCATAATCATAGGCCAGATTGAGAATGTCGGTGGCATTGCCGGGATGGGTGTAGCGCAAGGTTGCAATCTGCAGGTGATCGTTGTATCCGAATGCGCCCTGGTCGCTGTTGCCGTAGGTAACTGCTGTCGGCTGGAAGCCGGCGTTGTAGGCGATGCCTGACAGGTAAGTAGTTCCGGTGCAGTTGCTTCCGCTGCCATCGCAGATCGATGCCAGTCGCCCGATGGCATCATAGTTCTGCATCACCAGGCGGCCAGTCGGGTAGGTGATTGACGCAATCTGCCCTGCGCCGTTGTAGCCATACTGAACCAGATAGGTATTCCCATCGATCACGTGGCTCACTTTGGTGATTTGCCCCCAGTTGTCATACGTGAAGGCCTGCGAATTCGCGCCTTCCGTGATCTTCGTCAGGCGGTCAAGCGCATAAGGGTTTGCGGCGGTATTGTCGTACTCGTAACTCTGGTTCGCCGTACCGTCACTGTATTGCACGCCGCCCAGCCGGTTGATGCCGTCATAGCTCAAGGTTTTCACCACGCCACGGGCATCTGAATGCGGCATACCAACCCCGGGTCATCAGAACAGGCCGTTCCGTCAGCTTTTGTGTAGTAGTTGGTGACCGCTCCGGATTCAGGCGTAGTGGCACTGGTCAGGCGCCCGAGAGGGTCATAGTTATAGTTGCGCGTCTGAGCCGCGCCGGATTGTCCATTATAAAATCCTGCCGCCTGTGACACTCCGGTCAAATTATTCAGCACGTCATACGTATATGTCGTCTTTAGCGCTACTCCGGGAGTCAACGGCGTCAGCAGTGTATTCGAAGACCATGTGGCTGTTGCCGGAGTGGTGGAGCGGTCATAGAGCACGAGGTTGCCGTCGGTCTGCATCAGCAGTTCGAAGCGGCCATTGTAGGAAACCAGGCAAGATCCCGTCTGGATCACGCTGCTCCAACCCAGGCCAACACCCGCGCTGCCGCAGCTCGGTGCGCTCATGCTGGAACTAATGGCTGAAGGGTTCGACGTTCCGCTCTGCCAGAAGTCTTTGTAGATGATCAGCCGGCCATCGTTGATGATTCTTAGAATTTTGCCGCCTTGTCCTGATGTCCCGCTGTGCCACAGAAATGTCCCGCTGGCGCTATAAATGACAAAGTCTCCATCGGTCTGCATCACGCCATAGGCCCCCGGATGTCCGTAAGTATTGGCCGCCCAAGTGACCACCCCGGTGGAACGGTTGTAGATGAAGAAGTTGCCGTCACTCTGCATGAGCACCATGTATTGCCCGCTCTGCGACTCAATGCAGGAGTTGGAAGCCAGGGTCTGCCCGGCCAGCAGTTCATCGGCGATGCGGCAACTGTCATAGGGAATGAATACGCCTGAAGGAGCAACATATGTGCCCACCGACCAGATCTGCGAATACAGAACAAAATTCCCATCCGGTTGCAACAAGCCAGTATCGATCGTGGTGCCGGAGGTCTGGGTGCTCCACAAGGCCGTGTTATCAGGCGAGGAAATGACAAAGTTGCCGTCTGATTGCAGGGTCGCATGACTCACAGCCTGGCCCATGCCCGGCATGCCCGGCTCATCCACTTCAACCAGCCTGCCGAAGGCATCTGTGTAGCTCTTGCGCTGCTTGCCGGCAGGATCGGTGACGATCACGCTGTTGCCGCTGTACGTATATTGAGTAACCCCGCCGCTGGGCGGAGTGACGGTCGTGACGCGGCCAACTCCGTCGTAAGCAAAAGTGGTGTTGATCTGTGTCTCGCTCGGCCCGAATGGATTTGATGCCAGTATGCGCTGCCCCGAGCTATTGTAGCCATACTTCGCTGTGCTCACCAGCGTAGTGTTGTTCCTGGTATCCACCTGGAGCGTGCGGCCCAACCCGTCAAAGGTGCTCACCGTCACCAGACTATTTGCGCCGGTGTTTGAATGTGTCACCATTGGCGACAAAAGATCATCAGCATAGGCACTGCTGGCCGTGACTTGCACGGTGGTCACGCTGTTGGCTGGTTCGCTGACGCTGACCGTCCGATTCATGTTGTCGTAGACGTAACTGGTGACTTGGGAATTCTCGTCGGTGCTGGTCAGCATCAGTCCTTTATCAATGTTGTAGGTAAAGCTGGAGGTGAACTGCGGGGTTTTGCCGCGCACCACCGAATCCGGATACGCCCACTGCGTTTGTCCGGAGAAATTGAAAATCTTCTGGCTTCAGCAGTCAACATTGGCTTTGCGCAGGTTGCCCAGACTATCAAAAATGAAGGTGCGAAGGATGCCTCCGGAAGGCGTAACCGGGTCGGCATAGCGAGTAACTGCAGTCAAATTACCACGAATATTCGTGTTCGGCGATCCTACCCCGTAATGCGTATTGTCATGCCCGTTCGCGTTGATATCAGTAGTGTTGTAAAAGCCAGTTGAATCGTAAGTAAAGCCCGTTCTGGCTTTGATAGTTCCAGCGGCATCCTTGATCTGTACTTCCATAGGCAGATTAAGAATGTGCTTGCCGAGGTAGCCTGACCCGCTTGGATCATTGACTAAGTACGTGGTAATGGTGTGGCGCAACAGAGCCAGTCCAAAGTCATACTCGGCCAGATCGGTCACATTGCCATAGGAATCATAAGAATACTGCTTCTTCGATTGCTGCCCGGCATCGTTGGTGGTGATAATGGTGTCGGGTACGGTGCTGTTGCCGGAGCTCTTCCACGTATAGCTGGTCGTGCTCCATACTTTGTTGTTGCTGTCCTTGAGTTGCACCGAAGAGAGCAGCCCAGTGCTGCTGTCCAGGGTAGTGGTGGAGGTGTTCCCTGCAGGGTCAGAGATGGCCATGCTCGTGACTACGCCTGTGGCTGCTTTGGAGGTGCTGTAGTTCCAACTTACTGTTGAGGCGTCATCGAAAACTGTCTCAGTGGTATAGGCGGGAGCGTCAGAGAGAGCGCCCTGATTGGCTAGCGGAAAGTTGTAACTGACATAGTTCCGCGTAAGCCCGGTGGAGCTTAGATGGTCAATGCGGCTGACTAGGCCCCAGTCTCCATAGCTGAAGTGATAACTGATGCCATTTGCATAAGTGCATCTGTCAATCACATTGAGAGGAGCAGTGGGAGCAGCATTTGCCGCGAGACCGGTAAAACTGTACCAGGTGTATCCGGATGAATAGAGCGTTGTCCAATGGAAGGTCGCGTAAATGTGAACGCCCGTTGGATCAATCGAAGAAACCGCCACATTCTGGCGGATATCAGTGAGTTGCCATTGGTGTAGGTAAAAAAGATATCCCTGCCGAGTGTGTCCCGGATATGGTCAATAGCCTGGTCTTTCTGGGCCACATAAAAGATTTGCAGGGCATTGCCATTCGTGTCTTCGATGATGTAAGGCCGAAACAGTTTAGGTGGAGACGCGCTCTGCTGACTATAAAAAGGTTCGCAAAAAAACAGTGGTCCCATTCTTGTAAGTCAGGGTTTTGGTAGTGGGATTGAAGTTTATGAATGAGCCGTCAGTCGTATCGTAGCTGCTGCCTGAGTTCGGCAATATCCGCTTGGTGCCGTCGGCCTCAGTAACAATATATTCATCCACTGTCGGATCATATTCGACAAACCCGAAGTCAAGCCGAAACCCATAGCTGGGGAAGTCCCGGTCAGCATTGAAGGTAACCGTTCCTCCACTAGTATCAACGTCCCAGATTCGACTGTTGTAATAGAGATTTAGATTGAGATCGAGCCCGGCGCGTCCAGGTAGGCTGAGAATCGAAATAACATAGTTGTAGGACTGGCTGCCGATGTTTGTTTCGTTTTCATTCGCGGATGCAACGGATGCTTTCATTCCCAGTGGTTTAGCTGTGGGAGCAAGCACACTGGAATGACCACGCGCGTTGAGAAGCTTGGGACGGGCCGCAGCAACCGATCCATACCCGCTGGAGCCAGGGTCAGGACTGCATGTCACATCACAAAGAGGAGCGCTCTGGGCTGAACTGATGCTGCTAAAAAGAGCCAGCCAGGAAAACGTCAGAATTGCGCGGGCAAAGAGTAACCTCATATCCTTCTCCGATCAAAAAACAGCTACTCTGGAATTAAGAACGAAGATTAGGATTTTTCTTGCAGACCTGTCAAGCGGGTTAAATCGACAGCGCGTGAATCGGCTTCGTGTCGAATTGGGAAGGTCCTAATGTTCAGCTTACGTTGTATTTACGGCTGCCTGACCCGATCTCCTTATCAAAAGCCCCTGGCGCAACAACAGAGGGTCTGCCCACTGAGTGTACTTTATATCCTCTTAAATTTAATGAGTTCTAATAATCGACTGGTGCATCCAGTGGCACTGTAGTCAATCTTGGCAGATGTGAAAGCCTTACGGTTCGACAGCCTTCAATAACCTCAAAATTTGGCCCTGAATTTTGTTGTCCTGTCCCTTGACTTCCGATTGCCTTAGTACTATTATTACAGCGTAACCCAGGTGGCATGCTATACCCGTTCTTTGAAAACTGAATAACTATTGGACTGCTTGCGAATCGGCAGCTGCGTACCTTGGGTTAAGTGTGGTTGGCACACCGTCATTGGGTTTCACAGAATTTTGTGCTCCGGTGGCGGTGTGAGGCCTGCTGTACCTTTGCGTCCGTCGCGCCTTTTGCGGTTGCATTTGGTTTATAGCCAATCTATTCCTGGATGATACATGTCCAAGGTCATCGACTTTTTGATGCTATTGGTAGAACTGTGTCCCAGGTCGGGGGCGGTCAGAAAGGCTGTTCCGCTTCTGAACCGGAACATGGAACACCAACCGGAACACGGAATGCATTGCAACCAGAGGAGTTAACCTCGTTTGTTCCGTGTTCCGGTTCATCTCGCCTATTTTCATGGCCGGTCATAAGTGGCGGCCATTATGTGACTGACCTGGGCGTCGATCAACACGCTGCCGATCCCATACGCATAAATTACTTTTGTTACCTCTGCCTCCTTTGCGTCCTCTGCATTGCTACATCCAAAATTCTTGTTTTCCTGTGAAGAATTTCATGCTGCTTTTACCCCCCTTCCAATCCAGCTTTGGCGACCGAAAAAGTCTTAAGGAACTGAAACAGTGCCAGATCAGATTCACATAAACTTACTTTTGCTTCCTCTGCGTCCTTTGGGTACTCTGCGGTTAAAAGGTTTTGGTTGTGGCTCCCCACGCTGCGGTAAAAGCCTTTGGGTGGTCAAGGGCTGAGTGCTTTAGGCTTGAACCATTCTCCCGGTTCAGGCACTATCATGGTATTCATCAGATGTCGGGCACTGATAATTCTCGAAAAAAGTTGTCGTGGCGGGAGCCGGCGTTTATCGCGCTGGAGACGCTGCGTACTCATAAGCTGCGGTCTTTCCTCACCCTGTTGGGCGTGATTCTCTCGGTGGCTACCCTGATCGTGGTGGTCTCCATGATCAAGGGCACCAACACCTACATCTCTGACCGGATAGGGAATTTCGGCGCGAATGTCTTTCTGGTGACGCAATATCCCTTCTTCTCCAACCGCGAGGAGTTCGTGAAGCTCCAGCGGCGTAACCGGCCCATTACCTGGGAGAACTATGAATTCCTGCGCGCCAATCTCACGTACTCCAAGGCTGCGGCTTTCGTCCTGAATCGCGGAAGTGGGATAGCCAAATACCAGAACCTGGATTTGGAGAATGTGTTGATTAGAGGGGTAACCGGCCCCATGGCCGAACTGGACACGGTCGAGGTGGCGGCCGGCCGCAACATCAGCGATGCCGATAACGAACACCGCTCCGAAGTGGCTTTCATCGGCACGGATCTGGTGAACCGGTTCTTCCTGGGAGTGGACCCGCTGGGCAAAAGCATTTATCTCGATAGCAAACCTTACATGGTGGTGGGTGTGGCCAAGGAGATCGGCAGCACTCTGGGCCAGTCGCAGGATACCTTTGTTTACATTCCGGCGGAGACGTATCGCAAGGTCTATGGAACGCAGCAAAGCGCAAACATTCGAGTGCAGGCCAAGGGGCCGCAATGGGTGTCACTGGCGGAAGATGAGGTGCGAATGCTGATGCGCGCCTACCGCCACATTGCTCCGGGCGAAGAGGATAATTTTGCCATTGTGGAGCCCTCGGCATTCCTAGGCTTATGGGAGACCTTGACCAGTACGCTTGCAACCAGTGCTGTGGCCATTGTTTCGATATTTGTGGTCATCGGCGGGATTGTGATCATGAATATCATGCTGGCCAGTGTGACCGAACGCACGCGGGAGATTGGCGTGCGCAAATCGCTGGGCGCAACCCGTCGCGACATCATGATGCAATTTGTGATTGAAGCCTCGGTAATGTCTACGGCAGGAGGTGCCATCGGCGTGCTGCTGGCTATAGGCATCTCCCTGGCGATCAGTAGCCTTACATCATTCCCAACTACAATTCCGATTTTTGCCATTATCCTGGCCCTGGGTGTTTCCACACTGGTGGGGTTGTTTTTCGGGGTCTATCCGGCGCGCAAGGCTGCGAAACTTGACCCTATAGAGGCGTTGAGGTTTGAAACATGATGATGCTGCGCTCCAAGCTCATGATGGAAAACATGAAGATGGCCCTGGAGACCATCCGCACGCACAAGGTGCGCTCCTTCCTCACTGTGCTGGGGGTGATGATCGGCGTGATGGTGGCGATTGTAACCGCCTCCATCCTGCTGGGTGTTGAGAAAAACGTGCAGGATTCATTCAATCAATTCGGCGCCAACAATCTGTGGGTCTTCCGCTTCAGCTTCAACTTCCACGTAGGCAGAATGAGTGCGGAAGAGCGCCAGCGTAAGCCTCTCTCCTATGAAGACGCCATGGCGATCAAAGAAGACGCGCCTGCGGTGCACAATGTGAGTGTTGAAATCTTCCCCCGTGCCGGGCAGGGGCCCGGTACACCACGCACGGCCCGTTACAAGAACCACGAGCTCAGCAGCATTGATTTTAATGGGGCCACCAGCAGCATGGCTGAAGTCAATATGCTGAGCATTGCCGATGGACGCTTCTTCACCGAGAGCGAAGACCTGCACCGCGCCGATGTGGCGGTGATCGGGGCTGACGTGGCTAAAACGCTCTTTCCTGGAGAACCCGCTCTCGATAAACAGATCCTGGTAGCAGGGACTCCGTACACCGTGATTGGTGTGTATGAGAAAAAAAAGAGCGGGTCCCTCGATACCGGACTCGACAATAGCATCAACGTACCTTACCGCAGCTACCGCAAACATTACCCGCAGGATGACGAAAATTTCATCGTGGTGCAGGCAAAGCAGGGAATGAAGGTGCAGGCCGAAGATCAGATTCGCAGTATCCTGCGAATGCGCCGCCGCGTGCCCCCGGATAAGCCTGATAATTTCGGCCTGAGCACCGCCGAAGCCGTAGGCAACCAACTCACTGACATTCTCAGCAAGGTGCTGATGCTGGTGATTGCCATTGTGTCGGTTGGACTGCTGGTGGGTGGAGTAGGCGTGATGAACATCATGCTGATGGCGGTGACCGAGCGAACGCGAGAGATCGGAGTCCGTAAAGCCATTGGCGCGCGTCGCCGGGATATCAGCTTCCAGTTCATTGTGGAAGCCATGACGCTGACCGGTGCAGGCGGCGTGATCGGCGTAATCTTCTCACTGCTGATCAGCTTTGTGATGCAGCTTTTCCATTTTCCCTCTTCGGTCCCATTATGGGCGGTGCTCGTGGCCATCAGCGTGGCCAGCAGTGTGGGGTTGTTCTTTGGAATTTATCCAGCGGTGAAAGCAGCACGCCTCGACCCGGTTGTGGCCTTGCGGTACGAATAAGCAAACCTTATAACCGCAGAGGCCGCAGAGAACGCAGAAAAATTGATAAAAGGAGTAGATTTGGGTTTTCATTTACAAAATTACAAGATTACCTATTACCCAAATTTCTTCCATTTTCCTTTGCATTGCTATATCCGAAGTTCTTGTTTTCTTGCGCGAATTTCATGCGGCTCTTGCCCCTCGCGAATCCGATGTTGGCGCTCCGAGAATTCCTGAGGGGAGCAAGACCTTGCCCAATTAAATACACATCAATTACTTTTCTTCCTCTGCGGCCTCTGCGTGTATTCCCGGCACCAGACCCACCACGGCTCAAAGAATTCGTCATTAAGCTTCAAGTTGGCGAAGTTGATCTCCAGAGCACCGCCTTCGGCCTTTCTTGCGCTGGAGATCGCAATACGGGGCAATTCGCTATGGCTGGCCAGCGATCGTGAGTTCAGTCCTTTGGGACCGAGAACGGCGAATACAGCAGGATCGCCCGCAAGATGCGGGACAACGTGAACTTGGAAGCCTCCGCCTGCGTTCACAGGCGACTGGCTGACAATTGTGTTTCCCTGCGTCAGATAGACGGAAAGCCGGTTGAAGTTTTTGGAACTCAGCTTTGGCAATTTGCCCGTCACCGTCATGAGCCTTTCGGCGCTTGAGGAGCGTTTCTCTTCATTTGTCATAACTACTTTCTCTCCTTACGTTGGTTGTCAGCCTGCTCAAGAGCGCAACCCTCCTGAACCAGGGCGTTCGACGGCCTCAGACTGACAGCGTTCTCATTCGAACTGGCGGTACTGCCTCTCGATCTTCAAAACTGAAGATGGAAATTTGCGTCCCACAAATATGCGGCTGGCTTGCGGCCAAAAGGACTTGTGTTGCTGATAGAATCCTTTGATTTGAATAACGAGCGCATTTGCTATTTCCCGCAGAGTTGGGGAAATAAATAGAATTTCTAAATCGGAACCAGTTGTGAATCAGGAAGAACGCGATGGAAGGATCAGTCGTGCTCCTTGACCGAATAGGGTAGTTAAGAAAAGTTTATTGATGGCTATATTCCTTCATGGGGATTACTATGGCAAACGACGCCTTGAGAGTTACGTGTCAGTGTCGCGCCTACGGCGCTGGAGCATCGCAGGTTCCATTCACATTCGGTATCCCTTAAGTGAACAGTATTGCTGTTAGCCCTGCTACAGGTTTTATCTCTCGAAGGTGTGCTTACACAATTCTTATGTTGCCATAGCTATTCGCTCCTGGTTTAACGAGCCAAAAGCCCAGAGCCAAAAGCCAAAAGCCTCCCTCATTCATGCCGCAATGCCGTCACTGGATTTACCCTGGCTGCACGGGCAGCGGGAATGTAGCCGGCGATCAGTGCAACCAGGCTCAGGATGCAAATCGCTGAGAGGATTGTGAGGGGATCGAGGCTGCTCAGTCCATAGAGTTGCGTGGCCACAAAGCGCACCAAAATTGCAGTTGCGGCCACGCCAATGACAACGCCGATGGCAATCATCAGCCCGGTTTCCTGCAGGATCATCGAGATAACCCGCATGCGTCCTGCGCCCAACGCCATGCGAATTCCAATCTCATTGGTGCGGCGGGCCACGCCATACGACAGCACTCCATACAATCCGGTAGCGGCCAGCAGCAGTGCCACTAAGCCAAACGTGGTACACAGGCGCGCGATCATGCGCGGCTGGGCGGTGTTGCGCTCCAGCGACTGCACCAGAGGACGCGTATCTTCAACCGGAAGGCTCTGGTTCACACTTAGAATTGCCTTGCGCACCGCACTCATCATCTGTGCGGGATCACCTGCGGTGCGAATTTCGAAAATTCCCCATTCGTTGGGGCCCTGCATCCCCTGCTCTCCCGGAATATAAAAACGGGGAGGTACATTGTCGCGCAGGGCATGGTCACGCGCATTTTTTGCCACGCCCACGACCTCCATTACATTCTTAGCGCCGCCAAATTTTTCGGTGAGATGCCGGCCAATGGGGTCGCGTCCATTGAAGAACTGCTTCGCAAAAGCCTCGTTGATCACGCAGACATGCGGGGCGGTAGCGTTGTCCTGCAGGCCGAATTCACGCCCGCGCAGCAGGGGAACACCGATGGTTGCAAAATAGCCGGGACCGATAGCATCGAAACGAGAGAATTTCTCGCTATTTTTCGTTACGGTGAAGCCTTCCACGTCAATCTCATCGGCTGATTCCGAGCTGCTGAACAGCCCGTTGATGGAATAGCTCACACCCTGCACGCCCGGCACAGCGCCAATGCGGTCTCTCAGCTCGCGCCATAGATTGGAGAGTTGCGGCCCCTTGTATCCTGCCGTCACTCCATCCACGGTGACCATGAGCAATTTCTCTTTCTTGTATCCCAAGTCAACCGATTGCAGGTTCCACAAGGTACGAAGAAACAGTCCTGCACCCACAATCACCAGCAGTGACAGCCCCACCTGACCAACCACGAGCATCTTGGCCAGGTTCAGCCGTCCGCCGGTGGCGGTAGTGCCACGCCCGGTCTCTCTCAAGGTTTCATTGAGGCTCACACGTGTGCCGCGGATGGCAGGCACAAGACCGAAGATGATGCCGGTAAGCAGGGTTACCGCGGCGGTAAAGCCGAGTACATTCAGGTCCAGCGTGGCGGAAAGCCGTACATCGGTTCGGGTGGTGGAGAGAAGAAAGATCAGCAGACGAATGCCTCCCAGAGCCAGTACCAATCCCGCGAGGCCACCCAGGATGGAAAGCATTAGGCTTTCTGTGAGGAATTGGCGAATGAGGCGGCTGCGTGAAGCGCCAATCGAAAGCCGCACGCCTACTTCTTTGGATCTTGCCGTGGCCCGCGCCAGCAGAAGGTTGGCAACGTTGCCGCAGGCGATCAGCAGTACCACTCCGGAAACGATGATGAGAATCAATACCTGCTGCCTGAAACCCCGGCGGCCGCCGAATGCGCCGGTGCGCGCATCGTGGAGCTTCACTTGCTGGTTAAGCGCCTGTTTCCTGATCTCCGGAGGCAACGTGGCCGGATAGCCGTTCTCAAGGATGCCGCGAAACAGCACGTCCAGTTCAGTTTGTGCTTGCGCTTTGCTTACTCCTGGTTTCAACCTGCCGAAGACCTGCAGCCACATCACTTTCTCGATGCTGGCGCTCAGGTCTTCATGCAGCCAGTCGCGGCCGGGATTGACCTGCGGCTGCATCATCATGGGCATCCACATGTCGGGCTTATCGTTGACGCTTTCGCCGTTGAATCCCGGAGCCGCCACGCCGATCACTGTCACCGTAGCGCCATAGAGCCGGATGGCCGTTCCCAGCACCGAGGCGTTTCCGCCGAAGCGGTGCTGCCAGTAGTCATAGCTGAGCACTGCGTAGGGATCCTGCCCCGGGCCTTTCGCGTCTTCCGCGCTGAAGAAGCGTCCAATGGCCGGTTCCACGCCCATGACCGAGAAATATTCTTCTGAGAGAAGCCGCCCGCGTACTTCTTCTTCCGGGCCACCGGCAATCCGCGCCTGCCATCGCCTGATGTTCGATTCGGAAGCGCACATTCCCGCGAAGCTTGTTGCATGATCGCGCAACTGCACAAACTCGGCATACGTGAGCAGATCCCTCTCACCTGTGCTCAATCCGGAAGAGACTCCGCTGTCATCAGGGTTGCTCAGCGCGACCAGTTCCTGCGGGTTGCGCACCGGCAATGATTTCAGCAGCGCGGCATTCATGATGCTGAAGATTGCGGTGTTCGCTCCTACACCCACCGCCAGCGATAAGATGGCAACCCCGGTAAATACCGGATTGCGCCTGAATTGGCGCAGCGCGTAACGAATGTCTTTGAGGAATGCGTCTGCCCAGCCTGCCATAAACTCCATCCTTAATCCCTGGAAATCCAAATTATTTAAGACTGCCGAAGTGCTAATAGGTTAGCATTCTTTTCGGATCTGGAGGCAGGAAAGAAGCCGCGAATGACGCGAATTGTCAGCTTGCTTCAGGAAGATCAGACGGCGTAAGCTTGGGCTTATGGAACAGACACGTCAACAACGAATTACAGTTGAAGCTGGCAAATGCGGTGGGCGTCCTTGTATTCGCGGGCAGCGCATTCGTGTTACTGACGTTCTGGAATTGCTTGCCGCAGGCGCTTCGTTCGACGAAATTTTGGCAGATTACCCGTTCCTTGAGCGAGAGGACATCTTTGCAGCCCTCGATTATGCGGCCCACCAGGCAGATCACGTTGTTCTTCAGACATCGTGAAATTTCTCGTTGATAACCAATTGCCACTAGCTTTATCAGAATACCTGCGCGACCGCGCGCACGATTGTATTCACGTCCTGGACATCGGCCTGGGTACAGCTTCCGACAAAGATGTCTGCCTCTATGCCGAAGCTGAGGAGCGGATCATCATCACCAAAGACGAAGATTTCTTCTATTTTGCAAATCAGCCTCAAACAAAAATCAAAGTAATTTGGGTTCGTCTTGGAAATTGTCGAAATGCTGCACTTCTTCAAGCGTTTGAACATCACTTGCCTGCAATTGAATTTTGCCTGGCGGCAGGCGACCCTATCGTCGAGATACGCTAGTAAAAGCGCCGCAACCGTAATGATTGCGGCGCTTCTGATCGTCTATCGCAGTTGGAAGGGCAGGGAATGGCTGGCCGGATCGCCGCTTACCGTGAAGATCAAGGTGTAGCTTCCCGCTGCCAGTCCTTGAGTGCTGAGGTTAAAGATATATCCGCCCGAAATTCCCAGGGTGGGATCGAAGCGGAAGTTATTATCGGGGTTTGCGTTTCCTGCATCCTGCACATCGCTGACCGCATTGGTTGAGGTTTGCACCAGCCGTATCGCGGTAACCACGATCGAGGCCGAGGAAACGTCTCCACCGGCAAGGTTGCTGAGCTGCAGCTTGATGGGAATAGTGCTGCCGCTCTTGAACGCCCTGGTCGTGTCATAAAGAGCCACGATTCCATAGTTGACAGTCAGCGTTCCCGCGCCACTTGCCGGATTGAAGTTCCGGTCCCCGGTGTAGCTGTAAGCAACGTTGTATGCCGGGTTGCTTGGCGCCAGGGTGCCAGTGGCAAAGCTGGATGAGAAGCTGCCATCTGCCTGCACGGCTGCCGTCTGGGTGACTCCATTCAGGGTGATGGCTACGCTGCCGGTCGGTATCAGCAAACCAAGGCTGATGCGGCCCGAGAGCGTGGTTGCAGCCGTTCCATAGGTGATTACAGGAGAACTCAGGTTGCTGAAGGCCGGAGTAGCCCGTGTGATCACCATGGCAGCCGTTCCTGTGGCTGGCGCATAGTTCGGATTTCCGCTGAATGACCACGCAACGGTTCCGCCGGGCACATCGGTGAAAGATGCTCCCAGAGTAAGGAAGCTGCTGAGGTCTTCGCCATTCACTCCGGTTGCTGAACCGGTTGCCCCATGAGGCTGGCCGTCATAAACCCCAGTGAACCCGGTAACCGCAATTACGGCTGAGGCCTGATGGATGGCGAAGGTGCGCGGCACGTCGGGAGCAGCGTTGTAGTTTGCATTGCCTGCCTGAGATGCCGTCACCGTGCATGATCCTGCGCCGGTGATCGTGATCAATCCACCATTGAGACCTGTAGAGGTGCAATTGCCCACCGCCGCGAAGGTGACCGGATTGCCCGAGACGCCACCGCTGGCCGTGACCACAAAAGCAGCACCGCCGAAAGTTTTGTCTTCCGGAGCGATGAAGGCAATCGTCTGCGAGGCCTTGGAGACGGTGAAGGACTGCTCCACATCAGGCGCGGCGTTGTAGTTACTGTCACCGGCCTGCGAGGCGCGTACCGTCACCGTTCCCGCACCGGTGATGTGCACAGTGTTGCCGATGAGAGTCGCCGGTCCAGACGCAATGCTGAAGCTCACGTTCAGATTGGAGGACGCGGTGGCGCTCACAGTGAAATCAGCATCACCCAAGATCTTGTCGGCAGGCGCTGCGAAGGTGATGGTCTGATCAGCTTTATTCATCACTTGCGTGAGCGGTGTTGCATTCGAGTTGCCCGGCGCGGAGGTGCTGTCACCACCGTAGGCAGCGGTGAAGGAATGAGTTCCGGCCAGAAGCGTGCTGCTGGTCAATACCGCGTGCCCATTGGGATCAAGCGTAGCGGTACCGACGGAAGCGCCATTGTCGAAGAAGATCACGCTGCCGGTTGGAATCGTCGTGCCGCCATTGCTTACGGTCGCGGAAATCGTGACCGGCTGGCCGAATGTTGACGGGTTGGCGCTGGATGTCAACACGGTGGTAGTGGGATTCTGGAAATTGATCTCCAGCACCGGATGCAACTCGATCCCGTTGGGCGCGATGCCGGTTTGTCCGTGCTCGAAATCAAAGAAGGCTACGCCTTTTACCTGCACCGGAAGGTTTGCACTCTGGAAAGTCGGCGTTGCCGTGAGCCGTGTATCGAACTTTTCGCGTGAGTTGGCGATGCCTGCGCTGAACGGACTCGGTGCCAGAATGCGCCCAGGGCCATTGGGATTCGGAGCAAGAATACACGCGGGATTGGGAATCTCTGCAATCAGCGTGTGCCCCTGCTCATCCTGCAGCACGATGTGATAATCGACATCCGTCTCCTTCTTGTAGAAGGTCATCAGCGCGTTCACCACATAGACGGTGCGCTCCGTGGGCGCCACGCGGCTGTTGTCCGGCGGTCCCGGAGGATCGGGCGGAGCAGGAATGGCGCCGAGATCGAAGATGGTGGTCGGCACAACGGTATTGAGATCGACCAGGCCCGCATCAGGATCGGTGCCTACCTTGACTGACCAGCGTTCCACACCGCAGGTGGGGCTCTGGATGGTAATGGTGATCGGCGCAGTCGCCGTGCGGCCTTCGCCGTCAGTGATGGTGGCAACCATGTATTTTGCGCCGGTTGAAATCTGCGGGCTTACTGTTGCCTGGAAGGAAAAGACGTTGTCACCGGCGGTCTGGTCGCCATGCGTGCCGTCATCATAGAACACCTTTGCAGAATCACCGCCGATGCTGGAAAGATCGCCGACAACATGCAGATTTGAGCTGGCCGGAGCAGTTGCGGGAGTCACCTGCACTGTAAGCAGTGTGTTGCTGGCCGGGTCAAGCGTGGCCGGAGACGCCAGCCCTAATCCTAAAGGCTGGGCTGGATCGCCGCCGCAGGAATTCGGTGGGGCCGTGCTGTTGCGGGGAATTGGTCCGATGATGACGAAGTCATTCACGTTGTTGTCAGTATCAACGCAGCCATTGCCCCTGCGTATCGCCGCTGAGGTGTTGTTCAGGGTTGCAGTCGGCGTGGTTTCAGAGCAGTTGGCTGTGCCGTAGCCGATCAGATCAACGATTGCGCCGCCCGTAGGACATGCACCGGTTAACGCTGTGCTGTTGGCTACCAGCGCTACCTTGCCGTTTGTGGCGCTCATCGCGATGGTGCCGGTGGCGTCCGGAAGAGGCAATGCCGTAGTTCCGCCTGTACCTTGGGATTCCTGTACCAGAAAATAATGTCCAGGTTGCAGGACACAGGAGTCGGATGAGCAGAGCGGGCTCGGCGTCCAGGTGCTCGTAGTGGCTGAGCTGTATTGCACTGACCAGCCGGTGAGATTGACTGGCGTTGTCGCCTGGTTGTAGATCTCAATGAAATCGTTGGTGTAGGTAGAACCCGAATTGCCGCCGCCTCCATACACCTGGCTGATCTTCACCGTGGTTGGTGGTGGCGGAGGTTCGACCGTGAGCGAAATCGAGCTTGTGCTGCTGCGCGTCTGCGCATCACTCACAGTAATGGGCAGCGACTTGGCGCCGGGTGAGGTTCCTGTGACAACCGTCGCCTGGAAGGAAAAAATATTGTCATTGGCGGTGGCATCGCCGTGTGTTCCATCATCAAAGAACTGCTGCGAGGCTGCTCCACCAATTAAATGAAGATCGCCAACCACGCTGATGCCTGTACTGACCGGGTTCGAGCCGGGAGTCACATTGACGGTAAGCAGCGTAGTGTTGCCCTCTTTCACGCTGTTGGGACTGGCCGACCCGGTACCGGTTGGAGGGGTGGTTGACGGTGTGACGTTGAGAGAAATGGAAGCGCTGCCGGTGCGCGCCTGTGCATCGGTGATAGTGACCGGGAGAGTCTTGCCTCCAGCGTTGGTTGCGGTGGGCACGGTTACCTGAAACGAGAAGATGTTGTCACCCGCTACCTGGTCGCCGTGGGTTCCGTCATCAAAGAATGCCTGTGTCGCCGAACCGCCGATGGTGCTCAGGTTGGCGCTCACCGCGATGCCGGTGCTGGCAGGATTGGCTCCCGGTGTAACCGCTACAGTCAGCAACGTGGAGTTGCCGGCCTGCACCGTGTTGGGGTTCGCCACGCCTGTTCCTGAAGGATTCGTGCTGGCATTGCCGGCAATGCCGAGAATGGAAATGTCATCGATGGCAAGCGCCTGCCCGTTGGTGGTGAGGGTGCCTGAGGAAACCGAGTAGTTCCATGCCAGAAAGAAATTGCTTCCATCAGGAATGCTGACGTTGAGTGTCTTGCTTACAGGTATCGTCGCACCGGGTGCTGTGGCGAATCCCGCATTGGCTGCATCGGGAGCGAAGCTGGTGAGAAAATCTGGACCGGCATTCGTCCAGGTGCTGCCGTCAGTGGAGTAAAACAACTGGATGCGGAATCCGGCAGGGTTAGAGCCGCCGCGATATTTTTCCACGGTGTAGGAAATTTGCAGGCCAGCCAGGGCAGCGCCGGTATTGTTCGCGAACTGCGCATACAGGTTGCCGCTCTGCGTGGCCGACCCTGACGAGAGAAATCCAATTGCACGATCCGGTCCCGTAGTCGTGGTTCCCGCGCCAAAGTTGTAGATGCCGTTCGATGCGGTAGATGATAAATTCGCGCCGCCCAGAAATGATGTGGTTGTGCCTGCGGCTGCGAAGGTGCCCACCGTCCGCACTACGGCGGGCTTGTCGACACGGAAATCTGCCGGAAGGCTGGCGGTGGCGGTCGTGCCGATGCCGTCGAAGTTCTGCGTAAATGTAACGCTGGTGGATAACGGTATCGCGGCAAATGTGATCACCGGGCAGATAGCAGCGATGAGCGAAATCAGCGCGGCAGAGAGCACCCGGCGTTGTGTAATCACATGCAGCAGGGAAGTCATCGAACGGACACACTTCGAGCTGGGAACAGAACGTCTTGGCATCGGCATTCTCTCGTTGTCAGAGGTTATGGAGTTTTCCTGGGAAAGCTGCTGATTCTATCACCAGTAGTATTTCAGGCAAATGAAATGTATGTGGATTAGCTGTGGGAAACGAGAGGAAGTGCCCAAATTGCCATAATTTGCAATTGCCAAAATTTGGCAAGCCAGCCTGGAACGCAGATACTTCCCCATCACAAGTTCAGAAGTGAAGGCATAGGAATTCAAGGGCAGCGAGAAAAAGTCGAAGTTATAGGCAATTTATCTATCCCAGTAATAGCCGTCTCTGGTCTGCACGATCATGTCTTTCTGCTTTGCTGCGAGGTGCAGCTTGTGGTATCCCGAACCAGGATTTGGACGATCAGGTGTGTAGCCAATGCTGTACTGGTTTCTCAGCTCTTCCTGTATCTGGGCATAGATCTGCTCGATAGACTGTTTTTTTCCGACCTCAAAGAAGCGCCCGCCGGTATCGGTGGCAAGTTTTTCCATGATCTTCTTTCCATTCGGGTGATCCTCCTGGGGGAAGCGGCCCCATCCACCTCGATGGCCACCCCAGCCGCCGAATGGGCCCTGGTTGTAAAACTGCGGATCGGCAAACAGAATTGAGTACACCATGGTATCGGCGCGTTGTGCAGCGGCAATTGCCGTTTCCAGGCTGAGCTTGCTACCCTGATCCATGCCGTCGGAGAGAATGATGAGCGCTTTGCGTCCCTGCTCCTTCTTCATCAATTCATCAGAGGCCAGGAAAACAGCATCATAGAGCAAAGTGCCGGCGGCGGCACTGCTTCCACCCCCTCCGCCATGGCGGTGGCCTCCTCCTCCCGGCCAGGAACCGGGAGAGCCAGATACAGGCTGTTCCTCACGTGACATGTTCACGTCTGCAAGCGCCTGCTCCAGTTTCTGGCGTGATCCGGTCGCGTCCTGCAGCAACTCCACTTGTGAGTCGAAGTGGATCAAGAATGCGTTGTCTTTGTTCTCTCGCAGCATCTGGTCGAGAAAGCTGTGACTGGCCGTGCGTTCCTCATCGAGCAGACGCAACTGGCTCCGGCTGGTGTCGACCAGAAGACCCAGTGTCAGGGGCATATCGGTTTCGCGGGTGAAGTAGCGGATAGTTTGCGGACGTCCGTCTTCTTCGAGGGTGAAATCATCTTTGGTCAGGCTGCGAATGATCTGGCCATGCTTATCACGCACGGTGGCCAGCATGTTGACCACCTTCACTTTGACCGAATATGTGGCAGTGGGTTGCTGGCTGTAAAGACCTGCATCGCACAAGGAAACAACGAGGACTAATATCAAAAGCCAGGACGAAAACGAACGTGTCCGTGTACCGCAAAACATACCTTATAGCCTACTACTCTCAGTAGACCCGAAGGGCGTAAAAAAGTTGTAAAAATCGCTGGTAGTTCCCAGTACTTAGTTCTTAGTATTTAGTACTTAGCAAACCAAAATCTCCAAGTTTGAGGATGCAAATCTGTGTCTATCAGTGTTCATCTGTGGTGAAATCTGGTTTATCTGCGTTCATCAGTTCAATCAACGTCATCTGCGGTAAGGTCTTCACTTACTCAGGGAAGCCATGTCAATCACGAAGCGGTATTTCACGTCGCTGCGCAGCATGCGTTCATAAGCCTCATTGATCTTCTGCATCGGGATGACCTCCACATCCGAGGTGATTCCATGCTGGCCGCAGAAATCCAGCATCTCCTGCGTTTCCGGAATACCGCCGATCAATGAACCGGCAAACTGCCGCCGCTTTCCAATCAGGTTAAACGGATGAACAGTGGGTTCTTTTTCCGGCGCGCCCACCAGGGTGAACGTGGAATCGAGTTTAAGCAGGGCCAGATAGGCATTCACGTCATGGGGCGCTGAGACTGTATCGAGAATGAAATCAAAGCTGTTGAGGTGCTTGTCCATCTCGGCCTGGATTTTTGAAACAACGACCTCATGCGCGCCCAGGCGCATGGCATCCTCTTTTTTATTGGGAGACGTTGTAAAGAGCACCACATGTGCGCCGAAGGCACGCGCCAGCTTTACTCCCATGTGCCCCAATCCGCCGAGGCCAACGATTCCAACTTTCTGTCCTGCTCCAACTTTCCAGTGACGCAACGGCGAGTAGGTGGTGATTCCGGCGCACAGCAGCGGCGCAACCGCAGCCAGGTCGAGCTTCTCAGGAATGCGCAGCACAAAATATTCGTCTGCCACCATGAAATTGGAGTAGCCGCCATAGGTGATGCCGCCCGATTTTTTATCTTCGCTGTTGTAGGTGCCGGTGAAGCCCACTTCGCAATACTGTTCCAATCCATGCCTGCAGGGCTCACAACGGCGGCACGAGTCCACCATGCAGCCCACCGCGGCCAGATCACCGGGTTTGAAGTTTTTGACGTTGCTTCCAACCTTAGTCACGCGTCCCACGACTTCATGTCCGGGAACGCAGGGATATACGGTGTTGGTCCATTCATTGCGCGCGGCATGCAGGTCTGAATGGCAGACGCCACAGAAAAGAATGTCGAGCTGCACATCCTGCGGGCCGGGTTCGCGGCGATTGAATGAAAAAGGTCCAAGCGGCGCGGCCGGCGATTGGGCGGCGTATCCTGACGCTTTCTGGGAGAGATTTCCGGGGTGAGAGATAGGAATGGTCGTTCTCCTTTCGAACGTTTATTCGATGTCAAATCAGTATGCGAGGATACATCTTTAAGCTAAGCTGGAGGAATCGTGAAATCATCCGCATACTTACTTGCGATTTTAGTCTGTCTCGCTTTGACGGTGCATGGCCTTCCGAAAAAGCGCAGCCCGATGGATTCGTGCACGGAACTGATTATAGTGACCACGTCCGACTGGAACGCGTCGCAAGGCTGGTTGCGGCGTTATGCGCGAGGGAACATTCGTATGCCATGGAAAGCCGTAGGAGAGCCGGTTCCGGTGGTGGTTGGCAAGACGGCATGGCATGGGGAAGAGGCGCGATACGCGTTGATGCGCAAGTGGCAAAACCACAAGATCCTGTAAAGAAAGAAGGCGATGGCAGAGCGCCTGCGGGAGTCTTTTTATCTTACCAGGGTATTCGGCTACACAGCCCAGCCCATGGCCGGATGGAAGATGCCTTATCTCCACCTGAATTCTTCAATTGAATGTGTGGATGATACCGCGTCAAAGTTTTATAACCAGGTCATTGACAGGAGCACAGTAGCACCCGACTGGAAGAGTTCAGAGCAGATGCTGCGTCCGGATGATCTCTACCGCTGGGGAATTCTGGTGGATCACAACTATGCTCCGGCAGTTTCCGGTGCGGGCTCTTGCATTTTCATGAATATCTGGAAATCAATCAGTGTCAATCAGTTTCATCAGTGTCATCTGCCCTGAAAATCCCTATGCCGCCATGGGTGTCGTGAGTACCTTCAGACCGAGTTCCTCTAAGCGCTTCGTATGAAAACGTATCAGATGCTGGGAGCGGATTTGATCCAAGAATTTTG
>Ga0066662_10000112_pt1 | contig 32467 bp, 26 predicted proteins | sample GraSoiAngelo_111_FD_133939 | JGI IMG/M metagenome (GOLD analysis project Ga0066662, IMG submission 133939) | Grasslands soil microbial communities from the Angelo Coastal Reserve, California, USA - 14_0903_12_40cm | ecosystem: Environmental > Terrestrial > Soil > Grasslands | place: USA...
CGAACGGCACGCCGAGCAGCGCGCGCGACATCGCGCTGCACTCGATGTGCCAGCCCGGCCGCCCCGCGCCCCACGGCGAGTCCCAATGCGGTTCGCCGGGCTTGGCGAACTTCCACAGCGCGAAGTCGAGCGGGTCGCGCTTGTGCTCGTTCTCCGCGATGCGCGCGCCGACGAGCAGCTCGTCGACGTGCTTGCCGCTCAGCGCGCCGTAGCGCGGGAACGTCGCCACCGCGTAGTAGATGCCGTCCTCGCTCACGTAGGCGTGCCCGGTCGCGATCAGCTCGCCGATCATCTCCACGATCTGCGGGATGAAATGCGTCGCGTACGGTTCCTCGTCGGGCTCGCGCACGTTGAGGATGCGCATCGACTCGCGAAATGCATCGTAGAACCGCTTCACCACGACGTCGAACGTCGTGCCTTCGCGCTGCGCGGTCGCGATCGAACGGTCGTCGATGTCGGTGACGTTCTTGACGAACGTCACGCGGTAGCCGTTACGCGGGTTCTCCAGATAGCGCCGCAGGACGTCGAAGAACAAGAACGAGCGCGCGTGACCGAGGTGCCCCTCGGCGGACGGCGTGAGACCGCACACGTACACGCGCACGTGATCCGGTTCGAGCGGCGTGAGCTCTTCGAGCGCGTGGGTGCGGGTGTTATACAGCCGGAGAGACATTGTTCCGTTCGATCTCGGCGAGCCGCGCTTCCAGTGCGGCGATCCGCTCCGACAGCTCGGCGATGAGCGGTGCGTTGGGATCGGGCATCTGCACGCGCGGCCGCGGATCCGCCGGCGTGGCGATCGGTTTGCCGTCGAGCAGCACCACGCGGCCGGGGATGCCCACCACGGTCGCGTTCGGCGGGATGTCCTTGACCACGACCGAGTTCGCGCCGATCTTCGCGCCGTCGCCGATGTGGATCGCGCCGATGACGGACGCGCCCGAACCCACCGTGACGTTGCGCCCCAGCGTGGGATGGCGCTTCACGCGCTGCAGCGACGTGCCGCCCAGCGTCACACCTTGATAGATCGTGCAGCCGTCACCGACCTCGGCCGTCTCGCCGATCACGACGCCCATCCCGTGGTCGATGAACACGCCCTTGCCGATCGTCGCGCCCGGATCGATCTCGATCCCCGTGAAGAACCGCGACAGCGAGCCCAAGAAGCGCGGCAGCAGCGGTACCTTCGCCTTGTACAGCGCGTGGATCAGCCGGTGCGCGACGAGCGCGCGCAAACCCGGATACGACAGCAGCACGTCCAGATAGCCGTGCGCCGCCGGATCGCGTTCGACCGGCGCCCGAAGATCGGCAAGGAAGGTCTCGAACGGCTTGGCGGGCACGACGCTCTTACGACACCACGCCGCCGCGCTCAGTTGCCCCCGCTTCGGGGCGCCCGGGCGGCACCGGCTGGATGGTCTCGAACGGAACACCGCCCGGGCCGTACTTGATCGGCTCCAGCCCCCGGCCGTGCAGGATGTGCGAGCTCACCGCGCCGATGCGGATCATGATGCGGTCGTGCCCGAGCAGTGGGAACAGCAGCGTGAGCGGCGGGCCGTCGTGCGACCCGGTGAGCGCCATGCGCACGGCTTCGAACGCGTCTTTTCTCGCGATGCCGAACTCGCTCGCGATCGCCGGCAGATCCTCGGCGAGCGGAAGATCGCGCAGCTCCGGTTGCGCATCGACGTACTGCGCGACGGCGTCGAGAAAGAACAGCACCTGGCGGTTGCGCAGCCGTTCGAGCTCGAGCGCGGGCAGCGTCACGGCCTCCTCGCGCAGCGCCGCGATCGCTTCGAGCGCGTCGCCGAGCGTGTGGATCTCATCGCCGTACGCCTCGATGAATGTGGCGATCCAGCGCAGCGCGGCGTCCGGCGCGGGCTGCTCCAGCAGGCGGTGACGCTGCATCGCATCGACCAGCAGCTCCGTCAGGCGCTCGCGCGGGAGCGCGCGCAGCGCGCGCGCGTTGAACGCGCGCAACCGGTCGACGTCGAACACGGACGGGGAGTGGCCGACGCGGTCGAGCGAGAACAGCGTGACGAGCTCCGACAAGCCGAACGTCTCGCGCCCGCCGGGCGCCGACCACCCGAGCAGCGCGAGGTGCTCGATGACGGCTTCGGGCAAAAAGCCCGCGCACCGCAACGCGTCGATCGTCGCGGAAGCGTCCGCGCTCGACGCCTTCTGGCGGTCCGGGCCGACGACCAGCGGGGCGTGCGCGTAGCGCGGCGGTTCGGCACCGAGCGCGCGCGCGATCAGGATCTGGCGCGGCGTGTCGCCGAGGTGCTCGTCGCCGCGCAGCACGAGGTCGATGCGCATCGTCGCGTCGTCGACCGCGGTCACGAGATCGTACGTGACCGTTCCATGCGAGGAGCGCACGACGAAATCGGCGATGGCGTCGTGATCGAAGACCACGTCGCCCTTGACGACATCGTGCACCACCGTCGCCCCCGGCGGGACGCGGAACCACAGCGCCCCGTCGCGCTCGTAGACCGACCCGGTCGCGATCAGCCGGTCGGCGTGCGCCGCGTACACCGGCGCGCGCTCGGACCGGCGATACGCGCCGGCCGGGCCGCCGAGACCGGGGCCTTCGTCCCAATCGAGGCCGAGCCAGCGGAGATCGCGCAGCAACGCGGCCTCGCCCGCGACCGCGTTTTCCCCCGTGTCGTCGATGCGCAGCACGAACGAACCGCGCGTCGACCGGGCGAGCAACCAGTTGAACAATGCCGTGCGCGCCGCCCCGGCGTGCAGCAGCCCCGTCGTCGACGGAGCGAAGCGCACGCGGAGCGGGCCGCGGCGGAGCGTTGCTCCGCCGCGGATCATCTCAGGACGGGTCGCCTTCGGGTTCTTCGCCTTCGGTGTCGTCGTCCGGTTCAGCTTCGTCGCCGCCGGGGTCACCGCCGTGCCCGGGCATGACGGTGGCCAGGATGTGGTCGCGTTCGAGGAGTTCAAGAGGCATGGCGTCGGCGTTCGTGTCCGCCGTCTCGGAACCATGCGTCCGCCGCAAACGCGTCGAATGCCGCACGCACCGTGATTTCCTCAGGGGTGTTCTGCAGGGAGCTCGTCGGCCGTGCCGGCGAGCTGGCGCATCTCGCGTTGCGCGCGCGCGGCGACCGCACGCGCCGCTCGGCGCTCATCGTCGTGCGCGGCGAAGCAGGCGTCGGGAAGAGCCGGCTCGTCGCGGAGTTCGTCGCGGTCGCGGGCCAGCAGCTGCGCACGGTCGTCACGGTCGTGCGCGACTACGCGAACGCGCCGTACGGCGCGATCGTCGAAACGCTGGACTCGCTCGGTGCCGAGGCGCGCCTCGAACGCGAGTCCGGCGAGCGGGACGGCGACGAGAAGTTGCGGCGCTTCGCATCCGTCGCCGCCACCTTCGCGCGGCTCGCGCGCGCCGAACCCGTCGGCCTGCTCGTGGTGCTCGAAGACCTGCATTGGGCGGACGGGGGCACGATCGAGCTGTTGCGCTTCCTCGCGCGGCGCCTCGCGGACGAACCGGTGACGTTCGTCGCAACCCACCGCGCGAACGACGGCGACGCGGAAGCCGAGCGCGTGCGCGTGCTCGCCGCGCTGGAACGCGACGCCGAGGACACGATCGCGCTGGATCCGCTCGGCGACGCGGAGATCGACCAGCTGCTGCGCGCCGCGCTGTCCGACGTCGGCCGCACGCTGCCGCCGGCGGCGCTCGAACGCATCCGCGAACTCGCCGACGGGCGGCCTCTCTTCGCCGAGGAGCTTTTGCGCGGCGCCCTCGAGCGCAGCGACCGCGACGGCATCGCGGTGGTGGTGCCCGCGAGCATTCGCGTGACCGTGCGCGAGCGGTTCGCGTCGCTCGCGGAGCGCGACCGCGACGTGCTGCTGCAAGCCGCCGTGCTGGGCCGCCGCTTCTCCGCGCAGTTCGTCAGCCGCTTGACCGGCGTCGCGCCGGTCGCGGTGTTCGCCGCGCTGCGGCGAGCGCGCGATCTGCAGCTCGTCGTCGAGGAGAACGACGACGAGCGCGGCGACGCGTTCTCCTTCCGCCACGCACTCACGCGCGAAGCCGTGTACTCCGAGCTGCTGCGGGCCGAGGCGCGCACGCTGCACGCGCACGTCGCCGAAGCGCTCGCGAACGAAGAGCCGTTGGACGTGACGGCGATCGCGGAGCACGCGTGGCGCGCGCACGACGTCGAGCACGCGATCGGCTGGAACGAGCGCGCCGGCGATCATGCCGTCGCGCTCTTCGCCTACGCCGACGCCGCGCGGCATTACATGCGCGCGTGCGACATCGCAACCGACCTCGAGCAGCGCGCGCTGCTCGCCGAGAAAGCCGCTGAATCGCTGTACGCAACGGGCGACGTCGCCAGCGCGGTGGACCGGCTCGCGACGGCGATCGAGGCGCTGGGCGCCGATCCCAGCGCGAACCGTCTCGCGCTGCGCAAAGCGTACTTGTTGTTCGAGCAGGGGCGCCGCGACGAGGGATTGGACGAGGCGCTCGCCGTCGTGGCGCGGCTGCAGCACGAGGACTCGGCGATGCGTTTCGATGCCGAGACCATGACGGCCGGGCTGCTGAGCGCGCGCGGGCGCGCGGACGAAGCGCTCGTCCATCTGCAGCGCGCCGACGGCCTCGCCGCGCGCGCCGAAGCGCCGTCCGCGGCGCGCTTCGCCGGAAACTATGCGTCGTGCTTGGGGCTGCTCGGCCGCGCGGACGAGGCGCGCGAACGCTTCGCGGAGGCGAAGCGGCTCGCGCGCGCGCAGTCGGACTTCGACGTGCTCGTGCGCGCGCTGAACAATCATGCGAACGTCGAGCTGATCTACGGCCCGATCGCGGTCGCACGGCGGCTGTACGACGAGGGGCTGGTCGTCGCGCGCGCGACGAAGAACCTGCGGTTCGTCGCATGGCTGTCGCAGAACGCCGCGATGTGCGCGCTCATCGCCGGCGACAGCGAGGCCGCCGCGCGCCATCAAGCCGACGTCGACGCCATCCGGCACGACATCGGCACGGTGATCCAGCAGTCGCTCGCGACGACGTTGCGCCGGTACACGCTCAGCGGCGCGCACCCCGAGGCGTTTCTGGACCATGCGTCGGCGCGCGTGCACGCCGCCATCGCCGCGAAGGCCCCGTCCACGGACGTGCTCGCCGGCGCGCTCGCGCACGACCTGTTGCGGGCGGGACGTGACGCGGAAGCCGCGGCGATCGTCGCGCAAGCCCTCACCGTCACGCCGCAGGCGACGCCGCCGTACTGGCTGCACGACGCGGCGAGCCGCTCCAGCGATCCCGAGGTGCGCGCCGTAGCGCGCGCCGCGCTCGCGGTCATCGCCGCTCACGACGGCGCCTTTCCGGCGCGAGGATTTCTCGCTCTCGCCGATGCCCGCGAAGCCCTCCGCCGGCGCCGCCGCGACGAAGCGATCGCATTCGCTGAAACGGCCGTCGACGCGTTCCGCACCGCGGGGTGGCGCGTCGAAGAGGCGTGCGCGCTGGAGCTGGCCGGCCAGACTGCCGATGCGGTCGCGCTCTTTCGCGCCGCCGGCGCCGCCGGCGAGGTCCGCCGGCTGACGGAGACCGGGACCGCCGCGCCGCGCAAGCGCGGCGAGTCCACGCTCACGGCGCGCGAGCGCGAGATCGCGGCGCTCGTCGTTGCGGGCCAGGCGACGCGGGCGGTGGCGGACGCGCTGGTGATCTCCGAGCGCACCGTCGAGACGCACATCGCCGCGATCTATCGCAAGCTGGGGGTGTCCAACCGCACGGCCTTGGCGCGGCTGCTCGGTGACGCCGGGGCGGGCGCTCCGTAATCTCCGTACCGAGGTGTGCCAACCTCGGTACCGTCACGGATGGAGCTAGCGGGCGGCCTCCGCTACGGTAGGCACATGAATACGTCCGATTCGCGCCGCGCCGCCGGGGCGCTCCGCATGCTGGCCGAGCTCTCCGCCGTCGCGGCGGAGGCCGCCGCCGCCGGCGTGTGGGACGACGAGCTGACCGCGCGCCGCCGCCAGCGCGGCGACGCTCGCGTCAGCGACCTCCGCAGCGAGGAGCTTCAGGTGAAAGCGCTGTGATTTGGTTCGCGCCGTTCGAGGCTTTCGACGAGCACGACCGCGTACGCCGCAATCCCCGTCCCGTCGCCGGTGTAGCCCATCCCCTCGCTCGTCTTCGCCTTCACGCTGATGCGAGCGACGTCCAGGCCCAGCACGTCGGCGATCGCATCCCGCATCAGCGGAACGTGGGCTGACAACCGCGGCGCCTGGACCACCACCGTCGCGTCGACGTTGGCGATCGTCCAGCCGTGCCGCACCGAGAGCTCGTGACACGCTGCGAGCAGCCGCAGCGAGTCCGCACCCTTCCACTGGGGGTCGTCATCAGGGAAGTGAGCCCCCAGGTCGCCCAGGGCGCACGCCCCGAGCAGTGCGTCGCTGATGGCGTGCACGAGAGCGTCCGCATCGCTGTGCCCGAGCGGACCGCTCTCGTGAGGAATTCTCACACCGCCCAGCACGAACGGCCGTCCGTCGACGAGCCGGTGGGCGTCGAACCCGTGCCCGACGCGAAAGTGCGGAGCGTGCAAAGGCGTTAGTGCTCCGGCAGCGCCGCGTTGCGCGGCGCGTGGTGCGAGAGGTGCGCGGTGAACAGGGCGTCCTCGCCTGCCAGCGCGCTGAGCCGCGTCCCGAAGCCGCGCAGCGCGCCGTTGGTCGCGTACGCGCGGATGATGGTCGCGCTGGGAAGGTCGCGGTCGATCTCGTCGACGCGCGCGTCGCGCGCTTCGAGCTCGAGCAGCACCGCGTCGACGGCGCGCGGCTCGACGTAGCACTCAACCAGCAGCACCTCTTCCTCGGCGGGACCCTGCGGAGCGCGCTCGCGCAGCAGCGCTTCGGCGCGCGCCAGATCGCCCGGCAGCGTCACCTTGAAGTTGTCCGGTGCGCTCTCCACCACCACCACGTCCAGACCGGCGCGTTCGAGCAGGGCGGCGTCGTCGGTTGCCGGCGGAAGGTTGTGGCGCGCCGCTTCGGCGTGCGCGCGGCGCAGGTCGCGCGAGGTTGCGAACTGCGGCGTCTGCGCGGACCACAGCTCGCCGCGGTCGAGCGTGCGCGTCACCTTGCCCGTTGCGTCGACCACCTTGATCGTGTCGACGACCGGGGCCGCGAGCAGGGCCGCGGTACCCGGCCGCACCGGCCGCATGCCGTTGCGGACGTCGGACGTGCGGACCAGCGGGCGCGCGCCGTCGTGGACCAGCACGGCCGCGACCTCGTCGGATAGCGCGTCCAGCCCGTGCCGCACGCTGGTCTGGCGGTCAGGGCCGCCGCGCACGACGAGCACCGTAGCACCCTTCACGCGCGCGTGCGCGAGCGCTTCCATCGCGTCGGCGAACTCCGGCTCGGTGACGATCACGAGCTCCGCGATCTCCGGCATCGCCGCGAACGCCTCGATCGACCACGCGATCATGGGCTTTCCGCAAAGATCGACAAGCTGTTTCGGCCCGCCGAATCGCGTGCCGTGTCCAGCGGCAACGATCACCGCGCCCCAGATCATTTGAACGGCGCTCCGCTCTCGCTGCGCGCCCCCCACGCGTTCGCGTGGGGCTCCCGGGTCCGAGCTCGCAACGACAATCCGGGCAAGGCGTGATACCGCTGTGCTCGCTCCATGACCGTTATCTCATGGCTTTCGGGCGGGCGAAGATCATGCGGCCCGCGTTCGTTTGCAGCGCGCTCGTGACCGCGACGTCCACGGTTTCGCCGATGAGGCGGCGACCGTTTTCGATCACGATCATCGTGCCGTCGTCGAGGTAGCCGACGCCTTGGTGCGTCTCGCGGCCTTCGCGAATGACGTTCACGCGCAGCTCGTCGCCCGGCAGCAGCACGGGTTTGAGCGCGTTGGCGAGCTCGTTGATGTTGAGAACGGGAACCCCCTCGACGTGAGCGACGCGGTTGAGATTGTAGTCGTTGGTGACGAGCTTCGCGCCGCGCTCCTGCGCTAGGCGCACCAGCTTGGCATCGACCTGCGCGATGTCCTCGGGATCGCGTTCGACGATCTCGATCGGCACCGTCTCTTGCAGCGTCGACAGCAGCTCGAGCCCGCGCCGCCCACGCGTGCGCTTGAGCGGGTCCGCGCTGTCGGCGATGAGCTGCAGCTCGCGCAGCACGAAGCGCGGCAGCAGCAGCGGGCCGTCCAGAAAACCGCTGCGCACGATGTCCAGCACGCGGCCGTCGATGATCACCGACGTGTCGAGCACCTTGGGCTCGCCCCCGCCGCCGCCGCTCGACGGCGTCGCGATGCGCCCGAGCGTCACGCGCTGCTTTGCGCCCACGCGCGCGCCGAGAAACGCGGCGAAGATCGACACGACGAGGTAGAGCGCGATCGCGATGTAGCCGCCCGTCGGCCCGGCGAAGGCGACGAACTCGAACAGGATGCTCTTGATGAGGAACGCGACGACCAGACCCGTGACGAGCCCCACCGCTCCGCCAACCAGCTCGCCGGGCGCGAGGCGGTCCATCGCGCGCTCGACCTGATGGAGCTGGACCTCGAAGAGCACCTGCGCGGCCGGCGCAATCAGGACTCCGAGGATCGCGCCGGCGATCGGGGCGACGACGATCAACGCGAGCTGCCAGAACTGGCTCGCGACGTGCAGCGAGATGAGGTGCACGTAGGCCTCGCGCCCGAGCAGAAAGCCCGTGACGCCGAAGATCACGGCGAAGCCGACGCGCAGGAGCGCGGTCGCGACGCCGCGGCCGGGCTCAGTCGGCGAGGAACGCACCACAGACATCGTTGGCTACGAACCGGCCGCGTTCGGTGAGGCGCAGGCGCGCGGGGTCGGCGGCGAGGACGCCCGCCGCCACGAGATCGTCGACCACGCCGCGGTATCGTTGGTGCACATCGATGCCGTACCGTTCGCGGAAAGCCGGCACGTCGACTCCTTCGGCCGTGCGCAGCGCCAGCATGATCGCCTCGCCGGCTTGCTTGGCGCCTTCGAGCCGCTCGCTCTCGCCGGGGATCGGCGCCCCGGCGAGCGCGGCGTCGCAGTACGCGTCGAGGTCACGCGTGTGGGTGGAGCGCTCGCCGCCCAGGTACGACGCGGCACCGACGCCCAGGCCGAGGTACTCATCATTGGCCCAGTAGATCGCGTTGTGCCGGGAGCGGAAGCCGGGCTTGGCCCAGTTCGAGATCTCGTAGTGCTCGAAGCCCGCGACGCGCAGGCGGTCGATCGCGATCGCGTACAGCCGTGCCTCGAGCGAGTCGTCGGCGAACACGCTCGGGTCGCGGGCGAACCACGCCGCGTACGGCGTGCCTTCTTCTATCGTGAGCCCGTAACACGACACATGGTCGACTTCGAGCGCGACGGCGGCGTCCAGCGAAGCGGCCCAGCTGTCTTCGGTCTGCCCCGGCGCGCCGAAGATCAGGTCGATCGACAGGTTCGTGAAACCCGCGACGCGCGCGGTGCGAACGGCGTGCGCGACGTCGGCCGCGGTGTGCCGCCGGCCCAGCACGCGCAGCTCGCGCGGGTCAAACGACTGCACGCCGATCGAGAGGCGGTTCACGCCGGCGTCGTGCAACTCGCCGAGCCGCGTGGCCAGCGACGGATCCGGGTTCGCTTCGGTCGTGATCTCCGCGTCGCGCGGCAGCGCGAAGCGCGCGCGCACGTCGCCGATCAGCGCGGCGATCGCTTCGGGCGCGTACGTCGTCGGCGTGCCGCCGCCGAAGAACAGCGTGCGCGCCTGCACGACCGGCGCGCTCGCAAGCTCGGCGCGCAACGCGGCGAGATAGCGCGCCGCACGCGCATCGTCCCACGCCCACTTCGCGAAATCACAATACGGGCAGATGTACGGACAAAACGGAAGATGAACGTAGACACCCGCCGCGGGCGTGTTCGTCACGGGCCTGGGATGACGAAAATTCCGATTGCGCCTTGGCCTGCGTGCGTGCCGATCACCGGGCCCGCTTCGAGCTGCTCGAACGCCGCCGGTCGCGTGGTGATCTTCTCGCGCAGCTTCGTCACCACGCGCGCCGCTTCGTCGGCCGCGTGCGAGTGGATCACGCAGATGCGCGCGCCGTCGGCTTTGTTGGCTTCGGCGGCCGCCGAGTCGACGCACGTGTCCAGCGCGCGCGCGTAGGTTCGCACGCGCGCGTGCTCCTGGACTTTACCGGAGTCGATGCGCAGCACCGGCACGATCTTCACCAGCGATCCGACGAACGCTTGCGCGCGCGAAACGCGTCCCGTGCGCACCGCGTGCGAAAGATCGGGCACCGTCGCGAAGCCGCGCAGCACGTCGCGATCGCGCGCGAGCGCGGTCAGGATATCGTGCACGCCGCCGCCGGCGCGCGCGAGGTCCCGCGCGTGCTGCGCCTGCAGCGCGAGCCCGCCCGCAACGGTCGCGCTGTCGACGACGTGGATCTCCGCGTCCGGAAACGACTTCGCCGCGGTGTGCGCCGCGTTGTTCGTCCCCGACAGGCTCGCCATGACGGTGATGCACACGATCGGCCGGCGCGCCTCGACGTGCGGCCGGTACGCGTCCTCGAACATCGCCGGCGTCGGCTGCGCGGTGGTCGGCAGCACTTTGAGACTCGCGAGCTTGCGGTAGAATTCGTCGTGCGAGAGATCGATGCGATCGCGAAAGCGCGTGTCGCCGAAGTTCACGAACAGCGGCACCACGTCGATACCTTCGCCGCTCATGAGGTCCGACGTCGAGTCGGTGACGACCGCAACCGCCGGAGTGCCGCCGGCGGGAGCATGCGCGCTCATACGGTGAGCGCGGCGCCGATCGAGCCGACGAGGTCTGCCGCCGCGACGGCGGCCGCCTGGCGGATCGCGTTGCAGATGGCGACTTTGTCGGAGCGGCCGTGCGCGACGACGCAGTTGCCGCGCACGCCCAGCAGCGGTGCGCCGCCGTACGTCGAGTAGTCGAGCCGCACGCGGATCTTCGCGAAGACGCTGCGGCTGAGCAGCGCCCCCACTTTTCCGAGTGGTCCGGCGCTCTCGAACGACTCGCGCAGCACGTCGCGGATGTAGACCGCGCTGCCTTCCGCCGTCTTGAGGATCACGTTGCCGACGAACCCGTCGGCGACGACGACGTCGGCGTGGTTCTGCAAGATGTCCTTGCCTTCGATGTTGCCGACGAAGCGCACCGGCGCGCGCTCGAGCAGCTCCGCCGCCTCCATCGACTGCGTGTTGCCTTTGGTGCGCTCCTCGCCGACGGAGATCACCGCGACGCGCGGCTCCGCGATGCCCAGCCCGGCGCGCGCGTACGCGCTGCCCATCAGGCCGAACTGCATCATCCACTCGGGCTTGCAGTCGACGTTCGCGCCGGCATCGCACAACACGACGGGGCCGTTGCGGCCCGGCAGCACCGCGCCGATCGCGGGGCGCGCAATGCCGGGGATCGTGCGCAGCCGGATGAGCGCGATCGCGAGGAACGCGCCGCTGTTGCCCGCCGACACCACCGCGTCGGCGCGGCCGTCGCGCACGAGCTCCACCGCGCCGCCCAGCGACGTGCCCTCGGACTTGCGCACGGCCTGCGACGCGCTCGCGTCCATCGGCACCTCGCCCGCCGAATGCACGATCTCGATCGCGGTCTCGCCGTGCAGCAGCGGCTCGATGCGAGCGCGGTCGCCGACCAGCACGATCTTGCCGAGCCCGTTGCGGTGCGCGAGCAGCGCGCCCGCGACGATCGCGCCCGGGGCATCGTCGCCGCCCATCGCATCCACCGCGATCACGGGCACGCGCACTTTGCCATTGCCAAGCGAGCTCACATTACTGCTCAACGCTGATCCAGTACTCGGCGCTCGGCTGTCCGCCGTAGTAATATTCCACGTCCACGCCGCTGAAGCGTTCGCCGAGGAGCGCCGCGTACTTCTGCGCGTCGCGCTCGCGCTGCGCACCGCCGTAATACAGCGTCACCAGCCCGCCGTTGCCGGCGCCCAACGCCGCGGCGGCGTCGCCGATCACCTCACCGAGCGACGGCGCGGTGAGCAGCCGCTTGCCGATCGACGCGGACGCCGCCCCCTTCTGCACCGCAACACCGTTCACGCTTGCATCCTTGCCCGCAAAGAAGACGGACGCGCTGCGCACGCCGTCGAGCACCGGCGCGAGCGCGTCGGCCGGGACGAGCTCGTCCTCGCCGCCGAGGCGCAGCAGCACGGCGAGGCCCGCCACGGGGTCGGCGGTCGGAACCACGATCACGGTCTTCGCGGTGAGGGCGCCGACCTCGCGCGCGGCGAGCGCGACGTTAGGATCGTTGGGCAGCAGATAGACCGTGTTCGCGAGCGAGGCGTTCACGCCGACGAGCAGGTCGCGCACCGAGGGGTTCGCGCCCGGCGGCATGGGGATCGTCACCTCGGCGCCCAGCTCGCGCGCGATGCGGTCGAAGCCGGCGCCGGGGACGACGGCCGCGATCCCGATCGCTTTGGCGGGCGCATCCACCACGAGGAGGTTGTGCTGGTCGGCCATGTCCTCGCGCTTCCAGCGCGTCACGGTCCCGTGCTTGGCGGCGACGGCCTTCACCGTGTCGGGCTCGGCGCAGTGGATGTGCACCTTGATCGTGGGCGCGGCGCCGATCACCAGCAGCGAGTCGCCGTGCCGTTCGAGCTCGTCGCGCAGCGGGTGCGCCTCGACCGTTGCGTTCTCCAGCACGAACTCCGTGCAGAAGTGGTTGTCGCCGACCACCTGCTGGCGGGTGAACGCGCTCGCGCGCACCGGCCGGTGCGGAAACGCCGTGGTGCGGGCGGTCGCCTGCGGCAGAAAGCGCAGCGCGCCTTCGAGGAAATAGCAGAGGCCCGCGCCGCCGGAATCCACCACGCCGGCCTCTTTGAGCGCAGGCAGCTGCTCGGGCGTGCGGTCGACGGCGTCGTTGGCGGCGCGCACCACCGCGTTGGCGAGCCGGTAGAAGTCGGGCTCGCGCACCGCCAGCCGGTACGCTTCGTCGGCGGCGGCGGTCGCCACGGAGAGGATCGTGCCCTCGACGGGCTTGGTCAGGGCCGCGCGCGCGGCGGCGGCCGCCTCGCGCATGCCCAGCGAGAGCTGGAACGTGTCGATCACGTCGCGATGGCGGACGCTGTGAGCGAAGCCCCGCAGCATCTGCGAGAGGATCACGCCGCTGTTGCCGCGCGCGCCCAGCAGCGAGCCCTGCGCCGCCGCGCCAGCTACCACCGATAGCGGCTGGTCGCGGACCAGGTGGGCCTCACGCAGCGCGGCCTTGGCAGTCAGGAACATGTTCGACCCGGTATCGCCGTCGGGGACGGGAAACACGTTGAGGTCGTTCAGGACGCCCCGGTACTTCCGTAAGAAGTAGGTCCCGGCCGCGATGAACTTCTCGAACGCGCGGCCGTCGAGGTGGGTGACTGCCATGGAGCGCTCCTCGCGTTCCCGAGACATTCGGCCTTGTCCCGCAGGGGCGTATTTGGTACACTCCCTCCGTTATGGCCAAACGATGTGATGTGTGCGGCAAGGGTCCCATGGCCGGGAACAACGTCAGCCACGCGATGAACAAGACCAAGCGGCGCTGGCTGCCCAACCTCCAGGCCGTCAAGGTCGACGACCGCGGCACCCACAAGACGGCCCGCGTCTGCACCAACTGCCTGCGGAGCAAGCGCGTCAAGCGCGTCGGCGCCGCGTAGCAAGCGCCTAGATCACCTGCGAAGGTGATCCCAGCCGGCGGGTGACACGGCAGAACCGTCCGCCCGGCACACAACCGAGCCCGCGGTGATCGACCCGATCCGAAGCAGATCCCGCCCGAGATGCGCGCGGAAGCGGCCGGCCAGATAGCCGAACGCGCGCTTTTCCACGCTCACGAGCAGCTCGAAGTCCTCGCCGCCGTCGAGTGCCCAGGCCTCGGCGTCGTCCCCGGTGCGCGCCGCGACGCGGCGGGCAGCCTCGTGCACCGGCACGGTCTCGATCGTCGCGCCCGCGCCCGAGGCGGCGCAAAGGCGCGCGAGGTCCGTCGACAGGCCATCCGAGGTGTCCATCATCGCCCGCACGTTGCGCGACGCGGCGAGCCAGCGGCCCTCGCGCAGCCTCGGCTCCGGCGTGCGGTACGCGGCCAGGGCCTCCGCGAGCTCCGGCTCGCCGGCGAGGTCCGGCCGGTCCACGGCGAGCCGCAGGCCGGCGCGGCTCGCGCCCAGCGGGCCCGTCACGGCGACCACGTCGCCGGGCAGCGCCCCCGCGCGCGTCTTGAGATTCGAGGCGCGCACCTCACCCACGACGGTGATCGCGAACGTGATCGCGGGCGCGCGCGTGAGATCGCCGCCGGCCACCGCGCAGCGCGCGCGCTTCGCGAGCGCCGCAATCCCGTCGTAGGCCTCGAGCAGCCACGCGGTGTCGGTCTCCGGCGGAAAGCCGAGCGCGACGGTCGCGAGCACCGGCCGCGCGCCCATCGCGGCGACGTCGGACAGGTTCGCCGCGAGTGCGCGGTGGCCGGCATCGCGCGCGCTCATCGCGCCGCGCGTGAAATGCACGCCCTCGACGAGCGCGTCCGTGGTGATGACGCTGCGGTTGCCGCGCGACGGCTGCCACACGGCCGCGTCGTCGCCGATGCCGAGCAGCAGGCGTTCGTCCGGCACGCCGCGCAGCCGCTCGCGGATCCGCGCGATCAGCTCGTCCTCGGATCGGGCACCGCCGCTCATCTCAGATCCAATGCGGGTTCCAGATGCGCGCGTTGAACGCGTCGGTGGTGATCGGCCAGCCCGACACCAGCGGGAAGAAATACACGAACGCGACCACGACGAGCACCGCGTACGCGGCGACGGCGTAGCGCCCGCGCGCGTCCGCCCGGTCGCGCCCGTAGTTCCACACGCGCTGCAGCACGATCGCGTTCGCGAGGATGATGATCGCGAGGTTCGGATAGAAATGGTATTCGAACGCCAGCCGCGGCGAGCGGACCCACGGCAGCCACTGGAACAGGTACGCCACGATCAGCAGCGCGTAGCCCTTGTTGCGTTCGCTCCACGCGAACCACGCGACGGCGGGCACGCTCACGAGCCCCGACCACCACACCAGCGGGTTGGGGATCGCGCGGATCGTCGACGTGCAGCACTCGCCGTGCGGCGTCATGACGTGCGTGTAGTTCGCGTAGTACAGGATGGGCTTGTCGAGCAGCGGCCACTGCCACCACACCGAAGCGTACGGGTGCGTCGCGACGAGGGTGGCGTGGTAGTGGTACATCTGCTGCTGCATCCCGATCAGGTCTACGAAACCATGCCCCAGCGCGAAGTACGGGATGTACGACACCATGTAGACGATCCCGCCGATGACGACGATCGCGGCGGCCACAACGTCCACCGGGGTGCCGAACGGGTTGCCGAACAGCGCCGGGCGGCGCAGCCAGCGCTGCGCGCCGACGGCGGCCGCGATGAACCACAAGGCCACGATGGCGAACAGCCCGTTCCATTTCGAATCGGCGAGCAGCGCCGCGCTGACCGCGAGCGCGATCCACCACGTGCGCGCGTCGCGGGCGCCGACGGGCGTGTCGCCGACCGAGCCGGTACCGTCCGCACGATACGTCGCGGTCGCAACGGGCGTCGCGTACGTCAGCGTTCCGTCGGCGCCGACGGTGCGCGCAAGGCCGCCGTCGCGGCTCTTCAACGGCTTCGCGCGCGGGCTGAGCGCGAGCTCCTCGTCCTGCAGCGTCACGGCGAGCGGCGGCTCCGCGAGCACGCGCGTGCCGTCGGGATACGACGTCTCCGGGTCGCGCGCGGCGCGCGGCACCACGAACACGCGGCCCACGAGCCAGAACAGCACGAGCACCCACACCGCGAGCACGTCCCGCGCCGCGGGGATGATGTCGGGGCCGTTCTTCACGGGCCCTAGCAGCGGCGCAACGTACCACGCGGCCGCCGCGGCGGCCACGCCGGCGGCCATCGTCGCGGCGAACGCGATCGCACCCGCGCGCGAGCGCAGCGGCACGCGGCGCGCGATCTGCGCGCTCACCCAGAGGCGGTAGAACGTGTAGAGCGTGAGCAGCGAGAAGAACGCGACGGTGATCTCCGGCGTCGCGATGCGCGACTGCACGTAGTGGAACCCGTCGAGCGCGAGCATCAGCGCGGCGAGCGACGCGAACAGCGTGGACGCCGTAAGGCGCTTCGCGAACACGTAGATCAAGCCGACGGTGAGCGCGCCGACGACGACGTTGCCGAAGCGCCAGCCCACCGCCGTGTCGCCCAGGCCGTGCAGGCCGCCGAACAGCAGCATCGACGCCGTGATCAGCAGCTTCGACAGCGGCGGGTGCGTGAACTCGAACGACCACAGCCCGTTGACGTCGGACCGGCGCAGATACTCCTCGCCCGCGCGCGCGTAGTAGATCTCGTCGAAGATCTTCTCGGCCGGGAACTGCAGCCACACCACGCACAGCACGAACGAGCCCAGCGTGAACAGGCCCGCGAACAGCCAGTCGCGGCGCGTCATGCCCGCGATCCCTTCGCGCGGGTCGAACCACGTTCGCGCGGTCGCGCCGAACGCGGCGACACGGCCGCTCCACGCCTGCGGCTCGGCCGGTCGCGGCGTGTCGGCGGCGGCGGCATCGGCGGCGCCGAGGTAGCGGTATCCGAGCCAGAAGAACAGCGCCACGTTCGCCAGCGCGCCGGGATGCGAGATCAGCGGCCACAGATCCGTCGCGTCGACGCCCGCGGTGTGCGCCTCCATCACCGTTTGGTACGCGAGCGAGTACGCGAGGTTCAGGTACATGGTCACGGTCAGCACGATCGCGGGCCACACCAAGGTGCGGCCGAACGCCAGCAGCGGCATCGCGAGCAGAAAGGCGCCGTAGACGTACCGCTCGTGCATGCGCGTGGCGAGCACGAAGAACGCGAGCGCGCACAGCATCGCGCCTTCGAGGAACGCGCGCTCGTCGCGGCGCTGCAGATAGCGGCCGACGATCAGCGCCGTTGCCGCGAGCACCAGCGCGACGCCCCACGTCGCCAGGGTGCCCGCATGGATGCCCAGCACCGACAGCGGGATGGTGTCGGACTGCCAGAACGGCTGGCGCAGCGCGTACAGGTTGAACGCGTTCACCGAGTTGAACGGATAGATGCCGCTGCCGTAGGTGTAGCGGCCGAACAGCCAGCCCAGCACGTCGGCGTGCGGGTGGAACAGCAGGCCGACGCCCAGCGCCAGCATGAGCGCCGCGCCGATCCCCACCGCGGTCGCGGCGAGCCGGCGCGCGCGCACCGCGGCGCCGGTCGCGGCGAACGGATACGCCAAGAACAACGGCACCAAGATCGCCGCGGGCGGTTTGATCAAGACCGAGAACGCGAGCGCCAGCCACGCCCACGTCAGGCGCGGCACCGTCGTGTCCGGCGCGTCGCCGGCGCGCAGCACGCACCACACGGCGATCAGCGCGAAGCCCCACGACACCGAGTCGACCTGGCCCCAGTACGCCGACACGTAGATCGCCGCCGGATTGAACGCGAGCAGCGCCGCCGCCGCCAGCGCGACGCCCTGCGACGCGTACCGCCGCACGATCGCGAACACGACCGCGGCGTCGGCGAGATCCATGACGATCGCGGGCAGCTTCACGAGCGCGCGCAGCAGCAGCCCGGCGTGCGCGTCGCCGCCGAGCAGCGCGTAGATCTTCGCAACCACCCACAGGATCACGAAATAGCCCGGCGGGTACTCCGAGAAGCTGACCTTGCTGAAGAACTGCCACGGCGGATTGTCGCGCAGCGTCAGCGCCCACGACTCGAATGCCGCGACGTCGTTGTGAAATCCGGCGCCGTTGATGAACAGTAGGCGCAGCACGAAGCCGGCGCCGAGGATCGCCGCGAGCGGCGCGTTGGCTCGAGCGGTCAACGCGCCGTCGTCTTCGCCGTTTGGACGCGCCGGCGCAGCTCGCGCAGCGCTTCCGGCGGATCGTCCGCGGCGAACACCGAGTTGCCCGCCACCAGCACGCTCGCGCCCGCGCGCACCGCGCGCGCGGCGTTCTCCATGCCGATCCCGCCGTCGACTTCGATCTCGCACGCGGGGTTGCGCGCGTCGAGCAGCGCGCGGACCTCGGCAACCTTCGCCAACGCGCGCTCGATGAACGACTGCCCGCCGAAGCCGGGGTTCACGCTCATCACCAGCACGCGGTCGATCTCTTCGGCCAGATCGGTCAGCATCGCCACCGGCGTGCCCGGATTGATCGCGATGCCCGCTTTCGCGCCGAGCTCGCGCACGTGGCGCAGCAGGCGGTGCTGGTGCGGCGTCGCCTCGTAGTGGAACGTGATGACGTCGGCGCCTGCCGCGCGGAACGCGTCGACGTACTTCTCCGGCTCCACGATCATCAGGTGACAGTCGAACGGCAAGCGCGTGAGCTTGCGCAGGTCCTTGACGATCTTCATCCCCCAGGTGAAGTTGGGCACGAACACGCCGTCCATCGAGTCGAGGTGCAGCTCGTCCGCGCCGCCGCTTTCGACCATGCGAATCTGGTCGGCGATGTCCGCGAAGTCGGCCGACAGCAGCGACGGGGCGAGCTTGATCACGGCTTCTTCTTCTTCGGTTCGGGCGACGCGGACGCGTTCGCGGCGGCGTTGACATCCGACTGCGACGGAATCCAGCGCGCGGGCTCGCGGCCGATCACCGTCTGGTTCTGCAGCTCGTTGTTGATGTAGGTGTCGATCTCGGCGTTGCCGACGGCGGTGACGGTGAAGTCGAGCTTCTGGCCGCCTTGCGCGAAGCCGTCGTAGATGTTCCACGTGCCGGTGTCGTCGCGCACCTCGACGCGCACGCGCGCGCTGTCGTCGCGCGCGGGGACGGTCGCCGACGCGTGCACCTGGCGGATCAAATACCCGTACTCGCCCGGGCCCGCGCTGACTTGCAGCGACACTTCCTCGAACGGGTCCATCGTCGTGCCGGCGGAGGGGCTCTGGCGCACGATCTCGCCGCGGCGCGGCCCGCCCGGGCCGAACGGGGTCCACACGATCTGGCCGAGATGGATGCGCGCTTTCGCCGCGGCGGCGCGCGCGTCGTCGATCGACATGCCGGTGAAGTTCTGCACCTTCACGCCGCTTGGCGGGCCTTTGCTCACCTGCAGCGTGATCTTCGAGCCCTGGCGCACGCTCGCCAGCGGCGCGGGATCTTGTCCGACGACGTGGTCGCGCGGCACGTCGTCGTTGGGGACGTACGTGGTCTTGTCGAGCTGCAGCTTGAAGCGGTTGAGATCCAGACCGGCGTTGCGCAGCGATTCGAAGCGCAGGTCGGGCATCGGGAAGATCGTCACGCCGCTGCTGATGATGAGCGAGATCTGCCGCCCCTCGCGCACGCGCGAGCCCGCGTCGGGCTGCTGGCTCATCACGACGCCTTTGGGATACTGGTCGCTCGCGGTCGTGGCGATCACGACGCAGCGCAGCCGTAAGCGCCCGCACTCCGCGTTCGCGTCGACCTGCGTCTGGCCCGTGAACGCCGGGGTGAACACCGACGCCGCGCTGGGCGCGAAGAACTCCTTGATCGAGCGCCCGAACCATACCGTGACGCCAACCGCGAACGCGAGCGCGAGCGCGAGCATCCAGTCGCGGTCGAGCAGCGGTGCGAAACGGCGCCGCGCGGGCACCGGCGCGGTATCGGCGCCGTCCAGCTGCATCAGGCGAGCGCCTCCAGCTGGGCTTCGTCGAAGTCGGCGTTGCTGTACACGCGCTGCACGTCCTCGTGCTCCTCGAGCGCGTCGAGGAACGTCAGCACTTTCTCCGCGTCGCCGCCGCCGGGGCGCGACGTCTGCGTCGGCTCCATCGCGAGCTCCGCCGAGCGCACATGCAGGCCTTGCGCCTCGAGCGCGTCCTTCACCGCCATCAGCGACTGCATCTCGGTGACCACTTCGGTCGGCTCCCCGAAGCGCACGTCGATCACGCCGTCGACCAGCGCCTTCTCGGTGAGCTCGTCCTCCGACAGCCGGCCGGGGTCCACCTCGACGATGCCGCGCGACGCGAACATCCAGCCTACGCTGCCCGTCTCGCCCAGCGAACCGTCGTTGCGGCTGAACAGGAAGCGAAGCTCCGACGCGGTGCGATTGCGGTTGTCCGTCGCCGCGTCGACGATCACCGCGATGCCCGCGGGGCCGTACCCCTCGTAGCGGATCTCTTCGATCTCCTTCTCGCCCGCGCCGCCCGCGCGCGAGATCGCGCGCTTGATGTTGTCGGCGGGCATGTTGTTGGCGCGCGCCTTGTCGACCGCCATCTTGAGGCGGTAGTTGGCGGCCGGGTCGGGCGAGCCGTTCTTCGCCGCTAGGATGATCTCTTTACTGAGCTTGGTGAACAACGCGCCGCGCTGCGCGTCGACCTTGCCCTTCTTGAGCTTGATGTTGTGCCATTTCGAATGCCCTGACATGATCCGCCTATTTTTGTTGTTCGCGGTGAGGGATGATCCAGCTCGTGCCGGGGATGTTCAACCGGTCCGGCCACATGCGCTGGTACCATTGGTCGTACGTCACTTGCGTCCCGGCCAGCACCGGGTAGAAGAACGCGAACAAGCCGACGACCACCGCGCCGTACACGCTCAACGACCACTGCAGCGTGCTCGCCGTGAGCCGCCGCGCGACGTAGGCGATCAGCACGACGTCGCACAGCACGATCACGGCGAGGTTCGGGAAGAAATGGTATTCCCACATGATGCGCGGAGAGCGCGCGTAGGGCAGCCACTGCAATACGTACGCCAGCGCGAGGATCGCATAGCCTTTGTTCCGGTCCCGCCACGCACGCCACGCGGTGAACGGCACCGACACCAGTCCGAGCAGGAACACCGCGGGGTTCGGGAGCGCGAGGATCTCCGCGACGCAGCACGCCGCGCCGTTGGCGGCGTCGATCCCGGGACGGAAGTCCTTGTAATAATACGAGATCGGGATCTGCTCGATGGGCCACTGCCACCACACCGACGAGTACGGGTGCGTCGCGTTCGCGACGCCGCTGCTGTGGTACCACCACATCTGCCGCTGCAGCGCCACCAAGTCCGAGAAGCCGTTGCCCAGCGCGAAAAACGGGATGTACGTGACCAGGTAGACCGTCGCCGCGGTAAAGGCCGTCACGCCCAGCACGACGTCGAGCGGGAACCCGCGCGGGTTGCCGTACAGCGCGCGCCCGCTGAAAAAACGCTGCGCTGAGATCGCGAGGACGGTCGTCCACACGATCGCCAGGTCCAGCGCGCCGTTCCACTTGCTCGACAGCAGCAGCCCCAGCGCGACGGCGAGCACCAGCAGCCACACGCGCGCGTCGGACGCCTTCGCCACGGGCGTGCGGTCGACGGCGAGCTCGCCGCTGGGCGCGAACGTCGCGCTGCCGGCCGGCGTGGCGTAGGTCTCCACGCCCGCGCGGTCGACGCGAACCGTGAGCTCCGGCGGATCGTTCGCGGCCGGTTGCCGGACCGTCACGCGCCCGGCGTCGCCGGTCGTGACGACCGTGCCGTCGGCGTACGACGCGACGCTGCCCGCGCGCGCCCCGCGCGCGCCGATCCAGCGCGCGAACAGGTACACGCCCAGCTCGAAGTAGACGAACGCGACGACGAACGTCATCGTGCTGGGGTCGACGTGCGCGATGCCGGCCGCGATCTCGGAGCTGCGCTGCGCGGGCGCGATGTTGACGAGCCGCGCGAGCACGGCGGCCACGGCGCTGCCGCCGGCCAGCGCCATCCAGAACGCGCGCCCAAAGCGCCCGGGGACGATCGGTGCGACGCGAACCTGCGCGGCCAGCACGTAGCGGTAGAGCGCGTAGAGCACGACCAGGGCGAGCGTCGCGATGGTGATCTCGCCCGTCGCGATCCGCTCCTCCACGAAGTGGAAGCCGTCGAACGCGAGCAGCCCGGCGCCCAGCGCGGCCAGCCACGTCTGCCCCGTGAGCCGCTTCGCGAACGCGTAGACGACGACGCATTGGAGCGAGCCGATGACGACGTTGAGAAAACGCCAGCCGAACGACGAGTCGCCCGCACCGTGCAGTCCGCCGGTGATCGCGATGGACAGCGCGATCACGAGCTTGGTGAACGGCGGGTGCGTCCACTCGTACTGCGTCACGCCGCGCAGATACTCCTCACCGGCGCGCGCGAAGTACACCTCGTCGAAGATCTTCTCCGGCGGCCACGCCAACCCGATCACGGCGACGACGAACGCCACGAACGCGATCCCGCCCGCGAACATCCAGTCGCGCCGCGTCATGCCGGCGACGCCTTCGCGCGGATCGAACCACGCGCGCGCGCGCGCGGCGAACGCCAGCGGGCGGTCGAGCCAGGCGGGCGCGGCGGCGCGCGCCCCGCCGAGATAGAGATAGCCCAGCGCGAACAACAGCAGCACGTTCGCGAGCGCGGCCGGGTGCGAGACGAGCGGCCACAGGTTCGTGGCGTCGACGCCCGGCACTTTCGCTTCCATCACGCGCTGGTACGCCAGCGAGTACGCGAGGTTGAGGTACATCGTCACCGTCAGCACGAACGACGACCAACCGCCGCTGCGGCCGAACGCGATCAGCGGCACGGCGAAGAGAAACGCGCCGTAGACGTAGCGCTCGTGCATGCGCGTGGCGAGCACGAAGAACGCGAGCGCGCACAGCAGCGCCGCCTCGATCAGCGCGCGGTCGTCGCGCCGCTGCAGGTAGCGCGCGACGATGAGCAGCGTCGTCACGACGACCAGCCCGACGCCCCACTGCGCGAGCGTGCCGAGCTGCGCGCCGAAGATGATCATGGGCTGCGCGTCGGCTTGCCAGAACGGCTGGCGCAGCGCGTACAGGTTGAACGCGTTGACGGAGTTGTAGGCGTACACGCCGCTGCCGAACGTGTAGCGCCCCAGCAGCCAGCCGAACACGTCGGCGCTCGGGTGGAACAGCAGCCCGACGACGAGCGCGAGCGCGAACGCTGCGGCGATCCCGGCGCCGGTTCCGGCGAGCCGCCGCGCGCGCACGGCGCTGTCGGTCGTCGCGAACGGATACGCGAGGAAGAGCAGTCCCAGCGTTGCGCCCTGCGGCTTGATCAGGATCGAGAACGCGAACGCGAGCCACGCCAGCGTCAAGCGCGGCACGGTCTTGCCCGGCTCGTCGCCCGCGCGCAGCACGAGCAGCAGCGCGACGAGCACGAGCCCCCACGACACGGAGTCGACCTGACCCCAGTACGCGGACACGTAGATCGCGGCAGGGTTGAGCGCGAGCACCGCGGCGGCGACGAGCGCCGTTTTCTCCGCCGCGTAGCGCCGCACGATCAGGTACACGACGCCCGCGTTGACGAGGTCCATCGCGATCGCCGGCAGCTTCACCACGATGCGCAGCATCGTCCAGCCGTTCGCGCCGTCGTTGGCGCCGCCGACGAGCGCGTAGATCTTCGCGACGAACCACAGCACGACGAAATAACCCGGCGGATAATCCGCGAAGCTCGTCTTCGGATAGAACTGCCACGGCGGGTTGTCGCGCAGCGTGAGCGTCCACGCCTCGAACGCCGCGACGTCGTTGTGGAAGCCTTCGGCGCCGATGAACACCAGGCGCAAGATCAAGCCCGCGCCCAGGATGATCCACAGCGGCGCGAGCGCGCCGCTCACCCACGTGCCCGGCGCGAACGATGCGCGAGCGGACGCGCCGACGCGATCCGAAGCGCTCATGCGGTTCGCCGTGCGGCGCGCCGGAAGAACGCACGGACCCGGCCGCTCGCATCGACGCCGCGCGCGTCGGCCAGCGCGTCGGCCGCGTCGAGCTCGGCGCGCGCCGCGGCGCTCGCCGCGTCGCGGGCGCCTAGCCGGTCGAGCGCATCCACCGTCGCGGCGACGCCCGCGGGATCGAGCTCCGTCCCCCGCGCGTAGGCAGCGGCGATGGTCTCGCGGGCCGGCGACGGCGGGCCCGCCAGCGCCCACACCACCGGGAACGTCCACTTGCGCTTGGCGAGGTCGCCGCACGGCTTGCCGGTGGTCGCGGAGTCGCCCCAGGTCCCGAGGATGTCGTCTTCGATTTGAAAGGCGATCCCGTAGGCCTGGCCGAGCTGGGCGTAAGCGCCGGACCGCAGGGCGTCGCTGCCGGCCGCGAGCGCGCCAAGCTCGCAGGCCGCGCCGAAGAGCGCGGCCGTCTTGCCGCCGATCATCGCCCGGTAGTCCTCCATCGTCACCCGCGGTTCGCTTTCGAAGGCAATGTCCCGTCCCTGGCCGTTGCACATCGCGAGGTGCGCCGCGAGCAGCACGCGGTTCATCGCGAGCTTGCGGTCGGGCGGCGCGGGGCTGTCGTCGAGCAGCGTGAGGTACGCCACGGAGCACAGCGCATCGCCCGCGTTGATGCCGTGCGGCGCGCCGAAGCGCGCCCACAGCGTCTCGCGCCCGCGCCGGAGGCGGTCGCCGTCCTCGATGTCGTCGTGGATCAGCGAGAACTCGTGGATGATCTCCACCGCGCACGCCGCCGCGAGGGCTTCGGCCGCGCCGGTGCCCTCTTCTTCGGCGACTTCGAGCACGAGCCGCGAGCGCAGCCGCTTGCCGCGCCGGCTCGCCGCCCCGTCCTCGCCGAAGCCGAAATGATACCGGATCTGCGCGCCGGTGGCGGAGCCGTCGTCGAACCGCGCGACCGCCCGCTCGAGGGCGGCTTCGAGATTATCCAGCGCTGACGGCGGCGAGCTCATCCATCCGGTCCGCGACCCGATCGACCAGCCAGCCCGGCGTGGACGCACCGGACATGAGCCCGGCGGTGCCGACGCCCGCGAACCACGCGGCCTGCAGCTCGTCGGGCCCCTCGACGTGGAACGCCCGGGCGCCGTTGATCGCGGCCAGCTCGGCGAGGTGCTTGGTGTTCGCGGACGTCTTGCCGCCGACGACGACCATCACCTCGACCTCGCGGGCGAGCGCCTCGACCTCGCTCTGGCGGTTTTTCGTGTCGGTGCAGATCGTGTTGATCGCGCGCACTTCGTAGTACTTGTCGCTGAGCTTGCGCACGATGTCGGTGAAGCCGGGGCCGTTCCACGTGGACTGGACGACCACGCCGACCCGGCTGGCGCGCGGCAGCGCGTCCACGTCTTCCGCCTTGGTGATGCACCACGCGCCCGGCACGTGCGAGAGCGTCCCCCTGACCTCGGGATGGTCGGGGTCGCCCACGACGATGATCTTGTAGCCCTCCGCGCGCAGCTTCTCGGCCTGGACGTGGATCTTCGTGACCATCGGGCACGTGGCGTCGATGACGGTGAGGCCGCGCTCCTTCGCCGCGTCGAGGACCTCGACGGGCAGGCCGTGCGCGCGCACGAACAGCGCCTCGGTGTCCACCTCGTCGATCGACGACGCGTTCTTGAGGCCTTTGGCGGCCAGCGACGCGACCATCTGCGGGTTGTGCACCACGTGGCCGAGCGTCGTCACGCCGGCGCCGAGCCGCTCGACGGCTTCTTCCGCCTTCTTGACCGTGATGGCGACGCCGAAGCAGAACCCCTGGGTCTTCGCCCGCTTGATGATCACCGGTAGCTCTCCTCGAGCGTGCGGATGCGCTGCATGATTTCTCCCGATGCCTTCGCCAGATCGTCTTCTTTGGACTGCCGGTTCCGCGCGACGTGCATCGGCTCGCCGAACACGACGGTTACCCTGGCGAACGGGCGCAGCCGCCGCGTCCCCACGATGGCCGTCGGGACGACCGGCGCACCCGACGCCGCGGCCAGGAACGCCGCACCCGCCTTCTCGTCGTTGTCCCCGGTCACGTTGCGACCGCCCTCGGGGAAGATGCCGACGCAGCGGCCTTCCTTCAGCATCCGCAACGCCGCGCGCAAGGCGGCCGTTCCGCCGGCCTCGCGGTCGACCGGGAACGCGTACAGCCAGGGCAGGATCGTCTTAAGGACCGGCATCCCGAACAATTCTTTCTTGGCCATGTACGAGACCGGCCGCGGGAGCGCGATGCCGAGGATCGGCGGATCGAAGTTGGAGATGTGGTTGGCCGCGAGAATCACGCCGCCGTCGCGCGGGACCTTGTCAGCACCGATCACGCGGTAGCGGAACACGATCCGGAACAGCAGCCCGACGACGATGTGCGCGAAGCGGTAGAACGTCATGCCCGCGCGGCGTCCATCGCGGCTCGCATCCGCGCGACGACCTCGTGCGGTTGCATGTCCGTCGAGTCGATCGTGATCGCGTCGTCCGCCGCGCGCAGCGGCGACGCCGCGCGGGTGGAGTCGAGCCGGTCGCGCTCGGCGATCTGCGCGCGCACTTGATCAAACGGTACGTCGAGCCCGCGCTCGTGAAATTCGGCTTGTCTTCGCCGCGCGCGTTCGTCGACGGACGCAGTGAGAAAGAACTTGTGGCGTGCGTCGGGCAGCACGACGGTGCCGATGTCGCGCCCGGCCATCACCACCGGGCCTTGCGCCGCGATGGCGCGCTGGCGCTGGACGAGATCGGCACGAATCGCAGGCAGCGCGGCGACCGACGACACCGCGGCGGCAACATCGGGATCGAAGAGCCGTTCGCCGGTGTTTCGCCCGTCGACGAGCACGCGATACCCGGCGGTCGCCGACGGATCGGTGACGATGGCGATCGTGTGGTGCGTGAGCATGTCGACGAGCCCGGACTCGCTGTCGAGGTCGACCCCATTGCGCAGCGCGAGATACGCGACTGCTCGATACATCGCGCCCGTGTCGAGATAAAGAAAATTCAAGGCCGAAGCCATCAGCTTGGCCACCGTCGTCTTACCGCTCGCGGTCCAGCCGTCAATTGCAACGTGATCGTTCATCGACCCGGCTAGGTTGACCGAGACGGTTCTCGCTCCTTCGGAAGCCGCGTGCTCTGAGTCTGCGCGGCAATGCCAGGCACCTGGCATGCTCGCGCGCAACAATGGCTCGTGGCCAAGGCCAGATCGGTGTATTTCTGTACCGGGTGTGGGTTCGAGTCGGCGCGCTGGCTCGGGCGCTGTCCGTCGTGCGAGGCGTGGAACACGTTCGAGGACGCGCCCGTGGTCAAGCCGGCCAAAACCGCGCACGCGCGCGCCGTCGCGCCGTTGCGCGTCAGCGGGCCCGTGATGCTGGCAGAGATCGACGACACGCGCGTCGCGCGGCGCCGCACCGGGATGGCGGAGTTCGACGCACTGCTCGGCGGCGGCATCGTGCCCGGCAGCCTGGTGCTGCTCGGCGGGCCGCCGGGTGCCGGGAAATCGACGCTGCTGCTGCAGCTCGCGACCACGCTCGCGCGCCGCGGCGCGCGCGCGGTGTACGTGTGCGGCGAGGAGTCGGCCGCGCAGACGAAGCTGCGCGCGCAGCGCATCGGCGCGGCCGAGACGCTGCTGGTGTTTCCGGAGACGAACTTGCGGGCGATCCTCGACGCGCTCGAACGCGCCGTCCCGGAAATTCTCGTGATCGACTCCATCCAGACGATGTGGCTACCCGACGTCGAGTCGTTCGCCGGCAGCGTGTCGCAGGTTCGCGACTGCACGCAAGTGCTCATGGAGTTTTGCAAGCGCACCGGCTGCGCCACGTTCGTCGTCGGACACGTCACCAAGGACGGCGCGATCGCGGGGCCGCGGCTGCTCGAGCACCTCGTCGACACCGTGCTGTACTTCGAAGGCGATCAGTCCGGCGAGTACCGCATCGTGCGGGCGTACAAGAACCGTTTCGGCGGGATCGACGAGATCTGCGTGTTCTCGATGGACGATCGGGGCTTGCACGAGGTCGCCGATCCGTCGGCGCTGTTCTTGCATGGCCGCGGCCCGCGACCAAGCGGGACCTGCGTCGTGCCGACGCTCGTCGGCATGCGGCCGGTGCTCGTCGAGATTCAAGCGCTCGTCGGCGAAGCCGCGTACGGCACGCCGCGGCGGCTCGCGGCCAACGTCGATGCCGCCCGCATGGCGATGATCATCGCGATCCTCGAACGGCGCGCCGGCTTGAACCTCGGCGGCAACGACGTGTACTGCTCGGTCGCGGGCGGTCTGCGCATCTCGGAGACCGGCGCCGATCTCGGCATCGCGCTCGCGATCGCATCCGCGTTTCGCGATATGCCGCTCGGCGCCGGAACGGTCGCGTTCGGCGAGCTCGGGCTCTCCGGCGAGGTGCGCAGCGTTTCCCAGCCCGCACGCCGCGCGGCAGAAGCAACGAAGCTCGGGTTCACGAGACTCATCGCGCCCGACGCGGCGCGCGACATCGCCGCCGCGATCCGGCTGGCGTTCGACTGACGCGAGGAGGCGACCGGCCTGGTGCAACATGAGAGCGCGGACATGGTACCGATCATTCCGCGTGACGTGCTCTTCGGCAATCCGGAGAAGGCCGCGCCCTGGCTCTCGCCCGACGGCGCGCGCATCGCCTATCTGGCGCCGCACGAGGGCACGCTGTCGGTGTACGTGCGCACAATCGGCGCGAGCGACGACCGGCTTGTCGCCTCCGATCCCAAGCGGCCGATCCGCAACGCGTTCTGGGCGCCGGACGGCACGCGCGTGCTCTACTTGCAGGACGCGAACGGCGACGAGAACTTCCACCTCTTCGCGGCGGACCCCGACGGGGAGACGGCGCCCGTCGACCTGACGCCGTACGAAGGCGTCCTCGTTCAGCTGCAGTCGCTCGACCTGCACCGGTCCGACGTGATGCTCGTCGCGATGAACAAGCGCGATCCGCAACTGTTCGACGTCTATCGCCTCGACCCGCGCACCGGCGAGCTGACGCTGGACACCGAGAATCCCGGCGCCGTCTCCGCGTTCGCGGACGATGCCGACATGGTGGTGCGCGCGGGTGTCATCCAGCACGCCGACGCGTCGTCGGAGATCGTCGTGCGCGACACGGCGACCGCTCCGTGGCGAACGCTCGCGCGCTTCGACGCGATCGACGGGATGCCCGACCTCGTCGGCTTCACGCCGGACGGCACGGCACTGTTCGCGATCACGAGCGCCGACGCGAACGCCGCGCGGCTCGTGCGGTTCGATCTCGCGAGCGGTGAGCGCACCGCGGTCGCAAGCGATCCGGAGTACGATGTCGCGGAGGTGGTGTTCTCGCCGCGCACCAAAGCGCCGGTCGCCGCCTCGGTCGTGCGCGAACGCGTGGGCTGGACGGTGCTCGATCCCGACTACAGCGCGGACTTCGCGGCGCTCGACGCCCAGGTGCCCGGCGATCTCGGGATCGTGTCGACGGACCGCGACGACCGCGTGTGGCTCGTGTCGTCGATCGTGGACGACGGCTCGCGCTCGTTTTGGAGCTACGACCGCGAGACCCGGCGCGCCGCGAAGATCTTCGCGATGCGCCCGGAGCTCGAACGCTACACGCTCGCGTCGATGATGCCGATCCGCTATCCGGCGCGGGACGGCCTGACCATCCACGGCTACCTCAGCACGCCGCCGGGCGCCGACCCGCGCGGCCTGCCCGCGGTGCTGCTGGTCCACGGCGGCCCGTGGGTGCGCGACACCTGGGGCTACAATCCGTACGCGCAGTGGCTGGCGAATCGCGGCTACGCCGTGCTGCAGCCGAACTTTCGCGGCTCGTCCGGCTACGGCAAAGCGCACCTCAATGCCGGCGACCGCGAGTGGGCGGGCGCGATGCACACCGATCTACTCGATGCAAAAGACTGGCTCGTTGCGCAAGGCATTGCAGACCCCAAGCGCGTCGCGATCATGGGCGGCTCGTACGGCGGCTATGCCACACTCGCGGCGCTCGCGTTCGCGCCCGACGCGTTCGCGTGCGGCGTCGACATCGTCGGCCCGTCGAACCTCAACACGCTGCTCGCGTCGATCCCGCCCTACTGGGAGACCATGCGCGCGACATTCACCCAGCGCATGGGGGACAGCGAGGAGTTTCTCGCCTCGCACTCCCCCTTGTTCCGCGCCGACGCGATCCGCGCGCCGCTGCTGATCGGTCAAGGCGCGAACGACCCGCGCGTCAAGATCGCGGAGTCCGACCAGATCGTCGCCGCGATGCGCGCGAACGGTCAGCCCGTCACCTACGTCGTGTTCGAGGATGAAGGCCACGGCTTCGCCCGCCCGCAGAACAACAAGCGCTTCAACGCGGCAGTCGAAGCGTTTCTCGCGCGCCACCTCGGCGGCCGCACCGAACCGGAAGGCCCCGACGAATCGATCGACGCGTATCTGAGGTGAATGACGCGCACGAGTTCGAGATCGTTCCGAACGTCAGCGAAGGGCGTGACGCGGCGGTCATCGACGCGTGCGTTGGCGCGATGGAGGCGCACGGCGTGCGCGTCGTGCACCGCACGAGCGACCCCGTGCACCACCGCAGCGTGATCACCGCCGTGGGACGCGCGTCGCAAACGGTCGCCGCGTCGGTCGCGCTCGCGCGCGTCACGCACGCGCGCATCGACCTGCGCGCGCACCGGGGCGCGCATCCGCGCATCGGCGCGCTCGACGTGCTCCCGTTCGTGCCGCTCGGCGACGCCACGCTCGACGACGCGGTCACGCTCGCGCACCGCGCCGCGGCGCGAATCTGGCGCGAGCTCGGGGTGCCGTCCTATCTGTACGGCGCCGCCGCGAGCGCGCCGCACCGCGAGCACCTCGCCGACGTCCGGCGCGGCGAGTTCGAGGGCCTGGCCCAGCGGCTCGCGGGTGACGAGCGCTGGCGGTTCGACTACGGCGACGCGGCGCACGCGTCGGCTGGCGCGATCGCCGTCGGGGCGCGGCCGTTTCTGATCGCGTACAACGTCGAGCTCGCAAGCGGCGATCTTGCTCTGGCCAAAGGCATCGCGCGACGGCTGCGCGGGTCGAGCGGCGGCTTGCGGACGCTCAAATGCCTCGGTTTGCGCCTGGCCGCGGACCGCGTCCAGGTGTCGTGCAATCTGACCAACGCCGCCGCCGTCCCGCTCTACCGCGTCACCGAACTGGTTCGCCGGGCGGCGGCTCGGCATGGCGTCGCCCTGCGGCGCAGCGAGCTCATCGGCCTGGCACCATACCGTGCAATCCAAAGGACGGCACGGGCCTACGCGGCGGCGGAAGACTCCCCGTAACCGTCGTATTTTAGCCGGATGCTCGCTCGCCGACTCGCCGCCGCGCTCTGCGCCGCTGCGGTCTCGCTGTGCACGACCGCGGTCCCGGTCCGCGCCGATGCCCCCAACCCCGTCGTCCCGGCCCACGTCCGCACGCTCCCCAACGGCCTCCGCGTGGTGGTGCTCGAAGACCACGCGGCGCCCGTCGCCGTCGTCAACATGTGGTACCGCTTCGGCGGCGCGTACGAAAAACAAGGCAAGACCGGGCTCGCGCACGCGCTCGAGCACATGATGTTCCGCGGCACGACCGCGCTTTCGTCAAGCGGTCTCGACGACTGGGGCGCGCGCCTCGGCGCGCAAGTCAACGCCGAGACGACCAACGAGTACACGCGCTTCGATCTCGTGCTGCCGGCGGACCGCGTCGACGGCGCGCTGCGCATGGAAGCCGACCGCATGCGCAACCTCAAGCTCGCGCCCGCGGACTGGAACAAAGAACGCGGCGCCGTGCTGCAAGAGTGGACGCAGGACCACAGCAACGCGCTGTTCGGGTTCGGCACCGGCTTGCAAGAAAAGCTCTATCCGGGCTCGCCGCTGGGCAAGACCGCGCTGGGCGAGAAGCGCGACATCGAGAAGGCGACCGTCGCCGACCTGCGCGCGTACTACCGCACGTGGTACGCGCCCAACAACGCGACGCTCGTCGTGACCGGCGACGTGGAGCCCGACGCCGTGTTCGCGTCGGCGCAGAAATGGTTCGGCCCGATCCCGTCGCGCGCCGTGCCCAAAGTCACCATCGTGCCGCCCAAAGCAGCCACCGGCGTCACGGCGCGCGTGAAGGCCGACTATCCGTTCACCGTCGTCGACCTCGCGTACGCCGCACCGCCCGCATCAGGTCCCACCGAGGACGACGGGCTGCGCGCGCTCATCGCGCTCGTCGCGCTGCAGAACGCGCGCGGCCCGTTCCGCACGGCGCTCGTCGACAGCGGCGTCACGCTGGGCTTCGGGCTGCAGCCGTCACTCGACCGGCACGTCTCGACGTTCCATGCGTTCCTGCTCGTCGCGCCGGGGCACACCGCCGATCAAGCGCGCACGGCGTGGAAAACGGTCCTCGCCGAGTCCCTCGCGCGCGGGATCGATCCTGATTACATCGCCGCCGCCAAACGCAGCGAGCTCACCGGTTTGGTGTTCGCGCGCGACTCGATCTCCGGGCTCGCCAGCGCGCTGGGCAGCGGGTACGTGTTTCCCGGCGACCGCGATCCGGCGACGTACGCCGCGGAGATCGAAGCGGTCGACGTCGCGAGCGTGAACGCCGTCGCGCGGCGCGTGTTCGCCAAACCCAATGCCGACGCGGTGCTCGAGCCGACGACCACCGATCCCGCCAAAGCCAAGCCGCCGTCCGATCTGGGCGGCGCGGTGAAGGACGACTTCGGGGGTCGCGTCCCCGACGGTGCCGTCGTGCAGCCCGCGTGGATGCGCACCGATCTCGCGCGGCCGCTCGCGCTGCGCAGCCGCGTCGCGCCGGTTCAGACCACGCTGCCCAACGGGTTGAAGCTGCTGGTGCAGCGCGTGCACGACAACGGCACCGTGTTCATCGGCGGCTCGATGCGCCGCTCGCCCGACTTCGAGCCGCCGGGCAAGGAAGGTCTGGCGGGCATCGCGTCGGCGCTGCTGTCGTACGGCAGCGCGCACTACGACTATACTGCGCAGCACCGGCTCGGCGACGATCTCGGCGCGGGCATCGGCTTCGGCTCGTCGTTCGGCGCGCACG
>Ga0066662_10000113_pt1 | contig 32424 bp, 36 predicted proteins | sample GraSoiAngelo_111_FD_133939 | JGI IMG/M metagenome (GOLD analysis project Ga0066662, IMG submission 133939) | Grasslands soil microbial communities from the Angelo Coastal Reserve, California, USA - 14_0903_12_40cm | ecosystem: Environmental > Terrestrial > Soil > Grasslands | place: USA...
CCGAAACCGACGCGCAAACCGACGCCCCGTCCGACCCGCACCCCGACGCCGACGCCGACGGCGCGCGCAATCGTGCTCGCGACGGCAACGCCCGCACCGACGTCGACACCGACGCCGATACCGACGCCGACACCGACACCGACACCGGCACTCACACCGACACCGCCGTTCGGCAACGTGAACACGACCGTGCTCGCGTTCGGCGGGCTCGGCGGCGTGCTCGGCGCGGCCGGCGTCGTGATGCTCATCCGAACGCGCACCAAGCACAAGAAAGACAGACCGCAGATGCATCGACTCACGCTCGCCGCGCCCGGTGACGGCAGCATCGCCGTCGCCGGCACGCCGGTGACGTTCACCGCGCAGACCGATCCGCCGAACCTTGCGAGCAAGATCACGTGGTCGGTCACCACGCAGCCCGGCGTGCACGGCATCGGGCCGGCGTTCGCGCACACGTTCGCGGCGACGGGCGTCGAACAAGTCGTCGCGCGCCTCGGCGACGACGCGCTCGCGTGCGACGTGATCGTCTACGTGTTCAAGACACCGTCGGGCGGCTCCACGCTCAACGACATCCTGCACGCCGAACGGCCCGTCGTCGCGCGCAGCGCCGCATCGTTCACGCGCTACGGCACGAGCGCATCCGCGCCGGGGAAAGCCTCATGAGCCCGCACTTCGTCGACCATCTCGCGGCCGACGTGCGCACCGCCGTGACCGAGGCCGCGACCGCCGGGCTGGGCGCATTCGGCGCAGCGACGGCGCTCGCGCTGGGCGAGATGGCGAAGTCGGGATTCGTCAGCGGTCAGGCCACGACGGGCGGCAACACGCTCGCGCAGTCGCTGGTGACGGCATTCGCGGGCGATTTGCGCGGGCGCATCGCGCAGGACGTCGACGCGAACGGCCTCGAGATCGGCGACGCTCGCTGCAAGACGCACCTCGTCGCGTTCGCGTCGGGCGAAGCGGTGTCGCCCGTCGACGATGTCTCGGTGGAGCACGCGTTCGACTTCGAACTGGGTGCGATCGCAGCGCTCCAGATCGCGGCAAAGCTCACGCTCAAAGCCGCGTGCGGCTTCGACGCGGAAACCGGCAAGCCGAAAACGTCGACGGAGACGAGGATCAAGCTCGAGTTCGGCTGGTCCTCGGCACCGGCCGCGGAGAAGTGACCGCGGCGTCTACCGCGTGTTGCAGACGGACGCGACGATGTTGTTCGGTCCGAGCGTGCCGCCTTGCTGCTGCAGCGCGTCGAGCACGGCCTTGATCGTGTCGTTCATGTTCGAGCCGCGCGCCGTGCTGAAGCGCGTGTCGTCGGTCGCCACCGCGCCGCATTTCTTGTCGGCCCCGTACATCCGCACGCGAACCGTGCAGCCCGTTCCGCCGGGCGCGAGGCCGTTGCATTTCGACATCGCCGCATAGTCCGCGACGTCCTGCGACGGCTGGTCGATCGACGTCCCGATCGCGGTCCGCGAACCCGGTATCCACGCGATCGTTCCGAACGCGGCGCCCGCGCCCGCGACGATGCCGCCCTGGCCCGTCGCGCCGCCGACCGTCACCGACGCGGGCGCCGCGCCTGGCGCCGTTCCGCCGCCGACGGTCTGCCCGCCGCCGGCGAGCTTCGTCCCGGCGCGCGAGAACGCGGCGACGAACGGGGCGCCTTTCTTCCACGTGGTGCCGTCTTCGAACACGACCGCGGTCTCGTCGACGATCTCGAGGCTCGGCTTCATCTGGGCGCCCTCGATGATCACGCAATTGTTGAACGAGTCCGGGCTCCCGCCGAGCTCGCTCATCTTCCCCTCGATCAAGATGCCCGGGCCGAACGAGCCGGTGCGGTGCAGGACCGCCTCGCGCATCGGGCTGCCCAGCGTGTCGTTGAACTGGAACGTGAAGTCGGCTTCCGATGCCGCCTTCGCGGAGACGTTGCGGAAACTCAGGCACACGCGCACCTTGCCGTTGTTCAGAAAGAACACCGACGTCTGCGTGACGACCATCGGTGCGGCCGCGGTGAGATTTCGTACCGGGATCGAGTTGTCGAACTGCGCGCGCGCGGCGCCGGGCGCAAGAACGAACGCGGCGAGAACGAGCGTCGGAATGAATCGCAAGCGCAACGGAAGTCTCCGGACGTGGGCAGAGTGCAACCCCGGCTGGCACGTTCCCGGCGGGCCGCGGTCAACTCCTGTGGCGCAGATCAGCCGCGCGGTCCGAAGCCGCGGTACGGCGTGACGGGCACCAGGGCATCCAGCGCAAGCATCTCGCGCACCGCGAGCGGGAGCGACGCGAGCACGGCCTGCGCCTCTTCCGGCGTGCCGGCTTCGATCACGATCACCGCGCCGGGATGGTCGCCGCGGCCCCACACCTGGCGGAAGACGCCGTCGGCGTAGAGCCGGCGCACGCCCTCCGCCTCCTCTTCGAGCAGCTCCGGCGTGAAATCGGAGGCGGAGAATTTTTCCAGATCGCGGCGCACCGCGGCGATGAACTGTGCCATGAGCCGGGGCGTTCCGGGCCCCGGCCGCGGCTTACTTCTGCGCGATGGCCTCGACGTTGAGCTCGATCTTGACCTCGTCGCCCACGACCACGCCGCCCGTCTCCAGCGCCTGGTTCCATTCCAGCCCGAAGTCCTTGCGGCTGATCTTCGTGTGCGCTTCGTAGCCGATGCGGTCGTTGCCCCACGGATCGGTGGTGCGCCCTTCGAACGTCGTGTCGAGCACGACTTCGCGCGTCACGCCGTGGATGGTGAGGTCGCCGCGAACCTTGAACGCGTCGCCGGCGCCGTCGAAGCCGGTGCTCTTGAACGTGATCTGCGGGTACTTCTCGGCTTCGAGGAAGTCGGCCGACTTGAGGTGCGCGTCCCGCTGGGGCTCACGCGTGTCGATCGACGCGGCGTCGATGGTCACGTCGATCGAGTCGGGCACGTTGCTGCCCTCGGGCACCGTGATGGTGCCGGTGACGGACGTGAAGCGGCCGCGGACCTTGGTGATCATCAGGTGGCGCACGACGAACTCGGCGGTCGTATGCGCCGGGTCGAGCGCGTAGGTCTTGGTGGTTTGGGTGGTCGTCACGGTTGGTTGGTCTCCTGCTTCGCTTGCCCGTGGCGGGCTCGGTGTGGTATCTTGGAGCGGTTCAGTCACTATTGCATACCGAAGCCCGGCCTTCAACTAGGCACCCGGAAGTGGTGTAGGAACCCAATGGAAACCACCAGCGAATCGAACGTCTACTCCAAGACCTGCCCCACCCGCGAGCTGCTCGACGGCATCGCGGACAAGTGGACGACGCTCGTCATCGGCATCTTGTCCGACGCGCCGGCGCCGGTCCGGTTCGGCGAGCTGCGCCGCGCGATCCAAGGGATCTCGCAGAAGATGCTCACGCAGACCCTGCGCGACTTGGAGCGCAACGGGCTGGTGGTGCGCGCCGTCTACCCGGTGATCCCGCCGCGCGTCGAGTACTCGCTCACGCCGCTCGGACGGACGCTGGACGAACCGCTGCGCGCGCTGGCCGTGTGGGCGCAAGAGCACCTGCCGCAGGTGCGCGCCGCGCAGCAGGCATTCGACGCGCGCGGTCCGGTCGAGAGCAACTCCGCCGCATAAGAACGCGTCCCGGAGTTCGATGTCCGTTCGATCGCCCGTGAAGCCGCGGCTGCACTACGCCTACGTCGTCGCGGGCATCGCGTTCGTGCTGCTGATCGCCGCCGCGGGCGTGCGGTCGTCGCCGACGATGCTCATCCAGCCGCTCGAAAAAGAGTTCGGCTGGACGCCGGCCACCATCTCCGCGGCGATCGCGATCAACATCGGCCTGTTCGGGCTGATCGGGCCGTTCGCGGCCGGCATCTTCGAGCGGTTCGGCGTGCGGCGCACGGTCGCGTCGGCGCTCGCGCTGCTCGCGCTCGGCGCGGCGCTGTCGTCGCTCATGACGCAGCCGTGGCAGTTCTTTCTGCTGTGGGGCCTGATGGCGGGCGTCGGCACGGGCAGCATCGGGCTCGTCGCCGGTGCGACGATCGTCAACCGCTGGTTCGAGAAGAACCGCGGTACGGCGATGGGCGTGCTGACGGCGGCGAACGCGACGGGACAGCTCGTGTTCCTGCCGCTCTTCGGCGTGCTCGTGACGCGCAGCGGCTGGCGCACCGAAGTGCTGTTCATCGCGGCGGTGTGCGCGGTGCTGGTGCCGGTGACGCTCGTGTTCGTGCGCGAGCACCCGTCGGACATGCTGCTGCCGATGCTCGGCGCAACCGAAGTCGTCGCGCCGGTGCGTTCCGCGGTGAACCCGTTCGTCAACGCGATCGGCGCGCTGCGCACCGGCTTTCGTTCGCGCGATTTCTGGCTGCTCAGCGGGAGCTTCTTCATCTGCGGCGCGAGCACGAACGGATTGATCGGCACGCACCTCGTGCCCGCGTGCGGCGACCACGGCATCCCCGAAGTGCAAGCGGCGGGACTGCTCGCGGCGATGGGCGTGTTCGATCTCATCGGAACGACGGCGTCGGGCTGGCTGTCGGACCGCTACAGCAGCCGCTGGCTGCTGTTCTGGTACTACGGTCTGCGCGGGCTGTCGCTACTGTTCTTGCCGACGGCGTTCGGTGCCGGGATGCTGGGCTTACCGCTGTTCGCGGTGTTCTACGGGCTCGACTGGATCGCGACGGTGCCGCCGACGCTGAAGCTGGCGACGAACGTGTTCGGACGCGCCACGGGCGTCACGATGTTCGCCTGGATCCTCGCCGGCCACCAGCTCGGCGCGGGCGCGACCGCATATCTCGCCGGCCTGGCGCGCACGTGGACGTCGAGCTACGACGTCGCGTTCATCACGTCGGGGATGCTGTGCATGATCGCCGCGCTGATGGTGCTGTTCGTGGGGCGTACGGCACGCATGGCGAAGCCGCTTCCGGTATGACGGGGACCGAAGTCGTGCGCCCGTTCTTGCCTGCGCGAGACTTCGAGCTCTCGAAGCGTTTTTACGAAGCCCTGGGCTTTGAAAAACTTCTCGACGGAGACGTCGCGATCTTCCGGGCCGGTTCAGGCGAATTCATCCTCCAGCGACGTTATCAGGAAGAGTGGGCCGGCAATTTCATGATGCAGCTGATGGTCGACGATCTCGACGCGTGGTGGTCGCACATCGCTGCACTCGACTTGACCGCAACGTTCGATGTCCGGCCTCCCCGCGCGCCGGAGGTGCAGCCGTGGGGCCTTCGAACGGCGTACGTCGTCGATCCGTCGGGCGTGCTTTGGCATATCGCCGAACGCCGCGCCGGCACACCAACCGGCTAGCTATAGGGCCTGAGGTCCGTCAGGAGGATTCATTCGGTGAGTCGCGGCCAAGGTCGTGAACGTCGTGTTGTTGCTCGATGATACGTAGCTCTTGCATCGATTCAAGCTCCGGGAGCACGAGAAGATCTTTCGCCCGGTTGGCCGCGCGCTTTGACCGGATGAGTCCGTCGAGCGACAGCACGAACGTCGGATCGGCGTCGGCGATTATGGCGATCTCGTCCGCGTATCGGCGGACGTTTTCATAGTCGCCCAGCCCTGCGATCGCAGCGAGGATGTCGATGTCACCGGCGGCGGTCGTCATCGTGAAATTCGCGCCGTTCAGCACGGTCTGCACGTCGAATCGAAATGGCAAGCCGTCAACCTCACCCTCGACTCGTAGCTTCGGCTTCAGCGGCGCTAGCGCCGCGACGATTCTCTCGACATTCTCACGATCCCGCGCATAGACGATGTCGATGTCCTGCGTACGATACGACGACCCCTGAAGTCCCATTGCGGCGCCGCCGACGACGACGTAGCGAACGCGATTCGATGCCAAAATCTCCAGGACGCGGCGAAAGTCGTTCACCGCGTCGTGCGAGCTGCCTTGACGATCTCCAGCGGCCGCGCATCGATCTGATCGCGCTGCATCCGTTCCAAACGCTGGCTAGGGGTCAATGTGAACATGTTCCGCGTCGTGAGGGTCAAATCGATACCAAAATCCATCGCCGCTCGCGTTTTGGAACCCGGCGGCGGGTTGCGCAGAAATTCGCGTGTCGCTTCCCTCATGGTCGTATGTGGATTATAGCATGGCCGTGCGTGGGCCGACGGCCGGCGTCGCCCCGGGCCCCAGCGCCGCGATGAACTGCCAGGCGTCCCGTCTAAGCTTCGGCAGTGGCTTATGAATCGCTGGAGGCGTTCGTGCGGGCGCTCCGGCGCGCCGGTGAGCTCGCGGCGGTCGACGCGCTCGTCGACCCGCGGCTCGAGATCGCGGAGATCACCGATCGCGTCGTGAAGGCGGGCGGGCCGGCGCTGCTTTTTCGGAACGTGCGCGGCTCGGCGTTTCCCGTGCTGACGAACCAGTTCGGGACCGAGCGCCGGACCGCGTTGGCGCTCGGCGCGAAATCGCTGCGCGACGTCGAGGAGCGGCTGCGGTCGATGATCGACCTCGCGCTCCCGGGTTCGCTCGGCGGCAAGCTGGGGCGGCTCGCCTCGCTCGCAAGCGCGGGCGCGTCGGCGATACCGCGGCGCATCAAAGGCGACGCGCCGTCGCAGCAGGTCGTCATGGACCCGCCCGATCTCGCAAAGCTGCCCGTGCTGACCACGTGGCCGCTCGACGGCGGGCCGTTCATCACGCTGCCGCTCGTGTTCACGCAAGATCCGCAGACGCGGCGCTTCAACGTCGGCATGTACCGCGTGCACGTGTACGACGGCACGACGGCCGGCATGCATTGGCAGCGCCACAAGCAAGGCCGCGTGCACGCCGCGAAATGGGGTCGCAAAATCCCGGTCGCAGTCGCGGTCGGCGGCGATCCCGCGCTGACGTACGCGGCGACCGCGCCGCTGCCGCCCGTCGTCGACGAGCTCGCGTTCGCGGGATTTCTGCGCGGCAAAGCGGTTCGCATCACCAAAGCGGTGTCGGTCGATATCGACGTTCCGGCGGACGCCGACTTCGTGATCGAAGGCTACGTCGACAACGAGGACTTGCGCGTCGAAGGGCCGTTCGGCGACCACACCGGCGTGTATTCCGCGGCCGACTTGTATCCGACGTTGCACGTCACCGCGATCACGCACCGGCGCGACGCGATCTGGGGCGCGACCGTCGTCGGCAAGCCGCCGATGGAGGACGCATGGCTTGGGAAGGCGACCGAACGCATCTTCCTGCCGCTGCTTCAGATGGTGGTGCCGGAGATCACGGACTATAATCTGCCGGTGGAAGGCGGGTTCCACAACCTCGCGATCGTCGCGGTGCGCAAGTCGTATCCCGGCCAAGCCATGAAGGTGATGAACGCGCTGTGGGGCTTGGGACACATGATGATGCTCACGCGTTGTATCCTCGTGGTCGATCACGACGTGGACGTTCACGACGTGCGCGGCGTCGTGTGGAACGCGCTGAACAACATCGATGCCTCGCGCGACCTCGTGATCATGCCGGGCCCGGTGGACGACCTCGACCACGCGGGCTCGTACGAGCTCGCCATGGGCCACAAAGTGGGCATCGACGCGACGCGCAAGACGGCGGGCGAAGGCTACGCGCGCGACTGGCCGCCGGAGATCCGCATGGACGCGGCGACGCGCGAACGCGTCACCGCGCGCTGGAAAGAATACGGCATCGGCGACCTCACACGCATCGGCACGCGCGACGACTGGTCCGGCCAAAGCCCGGAACGGCTCGCGCGGCTGCTCGCATCCGCATCGGCCTCGCCGGACGACGTCGCACCGCGCAGCGAGCGCGTGAAGTGATCAAGCTCTTTCTGCGCGACATTCGGGTCGAGCACACGCTGTTCGCGCTGCCGTTCGCGTACGTCGGCGCGGTGATGGGCGCGCGCGGGTTGCCGTCGGCGTGGCAGCTGCTGTGGATCACGCTCGCGGTGATCGGCGCGCGCACGGCGGCGATGGCGGCGAACCGCTACTTCGACCGCGAGCAGGACGCCGCGAACCCGCGCACGGCAAAACGCGCGGTCGCCAGCGGAAAACTCCCACCGGCCGTGATGCTGTGGGCGATCGCCGGCGGGCTCGCGCTGCTCGTGCTGAGCGCGGCACTGCTGAACCCGCTGTGCGTCAAGCTGCTGCCGCTGGCCGCGCTCGGCGCGGTGGGATACCCGCTGTGCAAGCGCTTCACGTGGCTCGTGCACTTCGTGCTGGGCGCGGTCGACGCGTGCGCGCCGCTCGGCGCCTACGTCGCGATCACCGGCCGCGTCGACCTTCCCGCGCTGCTGCTCTTCCTGGCCGTCACGGTGTGGGTCGCGGGCTTCGACATCCTGTACGCGCTGATGGACGTGCGCTTCGACCTCGCCAACGGCGTGCGCTCGTTTCCGCAGCGCTTCGGCGAGCGCAGCGCGCGCGTGTGGCCCGTCGTGCTGCACCTCGTGATGACGCTCGCGCTGCTGGGCGCGGGGCTCGTCGCGCACGCCGGCTGGCTGTACTACGCGGGCGTCGCGCTCGCGCTGGGCGTCACGGTGTACGAAGAGCGGCTGATCGCGCTCGCCAAGGACGTGTTCGTGCTCAACGACCGCGTGTTTCTCACCAACATGGGATTCTCGGTCGCGTTCTTGGGGACGACGCTCGCGTCGTACGTCGCACGATGATCCGCTCGGAGTTTCTCGCCGGCGTCGCTGCCGTAGGTGCGGTGCCGGCGCCCCTCGCGCCGTACACGCAGACGCTGCGGTTCGCGGTCGTGTGCCCGCAGAGCGGGCCCGACGCGCGCATCGGCCGGCAACTGCTCGACGGCGTGCGCGGCGCCACCGAGGAGATCAACCGCACGCGCCCGTCGTTCGAGCCCGTGCTGCTCTACACCGCGTACGACGACCACAACACGCCCGCCGACGCCACCGTGCAAGCCGCATTCGCCACGGGCTCGCCCGACGTGATGGCGGTGATCGGCCACGTCAGCACGTCCGCGACGCTCGTGGCCGAGCCCGGCTACGCGAACGCGCAGGTGCCGCTGATCGTGCCGACCGTCACCGACGACCGCATCACGGCGCGCGGCTACCGCAACGTGTTCCGGCTGCCCACCAAGGACTCGGACGAGGGCAGCCTCGTCGCCGCGTACGCCATCAAGACCGGCTCGAAGGCGCCGCACGTGGTGACGCAGGAGGCCGACTACGGCCCCGACGTCGCGACGTCGTTCCTGCGCCGCGCGAGCGCGCTGCACATCAGCACCGAAGCGACCGTGTTCTCCGCCGACAAGCCCGACTTCGCCAAAGCGGCGAACGCCGTGCTGAGCCACAACCCCGACTGCGTCGTGCTCGCGGGCAACGTCGACGACATGGGACCGCTGCTGCCGATGCTGCGCGCGAAAGGCTACGCGGGCCGGTTCGTCGGGACGCAGGGCTTCTTCGACGCGCAAACGCTCAAGCAGTATCCGAAAGAGTCCGAAGGGCTCGTCGTGTCGACGACGGTTCCGTACTATCCGCTCGCGCCCACGGCGCTGCGGGACGTGCAAGAGTACCAGTCGCACTACGGCCAGCTGACGCCCGTCGCGGCGTTCGGGTACGCCGCGGTGCAGCTGATCCGCGCCGCCGTGCGGCGCACCAGCGCCACCAACCGGCTCGCGCTGATCCGCGCGCTCGCCAACGGCGGCGCGTACGACACCGTGACGGGCTCGTACACGTTCGGCCCCAACGGCGACGTGCTCGACCCCAACTGCTATTTCTACCGGATCACGAACGGGAAGTTCGCCTACGAGCGCCAAGCCCACCCCAGCGGTTTCATGCTGAAGTAGGACGGCACCGTGACGACGCTCTTCACCGGAAGCGAGTCGCTGCGCGTCCGCGGCGAGCGCACGACGTTCGTGCTGACGCTCTGCTCGCTGCCAGTCACGGTGATCTTGCTCGGGTGGCTGCTGCAGCACCAAGTCAGCTGGCAGGAGATCGCGCTGCTGCTCATCGGCGCGATGCTCTACGTCGCGTTCGCGCGCGGCCGGCTGCTGGGCGGCGGGCTGCGCATCCATGCCGGGCAGTTCGGCGCCGTGCACTCCGTGGTCGACGAGTGCGCGCGCATGATGCGCATGCCGATGCCGCACGTGTTCATCCGAGACGATCCGTTCGTACCGGTCATCGCGATCGGGATCGGCGACCCGTACGCGATCGTCATCTCGGCGCAGTACGTCGAGCACTTCCAGCCCGACGAGCTGCGCTTTCTGATCGGGCGGGAGCTGGGGCACATCGCGTCGGGGCACACCCGCTACACGTCGCTGCTCAGCTCGAACGGGCGCGAGAACGGCGTGATCGCGGTCGCGTTCGGCGCTTGGCTGCGCAAGATCGACGACACGGACGACCGGGCCGGGCTGCTCTGCTGCGGCTCGCTGGACGCCGCGATGCGCGCGATCGCGGTGTCCGCGTTCGGCCCGGTCGGGCGCCGCGTCGCCCTGGGCGCGTTCGCGGGCCAGCTCAAGGAGCTGCACGCGGAGCCGTCGCTGCGCCTCGCTGAATGGACCGCCTCGACGCCGTACGCGACCAACCGCATCGCGGCGCTGCACCGCTTCGCGCGCGATCCGCTGTACCAGACGTGGTCGCACCGTTTCGCCGCGAACGCCGGCGCGCCGCCCGTCAGCGAGGCGGCGGAGACGGTGTACGCGAGCTTCTGGCGGCGCACCGGCGCCTTCTTCGTCGACGTGATCGTCGTCCAGACGCTGGTGCCCGCGGCACGGGCGCTGGGGACGAAGCTCACGGTCACCGACTCCGACCTCAAGAACATCACGGCGCCGGCCGCTGCGCCGCGCGTCGTGCACGACGCCGTCAAGAGCATCGCCGCGAACCCGCACACGAGCATCACGTTCAACAACGACGCGCTGCTGTGGCTCGCGCTCGGCGTGTACGCGGTCGTGCTGGTCGCGCTCATCGGGCAGACGTTCGGGATGATGGTGCTCGACCTCCGTGTCATTCGCGCCAACCACGACCCACGCGTCGGCTTCGGGCGCGCGATCGGGCGCTACGCCTCGCTCGTCGCCAGCATGTTGGCCGTCGTCGGTTTGCTCTCGATGTTCCGGCGCATCCAGCCGTACGAGAAGTGGTCGCGCACCCGCCTGGTCAGTGGGAGCGTCGCGATTCGCTAGAGCGGGCGCCCCGTGGGGCGGGATCGCGGCGCCGGCTGTTCGACCCGCACGTCGCCGCGCGTCGTCGGCACGCGTGCGGCCGTCTCCGTCGTGTCCGTCGCGGCGCCGGCGTCCGTCTTCGGATCCGGCGTCGGCTTCGCGTTCGGATCCACGTCCTGCGGCTCCACGCCGATGCGCGAGCCGTGCTTCTCGGCGTAGACGCGCGTGAACTCCGCGCCGAACAGCAGGATCATCGACGAGTAGTACACCCACAGCAGCAGCACGAGCAGCGAGCCCGCGGCGCCGTACGCCGACTCGACGCCGGCCTTGCCGAGATACAGCGCGATCAGCGCTTGGCCGATCACGAACCCGACGGCGGTGACGAGCGCGCCGGTCCACACGTCGCGCCACTCGACCTTCGCGTCGGGCAAGTACTTGTACATCAGCCCGAACAGCAGCGTGATCAAGCCGAGCGACACGACGAGGTTGACCAGCCCGAACACGAATCCCGCGCCCGGAAACGGCAGCGCGTGCGACACGAACGTCGAGACGTACGCGATCACCGCGTTGAGCGCCGTCGTGACGAGCAGCAGAAAGCCGATCGCGAGCAGCATCCCGATCGACGCGAGCCGGTCGCGGATCGCCGCCCACAATTTCTTCTTGGGCGGCTCGACGTGCCACACGGTGTTGAGCGCGTCTTGCAGCGCGGCGAAAAGGCCCGCCGCGCCCAGCAGCAGCGTCACCCAGCCGATGATCGACGCGATGAGACCTTGGTGCGGCTTGTTGTACGCGGTCGACACCATCCCGCGCACCATCTCGGCCGCGCCCTTCCCGGCGGAGCCTTGGATCGCGGCGAGCATCTTGTCCTCGACGGCGCCATGCCCGTGACCCGTCCCGTTCGCCACGCCCAGCACGTAGCCGGCTACGGCGATCACGATGATGAACAGCGGCGCGATCGCGAAGATCGTGGTGAACGACAGCGCCGCCGCGAGGCGCGGCGCCTTGTCCGCGTTCCACCGCGCGAACGTTTCTTTGACCATCCCGAGGTCGAAGTGCAGCGCCATAGCCGGGCTACTGTACCCGCGCTGCAGCGTTTCCATCGGTCGCGGGTACGCTAGGAAGACGCTCGCAGAGCGAAAGGAGACGGATTCGCATGGCGGAGCACAGCGCGGCGGTCACGGTCAACGCCCCCGTTCATCAAGTCTACGCGCTCTACACGCACTTCAACGACTACCCGAAGTTCATGACGTTCGTGAAGGAGGTCACGTACCTCGACGACGAGCGCAGCCACTGGGTCGTCGACGTCGTGGGCAAGCACGAGTGGGATGCGGTGAACGAAGACTGGATCCCCGACGAGCAGATCGGCTGGCGGGCGGTCGACGGCGTGAGCAACCGCGGCCGCGTCACGTTCGAACCGGTCGGCACCGACCGCACGCGCGTGACGGTGGACGTCAGCTACGATCCGCCTGCGGGGCTGCTGGGACAGCTCGGCGAGCTGCTCGGCGCGGGCGGGCAGTTCGAACGCCGCTTGCAGCACGATCTGCAGCACTTCGCGACGATGGTCGAGCAGGCGCCGCCGGGCGCGCTCGACCCCACCTCGTCCTCGTACCTGTTCCATGCGGACAGCGCCGCGTCGAAAGGGCAGACCACGCTGGCGCAGGACGAGTCGATGGGTCTTACCGGCGGCGACGTCGACCGCGAGACGATCGCGACGACGCCGAGCACGACGGACGTCGCGCTGGACGACACGCCCTAGGGCGCGTGTTTGGGGAACGGCTCCTGCTGGCTTTCGCCGTCCGCCGGTTCATCGGGATCGAGGGTTTCGCTGGACGCGACGTCTTCGCGGTCGCCGGGCGTCGGCTGGCGCTCTTCGGTGAGGTCGTCCTGATACACATCGCGGCGTTCCATCTTCGCAGCGTACCCTCGCGCCGCGCGCGGAAACCGGCAGCTCGCTTTTGCGGTCACCAGGTGGCGTGAACGCGATACGCATCGACCGCCTCGGCGGTCCCGAGGTCCTTCAGCTCGCCGACGTCCCGGTGCCGAAGCCGGCCGCCGGTGAAGCGCTCGTCCGCCACATCGCGAGCGGCGTCAACTTCATCGACACCTACTTGCGCACCGGGCTCTACAAGCGTGACTTGCCGTTCATCGTCGGGGCCGAAGGCGCCGGCGTCGTCGAAGCGGTCGGCGACGGCGTCAGGGAGCTGAAGGCCGGCGACCGCGTGGTCTACGCGCAGGCGCCGAACCTCGGCGGCTACGCCGAGTACAACGCCGTCCCGGCGCGGTTGCTGGTGCCGATCCCGGACGGGATCGACGATCGTGACGCCGCCGCGGTGATGCTGCAAGGCATGACCGCGCACTACCTCGCGAACGACACGTTCCCGCTGCGCCCCGGTCACGTCGCGCTCGTGCACGCCGCCGCGGGCGGCGTCGGCGCGCTGCTGGTGCAGATCGCGAAAGCCAAGGGCGCGACGGTGATCGCAACCGCGGGCACGGAGGAGAAGGCGCGGCTCGCGCGCGACGCCGGCGCCGATCACGTCATCGTCTACGCGAACACCGACTTCGCCGAAGCGACGCGCGCCATCGTGGGCGAGCACGCGGTCGACGTGGCGTACGACTCGGTCGGCAAGGACACGTGGGAGCGCAGCCTGAGCTTGCTGCGGCCGCGCGGGATGCTGGTGGTCTACGGAAACTCGAGCGGACCGGTGCCGGCCGTCGAGCCGCAGAAGCTCGCCGCCGCCGGCTCGGTGTTCTTCACGCGCCCGACGCTGGTCAACTACATCGCGACGCGCGAGGAATTGCTGAACCGCGCGCGCGAGGTGTTCAGCGCGATGCAAGCCGGCAAGCTGCACGTGCGCATCGGCGCGACGTACCCGCTCGCGAACGCCGCGCAAGCGCACCGCGATCTCGAATCTCGCAAGACCGTGGGCAAACTGCTGCTGCTCCCGTAGCATGCAATCGGACTCGGTCTTTGCAGCGGCCCGCGCATTTGAGACACAGGTAATTGCCAGTCTCGAAGCGGCAGGGCTAGAGATTTTCCCCGACATGTTAGTCGGCGGCGACCGTGTCGACGCCGTGATATTCCGTACGGATGTTAAAGAGCGAGAAAATACAGTCGCTGTTGAAATCAGCTACGTTCGTCCCGGTGTTGCCGGCGCGAGAAAGCCATTTATTCTACGCGCGTATCGTTTAGCATACTTGGTGAACCGCGGGCTAGTTGCAAACGGCCTTATAGTTACTAACCACCCGATCCCAGCGCGAGACGTTGAGTTCACACGAGATCTCGGGATTGGGGTTGTCGTTGCAGATACTCCAGATAGAGAAGACTTGAGGGATCGAGTTATCGCCGCACTGCCTCAACAACAGGGTGAAGCGGAGGGACCGATTTCTACACGCGCAACACTGGAGCACAGTCGCGAGGCCAAGAAGCGAATCTTTGTTGCGATCCAGTTTTCTCCAAACAACGAAGACTTATTTAATTACGGGATCAGCGCTGTCGCTGAACGGCTCGGGATGGAAGCATTTCGAAGCCTTGAGGTAGAACACAACGAAATCGTAATTGAAATGATTCAGAAATTGATTACCGAATCGGATTACGTCATCGCCGATCTGTCGGACGACAATCCGAACGTTTACTATGAAGCCGGCTTCGCGCACGCCCTTCGTAAGCCGACGATATTGTGCGCACGTAAGGGAGTTCAACTGCGCTTCGATGTAGCGCCCGTAAATTGTATTTTCTATAACAACATTACTGAGCTATCTTCACACCTAGGGCGGCGGCTCACCGCGATGTTTGACGCCGACAACTAGGTTACGCCCTAGATGAATTCGCCGCGATAATCGGTCAATATTCAAGAAAAATGGGGGATGCGGCTATAGCCGCCAGACAAAGTCAGCCGAGTTGCAGATGCATCGTTCGGCTCCATCCAATCATGCTTCGAAATGAGATCGAGTCACCCGGATAGCCTTGTGTGCTATTAAGAATTCCGTGTATTTGAAGCTCAGCAAGATATCCGTTGAGCGATGATGGGGTTAAATGCACCTTTTTTGCGTTTAGTAGCGATGGGTTTCTTTGACGTGCAAGCCAAATCAAGAACGTTTCGAGGCGGTCAATTCGCTTTTCATCCCAACCGGAGTTCGAGGTTACAAAATAAAGGATGGGGGTTCCCTCACCGCTGCTGATTAGTGCCTGAGCGTATTTTCTGATCTTATCCCTGTGAAGAGACTCGTAGCCAAGCGAGTTCTTCTCAGTCTTCCCCACGTACCAGGGCACAGCACTTCCACCCTTACGGCTAATACCCATCACATACACGCCAATTCGCTGACCGAATGGTTCATCATCAAGCACCGCGCTCGATTTCGTTCGATCAACGACTCTCAATTTTACCTTAGAATCAGTGTCGCGAAGCGTCTTTACAACGAGCCTAATCGGCCCTCGGATTTTGAATGACATATGCCTCCCCTGCAAAGAGCGGAATTGCCATCCACACCGCTCGCACTTCCTTTCCTTAACAAGGCTAGTAATGCCTGCGGCAACAACGACGACTAGTTTTCAAATGGGGCAAAAGGGATTGATAGCGTAAGTGCTGCTGCCTAAGGCTACGGGGCCGCGACGCCTTCCGCGGTGACATCGTCGGCTTGCGGCGTGCCGTGCACCAGCGTCAGCGGGATCACGCCGCCCCAAATGCCCGGATCGCGGTCTTCTTGCGGTTCCACCGGCGGACCGGCGCTGATCTTCGCCGACACGCGCTCCAGCGCGATCGCGACGACTTGGGTCGCCTTGAGCTCGCCAGGCGTCATCGCGCGAATCCCCGGGCGCCGGCCGGGCAGCATGCGGTCGACGAGCGCGTGCAGTAGCCGGACCTTCTCCTCGGGATCGTCGACGACGCGCGCGCTGCCGTGGATGACCGCGGACCGGTAGTTCATCGAGGAATGGAACGCGCTGCGCGCGAGCACGAGCCCGTCGAGGTGCGTCACGGTCGCGCAGACGGGCTCGCCGCTGCCGATCGCCGAGAGCACGCCGGCTCGGGTGGAGCCGTGCACCACGAGCTCGTCGCCGACGCGCACGCACGCGTACGGCATCACGACGGGCGCGCCGTCCACGATCGCACCGACGTGCGCGACGTACGCCGCATCCACGATCGCATCGACGGCCTCACGGTCGTAGCTCGCGCGCTCGGCGAGCCGGCGCACGCGAACGTTCGGCCCGGTGATGGTCATCGTGCGATGCTACGCGGCGGCCGCGATCCCGTCGAGGGCCGATTCGGTGCCGCGGCGCGGTGCCGAACCGCCGCGACCGCGCGCTCCAATCGCTCCGCCGCGCGCTCGATCGCGACCGGACCGGCGGCGGCGAAACCGAGGACGAGGCCGGTCGCGCCGCGCCCGTCGAGGGCATACCGCGAGAGCGGCGGGGCGGCGACGTTCTCCGCCGCCGCCGCTGCGCTCACCGCGACGTCGTCGAGCTCGTGGTCGCCGAAGCGCGCGACGAGATGCAACCCGGTGGCGGCGCCCTGCACCTGCACCACGCCGCCGAGCCGGCGTTCGAGCGCGCGCGCGAGCGCATCGCGCCGCTCGCGGTACACCGCCGACGCGCGCCGGACGTGCAGCGCGAAATGCCCGTCGGCGACGAACGCGGCGAGCGCCGCCTGCAGCGGAAACGCGGGGCCGCCGGACGCGACCGCGCGCGCCGCCGCGAACGCGCCGATGAGCGCGTCGGGCACCACGATCCACGCGACGCGCAATCCCGGCGCGAGCGTCTTGGAAAACGTGCCGACGTAGAGCACGCGCGTGTCGTCGAGCCCCTGCAGCGCGGGCAGCGGGGGACCGTCGTAGCGAAACTCCGCGTCGTAGTCGTCCTCGACGACGTAGGCGTTCGCCGCGCGCGCCCACGCGAGCAGCTCGAGCCGCCGCCGCAGGCCCATGACGACGCCGGTCGGATACTGGTGCGACGGCGTGACGTACGCGAGCCGCGCGCCGGCGGGCGCGCGCGCGACGTCGAAGCCTTGCGCGTCGAGCCCGACCGGAACGAGCGCACCGCCCGCCGCGGCGACGGCGTCGCGCACGGCAAAATATCCCGGGTCTTCGGCGGCCACCGCGTCGCCCGGATCGACGAGCACGTCCGCGATCATCGCGAGCGCGGCGCGCGTCCCTTCGACGACGACCACGTTGTCCGCGCCGAGCGTCACGCCGCGCGTTTGCCGCAGCTGCGCCGCGATCGCCTCGCGCAGCGGATGATAGCCGCACGGATCGCCGTATCCCCGCGTCGCGTTCGCGTCGAGCCAGCGGTTCGCGATGCGCCGCCACACCGCGGCCGGGAACAGCGAGAGATCCGGGATGCCCGGCCGGAACAGCGCGGGCTCGCTGCCGCCTTCCGGATCGTGCGCGATGACGAACCGCCGCGCGCGCACGGACAGCCGCGCGGGCGTCGCGGCGGGCACGTCGACGTTGCGCGCGCGCGGCGTCAGCCCGTTGGCGACGTACGTCCCCGCGCCGACGCGCGTCTCGAGATAGCCCTCCGCGACGAGCTGGTCGATCGCCTGCGTGACGGTGTTGCGCGAGACGCCGAGCTGTTGCGCGAGCGTGCGCGACGCGTGCAAACGCGTCCCGCCCGCGAACTCGCCGGCGAGGATCGCGTCGCGCAGGTGCGTCGCGAGCTGGCGGTGCAGCGCGATCGCCGACGTGCGGTCCGGAAAAAACGACATCGTCGCAACCTCGTTCAGCCGCGCACGTCGGCCGCCGAGCGGAGCTCGAGCGCCGGCGAACCCAGATCGAGCTGCGCGGACGGGATCACGCGCACGCCGGCGTGCGTGCGCGCGATCTCCGCGGCGAACTTCGACGCGTCGCCGACGAGCACGACGAAGTCGTCGGGGACCATGGCGCGTGCCGCGAAATCACGCACCGCCGCGGCGTCGACGGCTTGCACGCGGCGCGCGTACGCCGCGAGCTCCGCGAGCGGCACGTCGTACAGCGCGTGCTCGGCAAGCGATCCGGTGATGCCGTCGATGGTCTCGATCGCACGGTAAAACGCGCCCGTCACCGTCGCCTTGCGCGACACGAGATCGTCGTCGGTCGCGGGTGCGTCGACGAGCGACCGGATCACCGCGAGCGTGACGTCCGTCGCTTCGGCCGCGCGCGTGTGGTCGATCAGCGTCGACGCCGTGAACAAGCCGGGCATGCGCCGCGCGGAGAGCGTCGCGCCGGCACCGTACGACAGCCCGCGTTTGACGCGGATCTCCTGGTTGATCCGGCCGCTGTAACCGTGCAGCACCGCTGCCGCCACCGTCGCCGCGTAGTAGTCGGGCGACCGGCGCGCGATCGACACGCGGCCCGCGATCAGCGCGGTGCGGCCGGCGTCGGGCTTGTCGACGATGACGACCTGTGACCGCGGCGGCGGGATCGGCGCGTCCGGCGCGACCTCGGCCGCCGCGCCCGCCGCGCGCCACGAGCCCAGCTCCCGTTCGGCGAGTGCGAACGCGTCGTCGACGGACAGATCGCCCCCGATCACCAGCACCGCGTCGTCGGGCCGGTAGAAGCGTTCGTGGAACCACGCGACGCGGTCGCGCCCGAGCGCTTCCAGCGTCGCGATCGTGCCTGCGACCGGGTGCCCGTACGGCGCACCGCCGTATGCCACGCGCTGCGCGACCAGGCGCGCGACCAGGCCGGGGTTCGCATACGTCAGCGCGAGATCGGAGATCGACTTCGTGCGCACGCGCTCGACCTCGCGCGGCGCGAACGCCGGCCGCCGCAGCACCTCGTCGAGCAGCGCGAACGCGTACGGAAAGGCGGGCGTCGTGGCGCTCACGCTCAGCTGCGACGCGTCGAAGCCCGACGCGGCGTCGAGCCGCGCGCCCAGCGCGTCTGCCGCGGCGGCCACGTCGGTCGCGCCGCGCACGGTCGTCCCTTGCATCAGCAGTGCCGCGACCAGCGCGGACAGCCCGGCCTCGTCCTCGCGCTCCGCCGCGGCGCCGCGGCGCACCACGACCTGCGCCGCGATCAGCGGCAGGTTGCGCTGCGAGAACGCGACGACGCGCAAGCCGTTGTCGAGCACGCGTTCGACGGGCGCCGGCAGCGTCGCATCGCGCGGCGCGCCGGGCGCGGGGAGCGCCGAGACCGTCACGCGGGGAGATACTCGATGACGGTGCGGTTCTCCGGGCGCAGATACGCTCGCGCGACGCGCATGACGTCGTCGCCGGTCACCGCGAGGTAGCGCGCGAGGTCGTCGTTCACCAAGCCCGGATCGCCGCGCACCACCGTCGACTGCACCAGCATGAGCGCGACGCCGCTGTTCGTCTGGCGCGAGCGCACGACGCTGCTCGCGATCTGCGTGCGCGCGCGGGCGAGCTCCGCCTCGTCGGGCGGCTCCGCGCGCACGCGTTCGAGCTCGGCTTCCAGCGCGGCGCGCGCAACGGCGAGGGCGACGTTGCGCGCGCACGTGACGCGCAAGCCGAAGAGCCCCGGGTGCTCGCGCAGATCGGCCGCCGCGCTCGCGTTGGTCGCGACCTGCTTGTCGTACACGAGCGACGTGTACAGCCGCGACGAGCGCCCCGCGCCGAGCACCGTCTCGAGCACGTCCAGCGCGGGCGCGTCAGGGTGCGCCGCGCTTGGAATGTGATACGCCTCTTCCACCGCGGCGAGCGGCACGTTCGCGGCGCGGTATTCGAACGTGCGCTCCGCGGTTTGCTCGGGCTCGACGGCGTGCACGCGCGGGATCGGCTGCGCGGGCCTGGGGATCGCGCCGAAATACGCGTCGACCCAGCGCGACGTCTCGTCGGCGTCGAAGTCACCGGACACCGCGAGGATCGCGTTGTCGGGCCGGTAGTACGTCGCGTGGAACGCCACCACGTCGTCGAGCGACGCCGCGTTGAGCTCCTCGGGGCTGCCGATCACGCCGCGCCGGTACGGGTGCACGGAATACGCTTCGCGGTTGACGAGCTCGTCGAGCATGCCGTACGGCTCCGCGAGGATGCGCTGGTCGTACTCGCCGATCACCACGTCGCGTTCGGTCGCGAAGTTCGCGGCGTTCACATCGAGCGACGCGAGCCGGTCGGCCTCCGCCCACAGCAGCCGCTCGAGGTGGTTCGACGGCACCACCTCGTAGTAGTTGGTGATGTCTTCGGACGTGAAGGCGTTGTTGAAGCCGCCCACGTCCTCGGTGAGCCGGTCGATCGTCTCGGGCGCGGTGCGCGCCGTGCCCTTGAACATCAGGTGCTCGAAGAGGTGCGCGAACCCCGAGCGGCCGGGCGGATCGTCCTTGCCGCCCACGCGGTAGGCGACGTTGATCGCGACCGACGGCACCCGGCGGTTGGGCACCAGGATGACGCGCAAGCCGTTCGCGAGGGTACGGTCGGCGTACACGATCGGCGCGACGCCGATCGCGATGGCGGGGACGGTCGGTAAAGCGGACACGGGCTCTCGGTTCATCCGCACGCGGGCCCTTCGTACCTCCCGGTCATGGGCCGGTGCCGGCGCCCATGCGGCATGCGAAATCGGATTGACAATCGAACATATGTTCGATAGAGTTAGCCTCCCATGGGCGTCGATCCGGCCTTTGCAGCCCTGCGCGAGCGTCTCGAGCGCCGTCACCGAGAGGCGACGGCGGCGGCGTTCGCGCTCGGCGAGGAAGCACTGGTCCGGACCGAGATCGCCGCGCTCGATGCCGCGCTGGGTGGCGGCTTTCCGCGCGGGACGATCGCGACGCTCGAGGGCCCGCCGAGCTCCGGACGGAGCGCGCTCGCCGCGCGGCTCCTGGGGGCGGCGACGCGGCGCCGGCTGGGAGCAATCGTGGGGGTGCGCTTGTTTCCGCCCGCGCTCGCGGCGGCGGGCGTCCGGCTCGAACGGCTGCTGATCGTCCAGGCCGAGGAGCCGGTGGAGGTCGCGCGCGCGGCCGACATCGTGGTGCGCTCGGGCGCGTTCACCGTCGTCGTGATCCCGACATTGCCCAGCGGGCGCGGCACGGGCTCCGCAACGTGGACGCGCCTGGCGAGCCTGACGCACCGCGCGAACGCGCTGCTCGTCGCCGTCGGCGACGAAGCGTCGGCCGAGCTGCGCTACTTCGCCTCGGTGCGGCTCGAGACGGCGATCGAGCGCGTGCGCTGGAACGGTCCGGCCGGCCATCTCGGCGAGCTCGCCGGCTACGACGTGCGCGCGGTGGTGCGCAAGCACAAACGCGCCGCCCCGGTGGGCGACGCGCTGGTGCGCTGCGAGCCGTTCGAAGACCGCCCGCTGCCGGCCGACGTGCGCGAGCGCGAGCTCGTTACGGCGACCGCAGCGGCCGCAGCAGCATGGTGACGCCGGCGGCCGCGGCGAGCGCGTCAGCGTCCACCGCGAGCGCGCGTTCCGCGGGCGACGCGCTGGGGCACGTGAGATCCGGCGACATCTTCCCGCGGTACGCCACCTGCGTCGACGAGCCGAACGATGCGCTCTTCATGCACGCCGCGCGCGGCAGCTTGTCGAGCGGTCCGGCCGCGCGCAAGTCGGCGAAGAAACGTTTCACGAGCCCGAGCGGGACCTGCTTGCGAACCGCCGCGTCCGCTTGCTGCAGCGCGGTGATGCCGTCGGCGTACACGCGCAAGCGGTATCCGGCGCTGTTGGTCGACCCGGAGTTCACGATGAGCGCCTCATCGCCGGCGGTCGGGATCCGGGCCGCCGGAACGGGCGGCGAACCGGACGGTGTCGGGATAGGACCGTACGTCGGCACCGCAAAGGCGACGGTGAGCATCAGCGCGTGCAGCATGCCGTGTCAACGTCGCCGCGTCGCGCGAACGTTTCTCACGGTATCCGCCGCACGGCCTCTTCGTACGCACGATCGTGCGGCCCGAGCGCCCAGACCACGACGACGCGTGCACTCTCGTCCAACGTGAACACCGCTCGCCATGCTTTTCCGCGAAACGTCAATGATGCGGCGCGAACGCCTTCCAAGCGACCGTGCTTCTTCGGAAATCGTTTGGGATCGATTTTCAGTGCGACGACCAGCGCTGCGAGCGTTGGACGAAAGGCTGGGTCGGTCTGGTGGTCCCGAACGATCTTACCGGGTTCGCGGCGGAGCCTGACGCGCCACGCGGGGACGCCCGGCGTTGCTGTAGCGCTTACGGGGAACGGCGTCGGCTTCGTCGATCGCGGCGAGCAGGACGTCGACGTCGACGAAGTCCGCAGCCGTCGAGGTCGCCATGCGCTGCGCGATCTCTTCGTCCGACTCGACGCGGTGCATATCGGGTGGCGGTTCGAGCAGGTCGGCGACGCGGGTGCCGAGCGCGTCGGCGATGCGCTGGATGATGGCGATGCTGACGTCGGGCGCGACGCCGCGCTCGATCTTCGAAAGGGTTGGGCGCGAGATGCCGGCACGCTCGGCGAGCTGCGCTTGCGAGAGCCGCGCGATCGCGCGCTCGACGACGACGTTGACACGGAGGGCCTCCACCGCGGGGCTCGGCTTGAAAGCGTTCACGTCTCTCCTCTGCGTCGTGGCGTCGCCGCGGCTAGGGGCGGCCGCGACAGTCTAGCACTCCCGCGATGGATTGTAAACCACAGGCTTCAATTCAAATCCCGGCGGTAGCCGTGCCCGTCGTCTGCGTTTGGGTTCCGGCGTTCCGGTTGGCCGTCGCGCGGCTCACGCAGCCCGGCGTTGATCTCGATGCGCCGCTCGTGCTGGCCGATCGCATCGAGCGCGGGCGCGTCGTCGACTGCACGCTCACGGCGGCGGCGCTCGGGGTGCGGCCCGGGATGACGCTGGTGCAAGCGCAGGCCGTCGCCGTCGACGCGCGGACCGTATTCGACGACCCCGCCGCCGATGCGCGCGTGTGGGCCGCGGTCCTCGACGCGCTCGACGCCGCCTCACCCATCGTCGAGGACGGCGGGCTGGGGCGCGCGTTCTTGGAGATGCACGGCATCGCGGGCGACCCCGCCGGCTGGCTCGCCGCGGTGCGCGGCACGCTCGCGGGTATCGATCTCCCCGTGCGGGTCGGGTTCGGCCCGAACCGCTTCGTCGCGCACGCGGCCACGTGGCGCGGCGATGGTCTCGTCTGCGAAGGCGATCCGGCGGCGTTCCTCGCGCCGCTGCCGATCGAGCTCGCGCTCGACGAAAGCATCCCGAGCCGTGCGGCGCGGGCGGCCACGCGCGAGCGGCTGCGGCTGCTCGGCGTGACGACGCTCGGCGAGCTGGCCGCGCTCCCGCACGGGCCGTTCGTGCGCCGCTTCGGGGCCGAGGCGGCGCGCTGGCACGACCTTGCGCGCGGCGTCGACGACGCGCCGCTCGAGCCGCGCAAGCGCGCGCTGCGCGTGGACCGCGCGCTCTACGGCGAAGGCGAGGCGAGCTCGCAGGAGCAGGTGCTGTTCGCGCTGCGCACGCTGGTGGGCTGGGTGGTCGACGATCTGTCGGCAGCGGGGAAACGCGCGGGGCGCCTGGTGCTGCATCTCGAGTGCGAGGACGGCGAGACGCGCGAGCTGACGACGCGCGTCGCGCAGCCGACGGCGCTGCCCACGACGCTGTTCGAGCTACTGCGCGCGCGCCTCGAAGGCGTCGTGCTCGGCGCGCCGGTCACGGGGTTACGGCTCGCGGCCGAAGAGCTCGCGAGCGGCGGCGTGACGCTGTCGCTGTTCGCCGCGAGCGATCCCGATCCGGACGCGATCGGCGTCGTGCTCGCGCGGCTCGACGCGGCGCTGGGCGAAGGCAAAGCGCTGCGCGCGCGCGCCGTCGACGGGCCGCGCGTCGAGCGCCGCTTCACGTTCGAGCCGTTCACCGTCGAAGCGCTGGCGACCAAAGGCCCGCAGCCCGAACCATTACCTCTCGCGGCGGGCGCGACGCTGCAGCTGCAGCTCGTCGCGCCGCGTCCGGTCGACGTGCGCATGATGGACGGCGCGCCGCGCTTCGTGGGCTCGCCGCCGCAGCAGGTCGTCGAATTCGCCGGGCCGTGGCGAGCGGACGAAGCCTGGTGGGCGCGCGCCACCGGCGAGGGGGCGCCGCTCGCGCGCGACGAGTACGACGTGTGCCTCGACGACGGCGCGCTGCTGCGTCTCGCGCGCGATGACGCGGGCTGGACGGTGCGCGGCGTGTACGACTGAGCGGCACCGCGCACACACAGGCGCATCGCGGACGCGACGGGTACAGGGACCGGGATGGACCCGACCGACCCGCTGGAGCCGACCGACCCGATCCACGACCAGGACGAAGACGACGAGGATGATGACGACGACGAGCTTGCGCCGCCGCAGTTCTACCTGACGACGTTCATCCCGCGGCCCGCGTGGTACGACCTCGGCACCGACGAAGCGACCGCGTTCTTGCAGAACCGCGTGGCGCAGCTCAACGAGGCCTTCGTCGAAGACGACGAGGGCGTGATCTGGGCCTACCGCTACCACGTGATGGAGCGCGCGCGCGAGGTGGACGCCGTCGTGCTGCTGTGGATGATCACGTCGGACGAAGCGCTCGAAACGCTGGAGGGCACGCTGCGCCGCTCCGACGTCAACAAGTACTTCGACTGGAGCGTGATCGGCGGGCCGCAGAACAACGCACCGACCGACATCCTCGGCGCGTTCCTGGGCACGCTCCTGCCGGACGCGAACGAATCGCCGCGCCCGAGCGAAAACTAACGCTACGACACGTACGGTTCGAACGGTGCGACCGGCGCGAGGATGTCGTCCATCTGCCGGAAGATCTCCGGGTCGACGTCCAAATCGGCGGCCGCGACGTTGTCGTCCACCTGCTCGGGGCGCGTCGCGCCGACGATCACCGACGAGACGACGTCGTCGCGCAGGCACCACGCGAGGGCGAGCTGCGGGAGCGTGCAGTGCGCGCGCTCGGCGAGCGGCTTCAACCGCTGCACGGCGTCGAGCACGGGCTGCGTGAAGTAGTCCTCCATCATGTCTTTCGAACGCCCCGCCGCGCGCGTGCCTTGCGGCGGGTTCGACGCGTCGGTGTACTTGCCGCTGAGGATCCCCATCGCGAGCGGCGACCAGACGACGTTGCCTACACCGTACTCGCGGCACGCCGGGAACACGCGCGGCTCGACGCGCCGCCACAGCGCGCTGTACTGCGGCTGGTTCGACACGGGCTCCGCCCAGCCGCGCGCGCGGGCGAGCGTCACGGCGGACGCGATCTGGTCCGCGTTCCACTCGCTCACGCCCCAGTACAGAATCTTGCCGGCGCGCACGAGATCGTCCATGGCCTGCACGGTCTCTTCGAGCGGCGTCGTCACGTCGTAGCGGTGGCATTGGTACAGGTCGACGTACTCGACGTCGAGCCGGCGCAGCGACGCGTCGATCTGCTCGCGAACGTGCTTGCGCGAAAGGCCGCGGTCGTTCGGTCCGTCGCCCATTTGAAAATACACTTTGGTGGCGAGGACGATCGAGTCGCGCCGGAAGCCGGCGATCGCGCGGCCGACCACCTCTTCCGCGCGCCCGCGCGCGTACACGTTCGCGGTGTCGAAGAAGGTCACGCCGCGCTCGTACGCCCGCTGGATGCACGCGCGCGCCGAGTCTTCTTCCACGCTGCCGCCGTAGGTGAGCCACGAGCCGAGCCCGACCGCCGAGATCTTGACGCCCCAGCGCCCGAGGTTCCGATATCGCACGAGCCGGTCGTACCCAAGCGGGACGCGCAGCCCTTTCGAGCGGGCGAGTTGTGGGAACGAGGTCCCGCATGAAAGACGCGGCACGATGAGCACGGGCGACCTGGACGGGATGCCGGATGAGTACCTGGCGATGAAGGCCGCGGAGTCGGGCGGTCCCGACGGCGAGGTCGCGGACGAATCCGACGACATCGACCTCGACGAGAACGATCCCGACCCCACGGCCGGCGCCTCCGACACCGGCGGCCGAGCGGGCGACTTCGACCCGACCGCGCCGATCGAGGCCGACGATGGACGCGGCGACGACCAGCACGAAGTCGGCGGCGGACAGACGGGCATGGGGAAGGGCCCGACCGGTAGCTGACGCAGCGGCGCCGCGCGACGTGGTGGTCGTCGTCAACCGCCACTCGCGGCGGACGGACCGCCAGATCGAGGAATTGCATGCGGCGCTCGACGCGCACGGGCTGCGCGTCGCGGAATTCCACGCCGCGACGTCGGGCAGCGGCTGCCGCAAGCTCATCCGGCGCGCCGCGAAAGCCGGCGCGCCGGCGATCCTCGTGGGCGGCGGCGACGGCACGATGACGCACGCCATGAACGAGCTCGCGCACCGCAAGAGCACGCTGGGCGTGCTGCCGTTCGGGACCGGCAACAGCTTCGCGCAGTCGCTGGGCATCCCGCGCGACGACGTCGCCGCGGCGGTCGCCGTGATCGCGCACGGGCACACCGAGCAGGTCGATCTGGGGCGCGTGAACGGCACGTACTTCGCGAACTTCGCGACGATCGGGCTGTCGTCCGTGATCGCGGGCGGCACGCCGCGCCTGCTCAAGAAGATCACGGGTCCCGTCGCGTACGCGCTCGCCGGCATCGTACCGATGCTGACGCACCGCGCGTTTCGCGCGCGCATCCGCTGGAAAGGCGGGCGGCTCGACGTGCGCACGCAGGACGTCATCGTCGCGAACGGCCGTTTCTACGGCCACACGCCGGTCGCGCCGGACGCGACCATCGACGACGGGCGGCTGCACCTGTTCACCACGGACAACGCGTCGTCGCTCGGTGCCGCGCGATCGTATCTCGCGATCGGGCGCGGGCGCCACGCGAGCCTGCCGGACTCGCACCTGCTCACCGCGCGCGCGTTCACGATCCGCACGCGCAAGCGGCAGCCCATCGCGATCGACGGCTCACCGCTCGAGAAAACGCCGGCGCATTTCACCGTCGCGCGCAACGCGCTGCGCGTGTTCTTGCCCGAAGGCGGCGTCGTGCGTGGCTAGCGCGCTCGAGTTGCGGCTGTGGATCGTCGCGCTGGTGTGTGCCGGGCTCGCGCTCGCGCTGGGCGCGCTCGTCGCGCACCGGCCGCCGACGGCGGCCGACGTCGCCGCGGGCGCGCTGCGCGGACACGCCGTGCCGCTCGCGCTGTTCTTCACGGGACTGGGCCGGTGGCCCGTGCTGCTCGGCCTGAGCGCCGTCGCGGCCGCCACGGCGGTCGCGCTGCGCACCGGTCTCACGGCGGTGGCGATGCTGTACGCGACGCAAATTCTTTCGCAAGGGGCGAACGCCGGCGTGAAGCTGCTGTTCCACCGGGCGCGGCCCGACGCATGGCTGCGCATCCACGAGACGGACCTGTCGTATCCGAGCGGCCACGCCGTCACCGCCGTCGTGTTCTTCGTCGCGTTCGCCGTCCTGGCGTGGCACGCGCCGCTGCCGCGCCCGGTCGCGGGCGTGATCACCGCGGCGCTGCTCGTGTGCGCCGCCGGCATCCCGTGGTCGCGCATGGCGCTGGCCGCGCACTACTTCACCGACGTGCTGGGCGGCTTGCTGCTGGGCACCGCGTTCGCGTGCGCGGCGTTCGCGGTGATCGTGCGCTACGCTTCGATCAGGTCGATCAGCGCGGGATAGACCAGTTCGGCGTGCGCCTGCGGGAGCGGCTCGATGACGTCGTGCATCTTCGGCAAGCCTTGCAGCACGATGCGCTGGTAGTCGACGCCGTATGAGCGCAGCTTCGCGAAGCGGCGGTGGGCGTGCGCGTTGTTGACGACGGGGTCGTTCGCGTTGAGCACGAGCACCGCACGCCGGCCGTGCGCGGCGTGCGGCGCGCGGTCGATGTCGGCCGACAGGAGCAGCGACTCGCCCAGCGCGCGCGTCGCGAAGCGCGGGTAGCCGTGCGACGGCGGCTGTTTCTCCTTCACGCGCGGGTCCCACCAGCCGGACGCGTTGGGCAGCGCGCGCAGCACGGCGCCGAGCGCGTCGTTGAACCCGCCGTAGAGCTCGTGCAAGCCGCAGAACGGCGCGAACGCGATCCCCGTGTCGATGCGCGTGCGAGCGGTCAGCCAGCCTGCGAGCGTCGCGCCGATCGAGATGCCCGCGACGACCACGCGCGCGCCGCACAGCGCGCCGATGGCGACGGCCTCCAGCGCGGTTGCTTCGAGATCGGTCGCGCGCAGCGCCGCGAGCGCGCCGGTCATGCGGTCACGGTAGCCGTGCAGCGGAAAGCGCGGAACGATGACGGCGTGCCCGCGCGCGTGCAGCAGCGGGGCGAGCGCGTCGTACTGCGGCGGGCTGTTGGTGAGACCGTGCAACAGCACCACGGCGGTCGGCGCGACGTCGTCGCCGATCCACCAGCGCGTGTGGTGCGCGATCTCAGTGTCGGCGCGCTCCCGCGCGAGGATCGCGTCGAGGCGCGCTCGCGCCCGCGCGATGCGATCCGCGCCTACCAACGGCGCACTACACGCGCGGCACGCCGCGCATGACGATACGCTCGATCCAGCGCAGCGGGCGCGTGTTCCACGGATCGTAGCGCACGAGCGGATCGACCAGAATGACTTCCAGCCCCGCGAGCTTGGCCCCGAGCACGTCGGTGAACAGCTGATCGCCGATCACGACGCACTCTTTCGGTTCGAGCTCGAGCACCTTCACCGCACGGCGAAAGCCGCTCGGCAGCGGCTTGCGCGCGCGCGGGATGCACGGCACGCCGAGGTCCTTCGCGACTTGCGACGCCCACGGCGTGCCGTTGTTGGTGAGCACCGCCACCTCGACGCCCGCATCGTGCGCGCGCCGCACCCACGCCGCGTCTTCTTCGAGCGGCGCGAGCGTTCTGAACCCGACCAGCGTGTTGTCGAGATCGCAGATGGCCCCGCGAATACCGCGCGCGCGCAGCTCGGCGGGATCGATCTGCGAGATGCGCGTGGCGTACTTGGTCGGCCTGAAGAACCCCAGCATGTCAGCGTATCGACGTTACCCGGCGTTCGGGGACCAGTACCGTCACGCCGGACTTGATGATCGTGAACTCCGCGGGAAGGGTCGTGAGGTCTTCGCTGTCGCCGAACACGCGGTAGTTCCGGCGGTGAAGCGACCGCACGACGAAGCGCTTGCCGCGCACGGCCGTCACGTCGGGCGCTTGTTGAAAGCGCCGCAGCGCGATCGCGGCGAGCAGCGCCAGCGCGTGCCAGAAACCGCGCACGTCGATCGAGTAGAGCCACAGCTGCCCGTCTTCCAGACTCGCCTCCGGGTTTTCCACGACCCCGCCGAAGCGGTAGCTGTTCGCGATCGTGAGCTGGAGCGCGCGCAGCACGCGCTTCGAGCCGTCGGCGGACTCGATCTCCAAGTGCATCGGGCGCTGGAAGCGCAGCGCGCGCAACGTCGTGATCGGGATCGCGAGCATGCCGAGCCGCTTCTTCACCTCACCGGTCTGCAAGCGCGTCACCCGCGTGGACAGCCCCACCGACGCTTCGTTGAAATACCGTTTGCCGTTGACGCAGCCGACGTCGAGCGGCAGCGGCACGCCGTCGTCGACGAGCGCCGCGACCTCGTCGGGATCGGATGGTACGCCGAGCGTGCGCGCCAGCTCGTTGAACGTTCCGAGCGGAAGCACGACGAGCGGCCGCTTCGTCTCGACCAGCCCGTCGATCGCGGTGAGCAGCGTCCCGTCGCCGCCGCCCACCACCACGATGTCGACGTCGTCCTCGTGCGCGACGATCGCTTTCGAGAGGCCGTCCTTGCTCGCGTCGAGCTGGACGACGGTCACCGCATGACCGCGTTTGCGAAACGCGGCCTCGACCTGCTCGCGCGCGGCTTGGCCGCGGCGCGCGCGCTCGTTGACCGCCAGGAGGACGCGTTTTCCCATCCCCCGGGCCTTACCCACGCGGGCGGCGGGGGAACGCTCGTCGTCGAAGGGCGCACGATGGCACGCGAGCTGCAGATCGTCTGGGTCGACGCGTTCACGACGACGCCGCTGGCGGGCAACGCATGCGCGGTCGTGCTCGACGCGCGCGGGCTCGACGACGCGACGATGCAAGCGATCGCGCGCGAGACCAACTTGTCCGAGACGAGCTTCGTCTTCCCGGGCGACGGTGAAGCGGATTTCGTCGTGCGCTACTGGACGCCGATCGGCGAGATCCCGCTGGCGGGCCACCCGACGATCGCGACGGCGCACGCCTTGCGCGAAACCGGCGCGATCCCACCGGAGCAGGCCGTCGTGCGCCTGCGGATGCCTGCCGCGATCGTGCCGGTCACGATCCGCGACGGCGCGCCCATGACGTACGCGATGTCCCAGCCGCCACCGGTGTTTCTCGGCACCGTGCCGCGCGCCGAGACCGCTGCGGCGCTGCGGCTGGACGAACGCGATGTGCTCGACGGTACGACGCCGCAGACCGTGAGCACCGGAACGCCGCAGCTCATGATCGCGCTCGCGACGCGCGACGCGCTCGACCGCGTCGAGCCCGAGCGCCGCGCACTCTTCCCCCGCGAGCGGGAGTGGATGTCGGTGCACGTTTTCGCGCGCGGATCGGCCCTTCGGCAGGCTCAGGATGACAGCGCCGCGCTCGTTGCGCGGCATTTCGCGGAGTTGGGCGACGTCGTCGAGGACCCGTTCACCGGCTCGGCGACCGGCGGCATGGCAGCGTATTGCGCGCGCTACGGCATCGTGCGCGAGCGTTCGTACGCGGTCGAGCAGGGGATGCACGTGCACCGTCCGGGCCGCGCGCACGTGGAGGTTGGCGGCGATCCGCCGGACGCCATCGGCCGCATCACCGTGACGGGCCCCGCCGTCACGGTGCTGCGCGGCACGATGACCTTGTGAGCGAGGCGGCGCGTCGGCGCGCGCGGCGCATCGCCGTTCCGTACCACCATGCCGAACCGTTGCCGAAGCTCGCCGACGCGTTCGCGGCCGATGACGCCGTCATCGTATCGAAGGGGCCGGCCGGCGCGATGATCGTGCGGCTGTACGATCAGGTCGCCACGCGCGTCGCGGCAAGCGACGAACCCGTCGTCGTCGCGAGCGGCGACTGCACGACGTCGCTCGCGATCGTGGCCGGGCTGCAGCGCCGCGGTGTCGCGCCCGGCGTCATCTGGCTCGACGCGCACGGCGACTTCCACACGCCGCGCACGACCCGGAGCGGCTATTTCGGCGGGATGGCGCTCGCGATGCTGGCCGGGCGCGCGGGTCTGTCGCTCGCGCAGTCGATCGGTCTGCGTCCGGTCGCGGAAGACGCGTGCGTGCTGATCGGCGCGCGCGACCTCGATCCCGGCGAGCGCGACAATCTCGCTTCCTCCGCGGTGCGCCGCGTCGACGACGTCGCCGCGCTCGCGCACGCGGCGCTGCCGCCGCCGCCGTGGTACGTGCACTTGGACATCGACGTCATCGATCCGAGCGAGCTTCCGCCGCTCCGTTTCCCGGTGCCGGGCGGCCCGAGCGCCGCAACCATCGCCGCGGCACTGCGCACGCTCGCCTCGCGCGGCACGATCGCCGCGCTGGGTCTGGCGTGCACGCTCACGCCGAAAGCGTTCGAACGAACCGGCGCGCTCGCGAACATCGCACCGCTGATCGACGCCGCGTTCGCGCCGGCGCCGCGTTCGGCGTAGCCCGGCGCGTCAGCTCGCCGAGGTGTCCGGCGGGTCCGTCCCCGGCATGACGACGGTCGCCGATCGCCCGCGCAAGCCTTTGAACAGCGCGCCGATGGTTCCGAACACGCCCACGACCGCCGTCAGCAGCCCGCCGATCGCGGTGGTCGACTCTTGCAACTGCGCGATCGTCCTCGGCTGATAGATTTGCAGGCGGACGAGCGGCGCGGCGATGGTATCGCCTGCGAACGTCATGCGCACGTCGACGGGCTGCTCACCTTCGTTGGTGAAATGCACGAACCACCGCCACACGCGCTCGTTCTGATACGTGGTCTTCGCGCTTTCGAACGACGGAACGACGTTCGCGGGCGTCGGCTTCCCTCCGTACGTCGCTGTCGCGATCGGCATCTGTTGCGGTTTCGCCTGCGGGCAGTAGACGCTCAGATCGATCGGGACCTGCTCGCCGGTCGCGGCGATCGACGGCGCGACCAGTTCCGCCTTGCACGGCCCGACGGTTTCCGAGCAGGGCGTCTTCCCGTCGCACGGCGCCGCCTTTTCCGCGTCGCTGCACTCGCGCTGCGCGCACCACGTGACGTTCTCTTTCTTTCGCAGCTCGAAATCCGTCGGAGAGCGCAAGTGGCCGAGCTGCGACGACGAGACGATCGACAAGCTGAACGCGAGCACGGCCAGTCCGGCGAGGGCCGAGCCGCGCCACGGCTGGGACGCGATGACGCGCGGCGCCGACATGTCCGTACCCGCGGCGGTCGCACCGATGGCGGCGACGGCGACCGCGTGGCGCTTCTCGCCGCGGTCGGCGACCACGGCGAACACCGCGGTGACGAGCGCGAGCACGAGCCATCCGACCGGCGGCCCGACGTGCCGCACGATCTCCGACCAGTCGTTGGTCTGGCTCAGCCGCCACGCCTCGTAGCCGAGGACCGCAAGAAACACGAGCGCTCCGAGGAGCACGGCGATGGCCAGGCGGCGCCGCAGCGCCGGCGACGCCGCGGACTTCAGGCCTGTGACGATCTCGCTCACCATCTGCGTCACGAGGTTCGGTCGCAGCCGC
>Ga0066662_10000114_pt1 | contig 32317 bp, 24 predicted proteins | sample GraSoiAngelo_111_FD_133939 | JGI IMG/M metagenome (GOLD analysis project Ga0066662, IMG submission 133939) | Grasslands soil microbial communities from the Angelo Coastal Reserve, California, USA - 14_0903_12_40cm | ecosystem: Environmental > Terrestrial > Soil > Grasslands | place: USA...
CGAGGCTTCACCGGAAGAATCGCTCCTTCCTGCGCTCGTTGGGCTACTTGTCGAATAGGCAATTTACAAGGTGAACTCCTTTCAGTTCACAAGATCAGGCAGACTTCGCCTGGCGCTCCGAATAACGCGAATAGGTCAATGCCAACACACAACTTTCCTTTGCGCCCTTCGCATCCTTTGCGGTTCATGGATTAGGTTGCGATTCCTGATATCCGGACTAGTCCTTTCGGGCCACGGTTATCCACTCTAATCCGTGTTATTCTGCATTGGCCACTTCGTCTCCGGTGTATCTGGAGACGTAAGAAAATGCATTCCTCCCCTGCGTCCCGGCTGCGGATTGCGGCTTGGGTTGTTACTCTTCTTCTGCCACTGGCGGCATGGCAGCTCACCAGCACCAGTTGGTCTCTACTGCACAATCGTGTTGGCGTGTTGTTCACCGTGGCGGCACTGATCTCGGCGGCCATTGGCGGATTACTGCCTGCGCTGGTGGGGGCGCTGCTCAACGTTGCCGCACTCGCGTGGTTCTCGCATCTGCATCCACCGGTGGATGGCCATGCCAACAGTGTGCTCTGGTCCATTCTGCTGGTCGCAGTAACTCTGGTGGTCGGCTACGCGCGGGAAAAATGGTCTGCGGCAGAGATGCTTGCCGGACACCTGAGCACCGACCTTGCCCGCCTACGCGATGAACTGGACTCGCAACGCACCGACCTGAAGCGCTTTCATGAATTGAGCGTGAGCCTTTCCAGCAGCCTGGAGCGGCAGCAGTTGCTGAATGGCGTGCTGCATGCCATCGCTGCTCTGCAGAAAACCGACCTGGCCATGCTCCTGCTGCTGCCCGGCGCGGGCAGCAATCTGCTGCGCGTCGAGACCTATGCGGGCTTCACCGCCGAGCAGGTCAGATTATTTGGCGATATCCCGGCAAATTTCTTTGCCATGCACCGGCGCACCCTGATCGAAGACATTGAAAGTCCCGGAACTTATTTTCCCTTTATTGATGCAGCCACGCAGGTGGGATTCCGCGCAGTGTTCAGCGCGCCTATCATCAACAGCCGGGGCGAGCCGCTGGGCGCAGTGGTCACATATTTCAGAAAGCCCCATTCGCCTACTGAGCGGCAGGCGCGACTGGTCGAGCTTTACGTGCGCCAGGCAGCCAACGCGCTGGAGAATGCGCGCCTCTACCATACGTCGTTGGAGACCCTGGCAGCGGAGCAGCATCGCACGGCGGTGTTGCGTTCTCTGGCTGAGGCTTCTCTGCAGATCAACTCAGTGCTCTCACTGGATTCCCTGCTGCAGGTGATTACCGACCAGGCCCGCAGCATCATTGGAGCGCGGCAGGCCTTCACCACATTGCTGCCCAAAGGTGACTGGAGCCAGAGCATCACCTGTTCCTCAAGTGCAGATGGGCAATCAGCGGTGCAGTTCCCGCAGGAGCGCCCGGGGATGTTGCCGTTCAATAAGCCGGTGCGGATCACCGCCAATGCGGAAGGCAGTCATCCTTTATCTCCATTATCTCCGTGGCACTCGATGATGAAGTTCAATGCTCCACATGACGGTTGGCTGGCCGCGCCGCTGCTTACCCGCGATGGCCGGAATCTTGGTCTGATCCAGCTTTCCGGCAAGATCAACGGAGCATTCTCTGAAGATGATGAGGCCATCCTGGTGCAGCTTACGCATATGGCATCCGTGGCTATCGACAACGTGCGGCTCTACCGTGAAGCGCAGGAGCAGATCGAGCAGATCAAGCGCACGCAGGACGCCCTGCAGCGCAGCAAAGAGACCATGCAACTGGCCCAGCGCTGCGTCGGCATCGGCATGTGGGAGTGGGATCTGCAGGGCGGCGCGCTCACGTGGTCTGACGAGATTTGCCGCCTGCACGGCATTGAGCCGGAGCAGTTCGATCATCGCTATGACGTGTGGATGGAGAGCATCCATCCTGAAGACCGGCAGCATGTGCACAGCTCCATCACGCAGGCACTGGTCAGCTGCAGCGACTACAACGTGCAATACAGGGTGATCTGCTCCGACAAAACTACCCACTGGCTGGAGGCCCGCGGCCAGACAATAGTGATGAGCGGCATTCCCGTGCGCATGATGGGCGTGGCCATGGATGTGACCCCGCGCAAGACCGCAGAAGAGGCGTTGCGCCATTCGGAAAAACTGGCTGCTACAGGAAGACTGGCCGCCAGCATCGCCCACGAGATCAATAATCCGCTGGAGGTCATCAGCCATGTAATGTACCTGCTGCGCAGCACGCCCCACCTGCCGGAGCGCGCCCTGCAGCACATCAGGACGGCGGAGGCCGAATTGCATCGCGTGGTGCACATCACCAGGCAGACTCTGGCCTTCTATCGCGAAGTCTCTTCGCCGGTGATGGTTTCCATTGCCGGAGTGCTGGAAGAGGTGCTCAACACCTTCGACCGCAAGCTGGCGGAAAAGGCTGTGATCGTTCACCGGCAGTATGCGCCGGCGACGGAGCTGCAATGCTATCCCGGCGAGTTGCGGCAGGTATTTTCCAACCTGGTGTTGAACGCCGTGGAAGCGCTTTCTGATTCGGGCGCAATCGCAGTGCGGGTGCGGCAGACAACCGGAGCACAGGGCCGATTGGGAATTCGTATCACCATGGCCGACAATGGGCCGGGTATTGCCATAGAAAATCTGCCGCGCATCTTCGAACCATTCTTTACCACCAAGGGCTCGAAAGGCACAGGGCTGGGCTTGTGGGTAAGCCAGGGCATCGTTCACAAACACGGCGGAAGCATCCGTGTGCGCAGCAGCGTGGACCCGCTGCGGCATGGGACATGTTTTGTGGTGTTTTTGCCGGTGGTAGCGGTGGAGACGGAGATGGTGGAGGATAGCAAATCCGTTTTGACCGCAAAGGACACGACGGGCGCAAAGGAAACCAATGAAGTTCATACGTATTAACGTTGAACTCAGTTACTATTCTGCTGTTTCCAGTACTGAAGCTAACTTTTCCCACTCCTTCATGCGGGCCGAGAGGCCGGATTTGTATTGTTCCAGGGCGTCGGTCTGGCGTTTGGTTTCTTCTACGCTGACGAAGCTTTGAAGGGCAGTTTCGGTATCGGCAATGGCGGTTTCAAGGCGCGCGATCTCTTCTTCCAGTTCCTGGCAGCGCTCTTTCATCTGGCGCAGCCTGATGGGGTTCAGGCGTTTCTGGCGTGCTTCCCCGGCTGGGTCTTCTTCAGACACAGACGGTTTTGCAAGCGCGCTCACGGCGGTTTCAGGCGCAACTCCGTTCTGGTTCTGCTTGCGCCACAGGTAGTCTTCATAATTGCCGGGGAAGACCTCTACCTGTCCGTTGCCGGCTTCGAAGATGCGCGTGGCCAGCTTGTCAATGAAATAACGGTCGTGAGAGACGAAGACCACCGTTCCGGTAAATTTCTGCAATGATTCCAGCAGAACATCTTTGGCGCGCAGGTCGAGATGGTTGGTAGGCTCGTCGAGCAGCAGAAAATTCGACGGATGCAGCAGCATGCGGGCCAGCGCATAGCGGTTGCGTTCACCGCCGGAGAGGACCTTCACGGTTTTGAAAACGTCATCTTCAGAGAAGAGGAAGCAGCCCAGCAGGTTGCGCAGCTCGGTCTGGGTGGAACGCGGAGCGGCTTCAAAGAGATCGTCGAGCAGCCGCGCCTCAGGATTCAATGTCTTGTACTGGTCTTGCGCGAAATAATCCACGTCAACGTTATGGCCCAGGCGAATCTCGCCCGCAGTGGATGGCTCCAGGCCGGCGAGCAGCTTGATCAGGGTTGACTTGCCGGCTCCATTCACTCCGACCAGGGCAATGCGGTCGCCGCGCTCGATCACAAAGTTCACCCCGGAGAAAACCTGCTTGGGCCCGTAGCTCTTGGCGAGGCTGATGCCTTCCGCTACCAGCCTGCCGCTCGCCGGAGGCTGCGGGAAAGAGAAGTGAATGGCCTTCTCTTCCGGAGGTATCTCGATCTTCTCCATGCGCTCCAGCTCTTTGATCCGGCTCTGCACCTGCTTGGCCTTGGTGGCCTGATAGCGGAAGCGGTTGATAAAGGCCTGAAGCTGGTCGATCTTGTCCTGCTGGTTGCGGTGCGCCGCCTCAAGCTGGGCGCGGCGCCCGGCTTTCTGCACCAGAAACTTCTCGTAATTTCCGGAGTAGAAGGTCACCTGCTTGTTCCAGATTTCGGCGATCTTGCCTACGGTTACATCGAGAAAGTAACGATCGTGGGAGATCAGGACGTAGGCATAGGGGTATTCAGACAAATACTGCTCCAGCCAGTTGCGCGATTCGAGGTCGAGATGATTCGTAGGCTCGTCAAGCAACAGCAGGTTGGGCTGCTGCAGCAGGAGCTTGGCCAAGGCGATGCGCATCTGCCATCCGCCGGAAAATTCCTCAGTGCGCCGCTCCCAGTCTTCTTTTCTGAAGCCCAGGCCGTTGAGCACCGCTCCTACCCCGGCTTCAATGCTGTATCCATTGCGGGAGTGCAGCTCAGCCTGGATGCGGTGAAATCTCTCGGCAATCTGCATGTACTCAGGGCTCGAGTCCTCCACCTCGGCCATGCGATGGGCAAGTTCTTCCTGTTCGCGCTGCATGGCATGAATGTCACTGAAGACCGAAAGACACTCGGCAAAAACAGTTCTGCCGGAGAGCGTGAGTCCGTCCTGAGGAAGGTAGCCGGTGTTGGTGCCACGCTGGCGCGTGATCATGCCGTAGTCGAGTCCCTCGATTCCGGCGAGAACTTTCAGCAGCGTGGTTTTTCCGGTGCCGTTTGCGCCCACCAGTCCAACGCGGTCGCGAGGCGTAATAAGCCAGTCAAGCTCCTGGAAGAGAACCTTGGGGCCGAAGCGTTTACCGGCTTGAGAGAGTTGGAGCATTAGAAATATCTAAACACAAATATTACAAAGTGTGCCTAACCGCGACCATTCCGGAGCTAACTCACCGTAAAAGGATTTGTCACCTTGATTCCGTTTGCATATTAGACACATTGCTGTTTGTCGGGATCGACACACAAGCAAGAAATTCAAGATGGAGAAAAGTATGGCTGATCATGCAATGACCTCGGAACAAATCGAAGCGGCAATTGACAAATTTCACCAGGCCCACCCTGCTCATGCTGCTGCATCAGTGGCGCCCGCGGCAGCATTGCCGCAGTTCTGCCCCTTTTACAAGAGCGTCCTCCGGCCAATTCTGGAGTTGGTTGTAAGTTTTCCGCTGATACCTCAAAAGATCAGGGATGCTGTAAAGCTGGGCATTTCGCTACTCGACAAGCTGTGCCCGTAACCGAAGTTGATCTTGAGGGCGGAGATACTCTCTGCCCTCGATTTTCCGGGGCCATTCGCGAATTTTGGCATCTCATACCTTCGAAGTCATCATCGGAACTAGTAAGAATTCAATTCATTCAAGCGAGAAGCATAGCGCAGGGACGCTGCTGAGGGAGCAGTGCCATTATTCTGCCGCTTCCCGCTCAATGGCATAAAGGGAGCAGCAATGGATATTCGTTGGTTAAAGATTGGTGTACTCGGCCTGGCGCTGTCGGCCATTCCGGTGGTAGCGCAGGACAGGCCACAGGATCAAAGCCCGGCAGGGACGCAAAACACTTCTTCTTCAACCCAGGCATCACCCGATAACGGCAATGCCAACAGCGGCGTGAATGCCAACCAGAGTCGCGACCAGATGAACTCCTCAGAGACGAGGACTGACCAGAAAGACCAGACCGACCGCAGAGAGGCCGGCAGCACCGCCACCAGCCAGAGCGATATGGACCGCAATCAGTCTGACCGCAACGGCAACAACAACGGCACGCAGAAGGCCTCCAGCAATGGCAGTGGATATGGAATGTGGGGATTGCTGGGTCTGCTGGGCCTGTTCGGCATGGCTGGCCGCCGCAGCCGGGCAAGAGGTGACGTGGAGGTGATCGACCGCGATCGCAATATGCGTGAGGGCCGCCGCATCGCCTGATCTTCAACTTACGTTCGAGCAAACAAGGGCGCTTCACAGCGCCCTTCGCTTTGTTAGGCACCATCAGGCAAAACCAAAGTTGCTATAGCTTGAAAGGAGTGTGTGGCACAGCCGCCCCGGCTCTGCGGAGGCTACACCTTCTCTGGTTTTGCTCTAGTTCCAAGTAGTTCCTTATATCAAGCTCTTGCATCGTAAAAAGAAAGGCTGGAATATTTCAACCGAAAAGGGAGTGACTTCATGGCAACCAGAGCAGGTTCAAAAGTTTTGACCGATCACGATGAAATCAGGCAATGGGCGGAGAAACGCGATGCGCGTCCTTCAGCCGTAAAGCGTACAGCAAGAGGAGGCGATCCGGGGATTCTACGGCTGGACTTTCCGGGTTACAGCGGAGAGAACTCACTGGAAGAGATTTCCTGGGACGAGTTCTTCGAGAAATTCGATGAGAACAGTCTTGCCCTGCTGGTGCAGGATCGGACGGCTAACGGCCAGCGCAGCAACTTTAACAAGATCATCAGCCGCGAAACCGCACGACAGGCTGCTACCAAGCGGACACGCAGCAGCACTTCTTCGCGACGGACAGCCTCTTCAGGCAGCCGCAGCAGAACCGCAACCCGAAGCACCGGCAGCAGTTCGCGCAAAAGCAGCAGGTCATCGGGAAGTTCTGGAGGAAGTTCTGGACGCAAGAGCAGCCGGCCCGCAGCTTCACGCAGCACGAATGTGCGTTCGATGAAGCGCACCAGCAGGAGCAGCGGTTCCAGCGGATCACGCCGGCGCGCCGCTTGAACAATTCAAGAGCAGACGCGTCCTGCCGCGCGTTTGTGCTCTTAACCGACCACGCGTTTATGCTCTTAACCGATCAAATGTAAGATGGCGCCCGCTTCGCGGGCTCTCTTGTGATTGTCTCACGGACCCACAGCTTGCGCTGTGGGCTAGAAGAATGCCGCCAGCTTCGCTGGCTACCCCAAAAATCACACGGTCAAAGCACTAGATCCATTCTGTTAATTAAGAGAGGAAGAATCCGGCTAGTCAACAACATAGCTGCCGAGCCTGAATCTAACCGGGCGAGGATGGACCCAATATGCCATTTTCGGAATGGCTCTGCGCGCAAATCACGTAAGGCGAACTGTTAGCTGCGGTGCGGCTGCGGTCTTCATAGTGGTAACGCGTCAGCATTTCCGCCAGCAATCCCAGCGCCAGCAGTTGAATGCCGGCCACGATAAGCACTGCTGCGGTAATCACCAGCGGACCGTGTTCGGCCATCACATGGACTCCGTAGACCAGCCGCAACATCATGAGCCAGAAGGCCAGCATGCTTCCAGCAAACAAGCCCAGAAAACCAACGGCACCGAAGAAATGCAGCGGCCTTGACAGATAGCGCAGCAGGAAACGGACAGTCATCAGGTCAAAGATCACCGGCAGCTTGCTTACTACTCCATACTTGGAGACCCCATGCTGCCGTGGCGCAACAGTGATGGGAATCTCGCACACCCGCACTCCACGCCGCAGCGCCAGCGCGGGAATGAGCCGCTGGAGCTCGCCATAGATAGGCACGTTGGAAACCAGGGAGCGCTTATAAGCCTTGAATCCGCCGCCCCAGTCACGGATGTTGATGCCGGTCAGCCTGGCCAGGGACCAGTTCGCCATGCGATTCGAGAGGCGCTGCAGTAACCCTTCATTGCGCTGCACGCGGCAGCCGCAGACGATATCGAATCCCTCTTCCAGCTTTTCGATGAAGTGTGGAATGTCAGCGGGATCATGCTGCAGGTCGCCATCCATGGTGATCAGGAAATCACCTCTGGCCGCGCTGAACCCCGCGGACAGGGCCACCGATTTCCCCGAATTCTGCGGCATCGCCACCACGGTGATACGGCTGTCGACGAGCGCAATCTGCTGCAGCAGTTCCAGGCTGCCATCGCCGCTACCATCATCTACGAAGACACATTCCGAAGGTTGCGCAAGCGTATCCAGCGTTTCTTTCAGGCGCGCATAGAGCGGCATGATGCTGTCATGCTCGTTGTAGAGCGGAATGACAACCGAATATCTCACGTGGTCAGACATATAGAAATCTCTTTTTAAACGCGCTCCGCTCCAAAACCAGGAGCTCCGCGCATGCCTTCGGCAGAGCGGAATTGCCGCTGCTGTGCCTTTTACCGCGGGCTGAAGTCATGCCCTGTTACATGTCTCGCATCACCTGCACAGCGGCGCGCTGCCATCAGGGTTGGCGCGGGCGATGCCATAATTCAGGATCACTGCGCGCTGGTTTCCTTTTTCATCGAACAGCCGGGCGCGAATCAGGTGCGAACACTGCTGGCGTCCCTGGCCACTCAGTGATATCGCCTGATTAAACCTGCCATCGGGATAGATCGCCACATTCGGCCCGGCGACATACCAGCGGTCGGTGAATACTTCGACTTGCGCCGACCAACCCGGTTGCGCACCTTTAGCAATGCCCTGCACCACGATCTGCTCTTTCTGCGGCACCACCACTGATTTCGAAACAGGTGAGACAATGCGAATGCCCGGCATGGTTTCCGGGGCCACCTGATCTTTGCGGGCATAGATCTCAACCTTGTGCCCCAAGGTTGGCTCGAAAGCTTCCATCTGCAAATCGTAGCCGCCCAGCAACGGGCGGATATCTACATCCAGGCGCCGCGCCTCTTCACCGATGCCTTCATCCAGCACGATGTAGGTAAACGCGCCCGCACTCACCGCGTTTTTATAGGCATCATCGCCCAAATTCTGTCCATAGCGAAAGAACATGGGATCGGTAATCTGGTACTGGTGCAGTGTGGATTGAAAGTAATAGCGGAAGACAGTGTCATCGACCAGCAGGCGGTCATTGGGAGTGAGCCGGCCCTCAAAAAATGCCAGCACCGGCTCGACGTCAGGCCAGAAGACGAAGCGGTCCGTATTTTCCGTTTTGCCGAGGGCCGCCACGGCGATGGCCAGCGCGACTACGCCGCCCACTCCCCACAGCATCCGCCTGAAGTAGTTATTGCCGTACAGGCGTCGCACGGCGTAGATGATGGCGGCCACCGCCAGAGGAACCAGGAAAAGCAGGGCATAATTCACATGCTTCCAGTAGTCGTAATCGGCCCTGGTCTTGAGTTGAAAGGCGAAGAAAGCGCACGCGCCCAGCAGCAGGATAGCGCCGCGCCGCCGCAGTTCCCGGAACAAAAGAGTACTCAATGCACAGACAGCGATAATCCAGAAATCCCAGCGGTTCCAGAAATAGATTTGCCGGGCTTCGGCGGCCGGAGCGCGCAACGAACTGTAGCTGCTCCCATACTTCAGCAGGTAAAGCAGGTCATGAGCATTGATGCCCGCGTAGATGGCACATGCAGCAAACAGCGGCAGGCAAAAGATGAAAATTGCCTTCCTGCCTTTCCATAGCGCCAGCAGCACCAGCAGCGGGAAGAAGATGGCTACCAGGTATTTACAGAGAAAGGCCGCAAAGAAGCAGAGCGCGGCGTACGTCCAGTGGCGCTTCCTGTCCGTTTGCCATGCGCAGGCGAATGCCCATAACCCCAGGGCAAAAAAGCAGATGCATCCGGAATCGCGGGTGGCAATCCTGGAGACCAGCACCGCAGGCGCAAGCACCGCCATCACTGCTGCCGCGCCCAGGCCAACAATGTTCGAGAAGACGCGGGTGGCAAAACCGTAGGTTGCGGCCACGGTAATCACGCCCAGAGTCGCAGCCATTTCACGCAGGGCGAAGAGACCGCCGATCTTGTCGGCTACGGCCGCCATGGCCGGCCACAGGTACCATCCAAAGCTCCACTGCAGAGGCGTAGAGAGTGGAGACTCAAAGTGGTGGGTGAGGAACATGCGGCCATAGACCACATAGATGGATTCATCCATGTAAGCGGTGGAATACCATGGATCCCAGGCTCGCAGGAAAACGGCAGCGGCGGCAATCAACATCAGCGCCAAGGCCCGCTCCGTCTGGAAGTGGTCAGCCTGGGGGGCAGGCTGAACCATCTTCACACGGGTCGGCGCCGATGTCTCTCGAGGCGAGTTAATCAGAAATAATGACGCCATTGAAACCGGTAGAGATTGCGCTCAAACGCATTAAAGACATTCAAATATTGATAGCTCAAACGCAACTCGTTCGTAGGGGTGAATCTCCAGAAGAGATGAGTATCAAAACTGGATGCGAACTGCGTGTTGGAGAAGACAGATGTACTGGTTTCAACATTCTGCGCGCCGACCGTGCCATTCGCGCCCCACTCCACATTTCTGCTGAACTGGTGGGCAAAGGTGATCACTCCCTGGTTCAGCAGGTAGCGCGTAGGACTGAAGTAGCCGCCGGTGAGGGAGGAAACAGGTTGTCCGGTTTGCAGATCAGCGTCATGGTCAAAGCTGGTGTAATTCACGCCATAACCAAGACGGATGTAAGGTTTATCGCTGCGAATGGCCCGGCCAATCCCGGCTTCCACCGAGTAGCGGCGGTCGGCATCGAGGTTCTGCCCGGTGTAGACACCATCCGTGTAATCCAATGACATATCAACTTTGTGTGCTGAGTTGTAATAGCTGATGCCGATATCTGCGAGGTTGGAGCGCACCTGGCCAAACGTCTGGGAACCCACATCTATGCCGCGCGTCGAAAGCAGCGACTCCTGGATGGGATCACGCGAGAAGCCGATCTTGAAGGTGGTCGAAGAGCGCGGCTTGAAGTGCAAGTTGAAGCCGCCGTCTGCCGCTACCGGCACATTGTTGAAAACCTCGGCGCCACCATAGATGTGAGTAGTAACGCGGTCACTCACCTGCGTATCGAGACTCGCCTGGAAGTAGTTGCTGTTGAAGTTTTGGGCCTGCGTTTCATACAACGTAGGTTCATAGAGGAAGGTAAGGCGGCTCGAACCGGCAACCGGCGTAGAGAGCGCCACGTCAAAGCGGTTATAGTCGGCATTCTGATGGGCTTTGCGCAAGCCGTAGCCGAATTCCATATAGGTGCCAAGGCCGCGATGCACTTCCTGCCGCGCAAATTCGAAGTCCGGCAGGTAGCTGTCACTGACGGCCGCGAGCGCATCACGGGCAGCGGTAAAGCGCTGCAAGCCGATGTCGGCGCGGGCCAGTTCCAGGTTGGTGCGGTCGTCGGCCGGCGCGCCGGTGTGGGCCTGCTGCGCAAGCTGGCGCGCTTCCAGGAAGAAGCCTCTGCGGTTCAGGATTTCAGCTTCACCGCGCAGGGCCGACGGGTTCCTGGGATCGATCACCAGCGCCTGCTTGTAGAGCGTCAATCCTTCGGCGGAGTGGTTCGTCCACACCAGCAACTGGGCTTTGCCGGCGAGTGCGCGCGTGTCATTTCCATTCTGCTGGAGAACGCGGTCATAGCGGGAAATCGCCTCAGGCCAGGTCGAGTGGCTCCATGAGAGCACCTCTGCCGATTGCAGCAGCAGATCAACATTCTTCGGATCACGCTGCAAACCTTCATCAAACATCTTGAGCGCTTCCGGCCGGGTCACACTGTTCCAGCTCAGAATCTGTCCCAACGTAACGCGTGGCGCAACAGCCTCAGGGTGCGCTGCAAGAGTGTCGCGCAGCGTGGTCACCGCTTCTGCGCGCGTCTCCTGCTTCCAGCTCAGGATGTTGGCGTAGGCCTCGCAGTATTCAGGATTGTGATCGCTGTCCTTGCAGGCGCGGGCCAGCAGGGTTGCAGCTTCGTTGTTCTTTTCGGTGGACTCCCAACTCTTCATCCGTCCCAAGCGATACATTGCGTCGGTGTCATGCGGCTGAAGTTCAACCAGCTTTTCCAGATAAGGAACAGCGTCGCGCCACTTGCCTTGGGCCTCGAGCAGGCCAGAAATATCTGCAAGCGCCTCCAGGTTCTGCGGTTCCTGCTGCAGCACGTCGCGATAAAGCTGGAGAGCCTGGTCAGCATGCCCGGCTTTCTGCAACACGCGAGCGCGCTCCACACTCGAAGATGCGGATTGCGCAAAGCTGCCGAGGGCCAAACCTAAAACCAGCGAACCTGAGAGAATCAAGCGAAGGGGTTTCATAAAGTCTCCACCTCCGTCTGGCTATTGTGAGTCAGGTGCAACAACCGGCCCTCCTGAGGCGCAATGCGCCAGAAAAGATATTTCGAAATCTCGTCCTGATCGCGGGTGGAGATCTGTTCAAATTTTATGCCGCTGGAAATCCTGGTCGCGCCGTTCACCTTGTAAGCCTGGTTGCGCACCACCTTGCCTGAAGCTTCGATCTTCTGGTCGGCCAGCCGCAGTTCCATCTGTACCGGCGTCCCTTGAGTGATACCGCGCTCCAGAGTGAGTGAAACGCCATTGCGGTTGAGGTTGCGCGCAAAGTGCTCACGCACCACCATCGCACCACTCTGGTCGGAATAGGTAACCTTCATGCGCACATCAAGGCGTGCCGGGAAGCGGTAGCTGCTGCGCAATTCTTTTCTTTGCAGCGAACGCCTGATCACGCCGCCGATCATCACGATAAAGATCACGGACCAGAAGATGTTCACGACCAGCGCCCAGAAGAGGTATCCGCCCACGAGCGCCTGCCGAATCCGGAAGAGGCCTGCGCCCAGTGCAGCAGCAAGCCCAACCAGCAGCAGCAACGGCAGGAAAACTTCAGTCGCCCGCGCCGCCGATGCCCGCGCTTTGGGCGTGACGAAGAAGAGGCTGTCTTTCTTGAAGAAGCCCCCGATGGTGCGCATGAGCACGTGCATCTTCAGCAGGTTGAATTGCTCACCCATCATGAAATTGCGGAAGCCACCCTGCAGCAGAATCGAGCAGGCCAGGTTCAGCAGGAAGTACGGCAGGAAATAGCTGGCGTACTGGAGCGGCGTGCTGACCAGCGCGAAAATCCCGAAGAACAGCGAGATGATCGGGGTCAACACATAGAACAGCTTCTGATAGCTCATCCAGTAGAAATACAGCGAGGCGAAGTAGCAGAGCCGCTGGCGCAGCGTGAGTCCCTTGCTGAACAGCGGATTCTCTGCCCGGGCTACCTGCATGGCGCCGTGTCCCCAGCGTTGCCACTGTGTGGCAAAGCCGGTGAAGGTCTGGGGAGCGAGGCCGCGCGCCAGGGTGCTGTTGAAGTAAAGCACGCGCCAGCCTTTCTTCTGCAGGCGCAGGCTGGTGTGCATGTCCTCGGTAATGCTCTCGGTGGGGAAGCCGCCGATCTGCTCGATAGACTCGCGGCGAAGAACGCCGGGGCTGCCGCAGTAGAAGGTGGCGTTGTGCCGGTCTTTGCCGGGCTGGATCACGCTGAAGAACAGCTCCTGCTGCTGCCATCCGGCACGCGTATGCCAGTTCACGCGATGCTGGAACGAATCGAGGTTGTAGAAATCCTGCGTGCCCTGGACCACGGCCACCTTGGGATCGGCAAAGAAGCCGATGGTGTTCTCGATCAACTCCGGCGAGGCCACGTGGTCGGCGTCCAGCGTTACGATGAATTCGCCGCTGGTCTGCTTCAAAGCGTTGTTCAGGTTGCCGGACTTGGCGTGCGTGCGCTCGGTGCGGCTGATGTATCCGCAATCGAATTCGCGGGCCAGTTCGCGCACCTCGTTGCGATTTCCGTCATCGAGAATGTAGGTCTTGTGCGGATAGCGCATGTTCACCGCGCACAGCACCGTCTCCCGCAGGATCTCCAGCGGCTCGTTATACGTGGGGATGAATACATCCACGCTGCGGCCTTCAATGGGGGCCGGAACCGCATAGTGAGTGGGGTTCCAGGTGATGAAATAGAAGAGCAGGCTCTCCACAAAACTCAGCACCTCTGCCACCAAAAACGCATAGAAGAAAACTTTGGCCGCCGGGTTCATGGTTGAAGTGAAACGCCAGTAAAAGTAGCGCGCAGTAAAAACAGTCGCCAGCACTATAGAAATGCGTGTCACCGCGAGCTTGAGCTGACGCCGCGGTGAAAGTTTTTCGACGGGAGTAATTCCACGAGACTGGTCGACGGGTACTCGGGCGGGCGCGGGTGCTGCTGCAAACGCAGACGCACCCAGAACAACCCCGGAAGTGGCTGTCTTATCTTGCATATTTTTTTTCAAACCAACAGGCACACCAAGAGGGCGGCTTCTCTTGTCTGCTATATGAGCCTGATGCTCCTTCTTCGTCTTTCGTGTTCTACTGGGGTGTAGAGTTCCTGCATCATCGCACTCTGAAATTACTTTCGGCAAGAAAATTAAACAAATTAGAGGATTTAATTTTGTTAGAATTCTCTAATAGTCAAGCGCAATGTTATGCGTACCATGAAACCAAAGTACATATAGCTCTCTGGTTTTTGGCCTTCCTCCCCCTCGTGCATTCATCCACTAAGGCGCAAAGGCTTTGGAAAGGAGATCATTGAGTGCAGGTAAAAGCATTTGGGGCGCATTCATCACTCAGCCAGTAAACATCCTCGTTTTTATTTACCGCGAAGGACGCCAAGGAAGAAAGAGGAAAACCGGCAGCGAATTTTTATCGCCTTCTCAGCGCTGAGCCGGTTGAAGTCTGAAGCTCCGGATTATCGCAGTTGCCGGTGAAAGGTCTCCGGAGCGGCATCGCCAACGCGCTCTCCAGCAAGCGGGAACCCCGGAGACTCCATCTTCATGGTTATGGCATGCTCGTTCTGCAGGACGAATGAGATATTCGCGCCGGGGGAGGAGCGAATAGCGAAGCTGCCGTCCTCCTGCTTCAGCAGCCGCTCCGGCCCTTCGCCGAGAGGCTGGATCATGAAGCGTCCGTTTTCATCGAAGACGCGGTAGGTGCGGCGGTATTGCGCAAACGAATCATGCAGATTGGCCGAGATGCGGTCGAGCTTCAACACGTAAGTTCCGGCAAGCCGCTTGCGCTCCTCCTCCGGAATGGGTTTATCGGCGAGGGATTTTTCCGCCGAACGGGCGGGCGAGGGAAGGCTGGGCAGGCCGAGAATAGCGCGGGCCAGGGCGCGGGTAATCGCATAAGCATTCTGGCCCTCGGTGTTGGTGAGGACGACGATGGTCAACTGATCCTCAGGGAAATCGTACAGACTCCCGCTATACCCGAGCAGCGACCCGTGCTGGCCAATACGCCGGTGTTCTTCCTCGTGATTCAGCATCATGGCGAAGCCGTACTGCGCCTTTGGATCCTGCGCGCTCATTTGGGCCGCCGCGCCTTCGGCGGTGGTCATGAGCTTGAATGTTTCCGGAGTGACCAGTCTTTGCTTGCCGATGGCGCGCCACAATTGCAGCAGGTCTCCCGCAGTGCTGCAGAAGCGCAGGTCAGAGTTATAGGCCATGCCGTTTTCATTCGCCGGGACATATCCATTGCCAAGCTTGCGGTAAGCGTGTGAGAGGCCGTGGACGAGAGTGAAATCGTCACAGTACACCGTGGATCTTACCCCGGCGGGCCTGAAGATATTTTTTTCGACGTATTCGGGAAAGCTCTCGCCTGTAACCCGCTCCACGATCGTGACCAGGAGTTGAAAGCCGGAGATGGACCAGTCCCACTTCTTTCCGGGTTCATTGACCCAATTCTTGCCCGCATAGAGCGCCATGACTTCATCCAGGGCCTTGGGCTGGCGGCTGGTAGCTTCAATGGGATCGCCCAGGTAGTGATAGTCCACAATGCCGGAGGTGTGGTTGAGCAACTGGCGGACCGTTACATGGTGACCCTGCAGGGGAAATTCGGGGACATATTTCGAGATTTCATCGTCGAGCGACAGCTTGCCACGCTCCACCTGCTGCATGACGGCTATTCCCGTGAAGGGCAGCATGGGGCCGACGACATGGTAGACGGTTTCAGCTTTGGCAGGAACCTCCAGGCCCAGATCGGCGAAGCCGTATCCCTGGTGAAGCAAGGTGCGGCCTTCCCGCGCCACCAGGACGGAAGCGCCCACCACATGTTCTTCGGCAATGACGCGTTTGACGATGGCATCAAGATCGGGGGCTGCACCGGCAGCCTGGAAGGCATTGGCAGCCGACGAACAGAGAAGGGACAGGACGAGAAGAACTGGCGTGCGCATGGCCAAGAATTATAGCTGCCGCTATCGTCTGCGCCATCCCAGCTACTAGCTTCTGGCTGCTAGCCAAACCCGAAGGATTGTCATTTAACCGCAGCGTAGCGAAGCCACAACCAAAACCTTTTACCGGAGAGGGCGCAAAGGTAACAAAAGTAGTTGATGTGTATTGAATTTGGCGGTGTGTTGCTCCTATGGGCTTGAAGCATGCTGGGTTTTCTGCCCAGTTATTCACAGTTCCTTTCTGCCGTTTTTTTTGCCATAATTGATTGTGCACCCCAGCAAGCTTCACGGCCCAAGGCGCAAGCCATTCGCGAGCCGGGAGGCGAGTCACTCTAAAAATCCCTTTCAGCGACAATTCAGCGTGAGGAGTTCATGGCGAAATATATTTTCGTGACCGGCGGAGTCGTGTCTTCACTCGGAAAAGGCCTGGCAGCCGCCTCCATCGGCTGCCTGCTCGAAAGCCGCGGCTTGAAGGTCAACATCATGAAGTTCGATCCGTATCTCAACGTCGATCCCGGCACCATGTCGCCCTTTCAACACGGCGAGGTATTCGTGACCGATGACGGCGCGGAGACCGACCTTGATCTAGGCCATTATGAACGCTTCACTCACTCCAAGCTTTCACGCGATAACAACTGGACTACGGGAAGGATTTACGAGCAGATCATCACCAAAGAACGGCGTGGCGACTACCTGGGCAAGACCGTCCAGGTGATTCCCCATGTGACCAACGAAATCAAAGCCGCCATGAAGAAAGTGGCGCAGGACGTGGATATTGTTATCGTCGAAATCGGCGGCACGGTTGGCGACATTGAATCTCTGCCGTTCCTGGAGGCTATCCGCCAGATGCGGCAGGAACTGGGCCGCGACCACACAATCTTTATTCACGTCACGCTGGTGCCCTGGATCGGCGCTGCGGGGGAACTCAAGACCAAACCGACACAGCACTCCGTAAAAGAGCTGTTGAGCATAGGAATTCAGCCTGACATTCTGCTGTGCCGCACCGACCGCTTCCTTTCCAAGGAATTGAAGGGCAAGATCGCCCTCTTCTGCAACGTGGAAAATGAAGCTGTCATCACGGCCAAAGACGTGGCCTCGATTTATGAGGTGCCCCTGGTGTTTGCCCGTGAAGGCGTGGATACCCTGCTGTTGCGCTACCTGCGCGTGAATTGCCAGGAGCGCGATCTCTCCCGCTGGGAAGACCTGCTGCACCGTGTTTACAATCCGCAGGATGAGGTCCACATCGGTATTGTGGGCAAGTATGTTGAATATGAGGATTCCTACAAATCACTCAAAGAAGCTCTGGTACATGGCGCTGTTGCGCACAACCTGAAGCTCAACGTGACCTGGGTGGAAGCCGAGGGACTGGAGAGCAAAGAGCCCGGCTCCCGCGATTATGAGAGCCAGCTTGAAGGTTTTGACGGCATCCTGGTTCCGGGAGGTTTCGGCAAGCGCGGCATTGAAGGCATGCTCAACGGCATACGCTATGCCCGCGAAAACAAAGTCCCATATTTCGGAATCTGCCTGGGCATGCAGACCGCCTGCATTGAATATGCGCGCAACGTCTGCGGGCTGGAAGAAGCAGATTCAAGCGAATTCAATCCGAGCACGCCGCACCGCATCATTTACAAGCTGCGCGAATTGCGGGGCATCGATGAACTGGGCGGCACCATGCGCCTGGGGGCCTGGACGTGCAAGCTGGAACCCGGCAGCCTCGCCGCCCGCGCCTATGGCAAAACCGAGATCAGCGAACGCCATCGCCACCGCTACGAATTCAACCGCGAGTATGAAGCGATTCTCACCGGAGCGGGGCTGCAGTTGGCCGGCTCCACTCCCGATGGCATCTATGTGGAGATCGTGGAGATCGCCGATCATCCTTATTTTCTGGGCTGCCAGTTCCATCCGGAATTTAAATCAAAGCCGCTGGAGCCGCATCCGCTCTTCAGCAGCTTTGTGAAAGCATCCTACGATCACGGATGCAATCGCCGCGAAGGCCGCCTGCACGAAGAACTGGAGATGTTCCACCGGCCGGAGAGAATTGTCAGAAGATAAGTGGGGTGAATGGGCAATTTAGTAAGTGAGCAAATGAAGACCTTTTGTCCATTGCACCTCCACTTGAAATATCTTTTCGTTAGAATTTAGCTAGTGGCGCACTCTTTCAAAATCGGTGACATCGAAATCGGTCATTCTGCCGGTAGTATCTTTCTGATTGCCGGGCCGTGCGTGATCGAAAGTGAAGCACACGCGCTCAAGATGGCGGAGGCCATCAGCAAAGAAGCAGGCAAGCTCCAAGTTCGATATATCTTCAAAGCTTCTTACGACAAGGCGAATCGCACCTCGCTGGAGAGTTTCCGCGGGCCAGGGCTGGAAGAAGGTTTGCGCATCCTGCAAAAAGTAAGAGAAGCCACCGGGGTGCCTGTTCTAACGGATGTTCATGAGGCCAAAGATGTGGCTGCGGTAGCTGATGCTGTTGACGTGGTACAGATTCCCGCATTCCTATGCCGCCAGACAGACCTGCTGGTGGCTGCCGGTCAGCAGGGAAAGGCCGTCAACATCAAGAAAGGCCAGTTTGTCTCGCCCTGGGATATGCGCCATGCCGTGGAGAAGGTTCGCGAATCGGGTAATGACCGCATTTTTCTCACCGAGCGCGGCAGTTCGTTTGGTTACAACAATCTGGTGGTAGACATGCGGTCGCTGGCTATCATGCGGCAGTTCGCGCCGGTAGTCTTTGACGCCACCCACTCCGTCCAGCTTCCTTCCTCAGGAGCCAACGGCAAAGCTGTCTCAGGCGGGCAGCCGGAGTTCATCCCGCTGCTCTCGCGCGCAGCAGTGGCTGCGGGAGTTGACGGTATTTTCATGGAAGTTCACGACAATCCGGCAGAAGCCAAATCCGATGGCGCTAACGCGCTGCACCTCGACAAGTTGCATGAAGTTTTGTCACAACTGCTGGCCATTCGCAACGCCCTGCAGTCGCAAAATTGATCGTATCAACGCCAGCCCACATCATCCCCTGGAATATGATTTCGGCGAAGTTCCCGACGGAAGCGAATAGCAAAAGAACCTTCTACCGAGGAGGACGCAGAGGAAATGCGCGGGGTTTCATTTATGCCGCCCTGACGTGGATCTTTCCTGGACGGCGGGATTTGGGCCGCTTGTGTACGGAGATTTGTACGTCCGCGCCCAGGGCAGTCAGGAAATTCATCAGGCGCTCGACTGAAAAGCCGTCCAGCTTGTAATGAGTCAGGGCTGAGATTTTTGGCTGATTGATTTGCAACAGCTTTGCAGCGGAGGCTTGGGAGATGTGCTCTGCCTCAATGATGCGGTTGATCTCCACTGCCAGGCGCACTTTGGTCTGTTTCTCCTCAGGGTTGCGGAGTCCCAGGTCAGCAAAAACATTGCCTGAACCCGGAGTGATTGCCTTACTGTTTGTCTTTTCCATGTCGCACCTCATAATCGTCTCTGGCCATCTTCAGCCGCTTGCCAACCAGTTCCACATCCTTGTGGGCCGTCTTCACCCCTTTAGGAGACTTCTTCTGAAAGGCATGCAGAACGTACACAGCGACTGCAAACTTCACTGTATAGCTGGCCCGATATGTGTTCCCGCTATGATCTTCGACAATCTCCAGCACGCCAGGGCCTTCACCCTTCCAGGGTTTTGCGCTCGGATGTTTGCCGCCGAACTGGGCCACACTCAGGGCGACACCAACTCCGTCCTGGACCTCTTCGGGGAAGTCCATCAGATCGTCCTTTGCTGATGCTACCCAGTAAAGCGGCTTCTCGCCGGGAACTCTCTTGCTTCTTGCCACAGGGAATATTATCCCAGTTCTGGGATATTGCAAGCATAAACGAGGGCGAATTCACATTCTGACCCAGGCTAAGTAGCACACAACCACCTGAATTTGAAGCCGCCAACTCACCCTTCCCTCTCAAGCATCTCTCTACTGGAGGAGAATTTTCTATGCCGCTGATGAACCAGGCTGTAGAAGCTGTTGCCGGCAAATTGCCGAAGGTCATCTCACCGCGTGTACACGCAGTCATCGATTACGCCACCGCGGGAGCATTCTTTTTGATGGGCGCTCTGTTCTGGAAGAACAACAAGCGCGCCGCTCTGGCTGCGATCTTCTGTGGAGCTGCTGAAGCTACCAACACCATGATCACCCGCTTCCCTGGAGGCGTGACCGACGTGATCAGCTTTGAAACCCACGGCAAGATCGATGCTGCCATGGCAGGCGCGGTGAGCACCATGCCCAACCTGCTTGGGTTCAGCGACGAGCCTGAAGCCAAGCACTTCCGCATGCAAGGCGCCATGATCGCCGCCGTCACCGCCATGACGGATTTCGAGCATCCGTATAGTTCACGTTCCCAATACGAAGCTGCGTAAGAGCAACCCAGAAGGCGATGGGCAGGGGCTGCAATTTCCCCTGCCAGTTGCTTGGCTCATCGTTGTGCCTGCGTATTTGCTGAAGTTAACAGTTACCCGCACAGCCGGGGCGGCTGTGCCACACCAGCATTCCTGGCTTGAATCCGGCGAGAGCCGGGAACCGGATTTAGATAAAAAAGCGCGCTATAATATGCAAACTCCCCCTCCCCAGACGTTCTAGGTACGCCAGTTACCTAGGCAGCTCTATATGCATAAAGTAGAATCCGAGAAATAATGGCCCCCACCACTATCCAGTCATCCATAGGTTCACGCGCTACGGCGCTGGAAAAGTCTCTTCGCAAGATCATTCGCGGCAATGATGAGGTAATCCGGCTGGCCATGGTGGCGGTGCTGGCCCACGGACACCTCCTGATCGAGGGTGTTCCGGGCGTAGGCAAGACAACGCTGGCTCATGCCATGGCTCGCGCACTTGACTGCCAGTTTCAGCGCATCCAGTTCACCAGTGACATGTTGCCGACGGATGTGCTGGGGATCAGTCTCTATTCCGCCATGGAGCAGCAGTTCGAATTCAAGCGCGGTCCGATCTTCACCAACATCATGCTGGCGGACGAGATCAACCGCACCACCCCCAAGACACAATCGGCGCTGCTGGAAGCCATGAACGAAGGCCAGATCACCATTGATGGCCATTCACACCCGCTGCCCCAGCCATTCCTGGTGATTGCCACCCAGAATCCCGTCGAGCATCACGGAACTTATCCGTTGCCTGAATCGCAGCTTGATCGCTTCCTGCTGCGCGTCCACATGGGCTACCCGCAGGCAAGCAGCGAGCGTGAGATTCTGCGCGCCGAAGCCGGGGCCGCCCGCCTCGATGCGGTGGAGCCGGTGGCCTCCGGCGCTGATGTTCTGGCCATGCAGGATGAGGTCACCCGCGTAAAGGTAGATGACTCGCTGGTAGATTATGCGCTGGAGATTGTGCGCTGCACCCGCCAATCAGAAGCTCTCTCCCTGGGAGTATCGCCACGCGGCTCGCTCATGCTCTACCGTGCCGCTCAGGCCATGGCCTATCTCGATGGACGCATGTTCGCCACGCCCGCCGATTTCAAGTCGCTGGCTGTGCCGGTCTTTTCTCACCGCGTGGTGGTGAATGCGCGTTATTCTTCTACCCTGAAGAAAACGGAGCAGGCGGAGACCATTATTCGTGAGATTCTGAACAGCGTTCACGTACCGGTATGACCCTACTCAGGACGTTGATGCTGCTTGCCCTGATTGTCTGGATCGGCGGCATTATCTTCTTTGCTTTCGTACTGGCTCCAACACTCTTCAGTCTTCTCTCCGTGAATCAAGCCGGAAATGTTGTAAGCAGCAGCCTGACGGCCCTGCACTGGATGGGCATCCTGTCGGCAGCCGTGTTTTTGACCTGCTCACTGCTCTACAACCTGTCAAAATACGCGCGTCCTAAACCGTTTGCCGTGGTCAATGTGTTTGTCATGCTGATGCTGGCGCTTACGCTGATCTCGCAATTCGGCATCACTTCGCGCATGCGCACCCTGCGTCCACAGATTGAAGCGTCGATAGAGGCACGGGCCGAATTCGACCGCCTGCATCATTGGTCAACCCGCAGCGAAGGTGGCGTACTGTTGCTCGGCCTTGGCGTGGTGGTTTTGACCGCACGGCGTTTTTCGTGAAAACATAGGTAACAGCTACTAGCTTCTAGCTGCTAGCTCCTAGCTCCTAGCTAAAAGCCCAAGATGCAGTCTCGCCGCGTTTTAACATGTGCCGAGCACTGCCTGTATGTCTTCCCTTATCAATTCACCGGGGGCTGAAGGAATGCCGGGCTGCCGTAAACTGCCCGGTTGGTTTTAGCTAGCAGCCAGGAGCTAGAAGCTCACAGCTTCCTTATGAAAACTGGCATTATTGGCCTGCCCCAGGTAGGCAAGACATCCTTATTCAAGATACTCACCAAGGCTGACATTTCCAATCGCAGCTTTGCCAATCCGCGCGAGGCGCATCTCGGCGTGGCTAAAGTGCCAGACGATCGCCTTGATCGCATGGCGCAGCTCTACAATCCGAAAAAACTCATCCATGCTACGGTCGAATATGCTGACGTGGCTGCCATTGGCCAGGAAGCGCTCAAGGAAACGGCTTTCACCGCCAATCTGCGCGGTGTCGATGCGCTCGCACACGTGGTGCGGGCCTTCGATGATCCCTCGATCCCGCACGTCGGCGAGATCGATCCCCTGCGTGATATCAGGAATGTGGACTTCGACTTGATCGTGAGCGATCTGGGGCAGGTGGAAAAACGCCAGGAGCGTCTGGAAAAAGATCTCAAGAAGATGAAGAACGCGGAACTGGAGCGCGAGTTCGATCTGATCCAGCGGGCCAAGGCGCACCTGGAAACCGAGCGTCCGCTGCGGGAGATGGAAATCTCGGTGGAAGACGAGAAGCGCATCCGGGGATTCATGTTCCTGAGCCAGAAGCCGATTCTCTACGTGCTGAACGTGAATGAATCGACCAATCTCGGTGAAGACCTGGAGAAGGCCGCCCAGAAATACAAGGTGACCGAAGTAGCTTCGCGCAAGAATGCCGGAGCCACCGCTATCTGCGGCAAGGTCGAAGCGGAACTGGCCGACATGAGCGATGAGGAGGCGCAGGAATTTCTTTCCAGCTACGGCCTCAGGGAGAGCGGCCTCACGCGGCTCATCCGCAAGACCTATGAACTGCTGGGTGTGATCTCATTCTTCACGGTCGGTGAAGATGAATGCCGCGCCTGGACTGTTCCGAAAAACTCACGGGCGCAGAATGCCGCCGGGGCCATTCATTCCGACCTGGAGAAACATTTTATCCGCGCCGAGACGATTCATTGGGACAAGCTGCTGGAAGCCGGTTCGGAAGCTAACGCGCGCGCCAAAGGTACGTTGCGTCTTGAAGGCAAGGATTACATCGTCCAGGACGGAGACGTAATGCACATTCGCCACAGTGGTTAATCAGAACTTTGCAACACAGCACGGATGAGCCGCAGCCAAAGGCAAAACCTAACCACAGCGTGGCGAGCCACAACCAAACGGCTTTAACCGCAGAGAACGCAGAGAGCGCAGAGGAAGACAGGTAAGCCGCGAATACCGCGAATACCGCGATTTTACGCGAATTTTTTACGTGCAAGTTTCGCTAATAATTCTTCGCACCTTGAGACGAATTTGATTGTTAGCAATGCAGAGGACGCAAAGGTAACAAAGGATTCAGGATTGCAGCCGGGTTCCAGCTATGTAAAGCCCGCATTTCCAAACTGCCATAGTTCCTGATATTCTCGCCTTCTCCCTTTCATGAACCCTATTTTGCTCAGCCTACTGCTCGGTCTCACTGCGGCAGCCGCCAATGGCTTTGGAGGCGCCGTAATCGTGCAGAAGCACTGGGAGCGCCGCTACCTGCGTTATTTCGTAGCACTGGGCTCAGGGTTCATGCTGGCCACAGCCCTGCTGGAGATGGTGCCGGAAAGCTTTCAGCTTACTGACCCGCGCAAAGCCTCGCTGCTGATCATGGCCGGATATTTTCTTGTCCACCTGTTTGAACACACCATCACCCCGCATTTTCATTTTGGCGAGGAGACGCACGAAGAAGAATTCGTTGCCGCCCATAAAGGCTATTCGGTGCTGTTCGGGCTGGCCATTCACACATTTTTCGACGGCATTGCCATTGCTTCGGGCTTTCTGGTTTCAAGCTGGCTGGGCTGGGTGATTTTTCTGGCCGTGTTTCTGCACAAAGTTCCGGAAGGCTTTACAGCCGCCTCGATCATGATTGCCAGCGGCCGAAGCAAGCGTGTGGCGTGGGCGGCTTCAGCGCTGCTGGGTGCAGCTACCCTTGCCGGCGTGCTCACCATGGCCGTATTTTCGCGCTCAGTCGCTGCGGGCCTGCCACTCTCCGCGGGCGTGACACTCTATGTAGCTGCTTCTGATCTGATTCCTGAAGTAAATAAAGAGCCGGGGATCGCTATGGCCGTCCTGGTGTTCATTGGCGTTGGTGTATTGTTTGTGCTGCATCACCTCTTCGGGTAACCAATCGCGGCCAAAACGCTCTCTAGATTTCACCGCAAAGGACGCCAAGGGCGCAAAGGTTGCAAGCGAGAAATTCAGATCACCCGATCCACCGATCACCAGAACTCCCGATTATTCGACTTCCTGCTTCGCCTTGTAACCTTCCCTTGCGATGACCTGGTATTTCACGTCTTTGCCTTTTTCGTTTTTCATCTTCAAAGGCTGGCCATCCGGGCCTACGAGTTCGACCTTGAGCTTGCGGTAAGAGCCATCCTGGGTGCGGTTGGTGGGATGGTACGAGATGCTGTACTGGTTCCTGATGGTGTTGGCAATATCGACAAAGGCGTCTCTGAAGCTGCCCTCGAAAAGCGGAGCATAATATTTGCCGCCGGTGTACTTGGCAAAGGTCTTCATCTGGTTATCGGCCTGGTTGAAGGTCATGCCGCAGTTGAAATCGGTGATGGGGCAGAGATAGCGCATGTAACCGTGCGTCTCAGCCCAGTTACGCATAGCCTGTCCGGTGCTGATGGAATAAATCACGATGTCCTTGGAGGCCTGCACCTTTTTGAGGATCTGGTCGAGGGTGCGCTTGCTGAAGGTGTCCCGTCCGCTGGAAACCAGGATGATGTATTTGCGTCCTTCCACCGACTCCAGCCGGTCGAGCGTTTCGTAAAGCGCGTCAAAGAGGTTGGTTTCGGCGGACATCGCCATGCCCGGACGCAAGGTGCTCAATGCGCCGCCAATTGCGCGTTTGTCCTGGGTAAAGTCCTGCAGGATGTGCGCCTTGATGTCATAGGAGATCAGCGCGATCCAGTCATCTTTTTTGAGTCCGGTGGCAAAGGTGTAGGAAGCCACCAGCGAGTCATAGGCGAACTGGTAGAAGATATCGTTATTGGCAAATTCCACCAGCATGACCGCGGTGATCGGCGCCTGAATCTGCCCGAAATCAGTGATGGTCTGGGGAACCCCATCTTCGAGAACTTTGAAATTTTCTTTCCTGAGGCCGGGAATAAAACCGCCATCTTTGGCGAGTACACCCACATCCAGCGTGACCAGGGGCACGTTCACGCGGATAGAAAAGTCCGGCATGCCCTCAACTTTTTTGGGCGGTTTGGGGGCTTCCTCTTTTTTTGGTTCTTCTGTTTTCTTTTTGGGCACCGCAATCGGGCCGATATCGCCCTGCGGACCACCCGCCTCAGGAGTGGTGTTCTGCTGGTTCGGTTGCTGCGTGTTGGTGTTCGACTGGCCCTGCTGCTGGTTCTGAGCCAGAGCCACGGAGCACGCCAGCGCGAAAATAATTGCAAGTACGCAAATCTGCGGGATAAATGACTTCAACGATTTTGGCAGCATGATGGGGCGGCCTCTTTCAAAATTGTTCTTTCTCTGTTAGATGCGGTAAGAGCACCTGAATATTCGTAAATCATTTAGACCCAACAGCATGGACCTCCAGCGGCAGCCTGGCCCGGTAACCTTCACGGGCGGTCACCTGGTATTTCACCTTCACTCCGGGCGGCGGGGTTACCTCCACCTGAATCTTGTGCCAGGAGCCATCCTGGGCCCTGTGCGTGGAATGATACGAGATGCTATAACGGCTGCGGATGCCCTGGGCAATATCCCGAAAGACATCGGCATAATCCTGGATGGACGAAGCAAAAAACATTTTGCCGCCGCTCAGCCGCGCGAAAACTCTCATTTGATTCTCGCCCTGCCTATGACCCAGTCCCTGAGCCGTGTCTATGGAATAGATGATGGTGTCTTTTTCCAGCTTGATCTTGTCCAGCGTCTGGTCAAGCGTCCGGCCGCTGAAGGTATCAAGCCCGCTGGCGATCAGGATGATATATTTGGGGCCTTCCACGCCTTCCATGCGAGTGAGCGTGTCATCCAGAGAATCAAACAGGTTGATCTCCCGCGAGAGTGGAACGCGCGCCTGCCGCAAGGAAGCATAAAGAGCCTGCTTGTCCTGCGTGAAGTCCTGCAAGATGCGCGATTTCTTGTCGAACAGAATCAGGGCCGTCCAGTCGTCTTCCTTCATCGCCCCGATGAATCCCTGTGCCGCCACCATCGCGTTGTCTTGCAGCCCGGAGCCCCCGGCGGAATACTCCACCAGCAGCACGATGCTGACATGGCTTTGCCGGAAACTGAAACTGGTGATCGTCTGTGGCACGCCGTCTTCCAGGATGCGAAAGTTCTCCCTGCTTAATCCTGGAATGAATAACCCCTCCTGATTTTGCACGGCAACATCGAGGGTCACGACCGGAACATTGATATGGACGGAATAATCCGGTGAGGGGGCTGGATTGGATTGACCGAACAGAGGTGTTGCCAGCATCAGGGCAAGGATGAGCGTGCTTACCACGGCAGCCGAATGGCCGCCTAGGGTAAAGGGTTTAGACAGTACCAAAGTCCGTGTTAAGCACATTCTTAGCTGCCCTTTTCAGAGTTTCTCCATTAGTATAGTTGGCGAACTCTCCCCATTTAGTGTCATTTTAGTCCAGCGGAGGCGTTCGAATGGTTGTCAGTCGCATGAAAAAAGCTGTCTTGTTCCTAAGCTCCGCAGTCCTTTTCGCGGGCCTGAGTTTTGCCCAGACCCGCTCCGGTAACAACCCTGCCTCCCAGCAACAAGTTGCGCAGACCCAGTTTCTCACCGTTGATGATGTCCATGCGGGCATGAAAGGCGTGGCCTACACGGTATTTCAAGGCACCAAGCCCGAGCCCATGGATGTAGAGGTGCTGGGTGTCCTGCGGAACATGAATGGTCCCAAGAGTGACGTGGTGCTGGTGCGCCTGCTGGGCGAAAAACCGGAATACACCGGCGTGGTGGCGGGCATGAGCGGAAGCCCTGTTTATATCGGCGGCAAGCTTCTGGGCGCAATCGCCTTCCGCATCGGCCAATTTTCGAAAGACGCTATTGCCGGCGTGACTCCCATTACCCAGATGATGGAGATCAACGAATTCGACCGCAGCGTTCCTCCGGCGATGCCGGTTTCGTCTGCGAAGCGCCCGGCATCTATGGCCAAGACCAGCGGCCCCGGCGCTGACGATTTCAGTGGAATGCAGAATTACTCACAGCTACTTCAGCCGATTGAGGCGCCTTTCGTTTTTAACGGCTTTACCGAATCAGCCGTCAAGCTGTTTGCCGACAAGTTTGCCGCCGCTGGAATCACCCCGGTGATGGGTGTGGGCGGCGCAAGCGGCGAGAAGCAGCCGGAACCGATCGTTCCCGGCTCTGCGGTGAGCGCCGTGCTGGTGCGTGGCGACATGGACGCCGCTGCCACCTGCACCGTGACCTACATGGATAAAGACCACCTGCTGGCCTGCGGACATCCGCTGCTGCAATACGGCATGGTGGACATGCCCATGACCAAAGCCACCGTGGTGGCTACGCTCGCGTCACCGCTCAACTCTTTCAAGATCGTCAACACAACAGAGCCCATCGGGGCCTTCGTGCAGGATCGCCATACCGGTATTCTTGGCCGCTTCAACAAGCAGCCGGAGATGATTCCGGTGAAGCTCACTATTCATGGCCCGACCGGCCCCAAAGAGTTTCACTATGAAGTACTGAACAACGCCAAGATGACGCCGCTCATGATGATGGCTACGGTCTTCAATGCCCTGCAGGGCATGAACCAGTACGGTGAAGAGACCACCTACAACATGAACGGCCACATCCAGGTGAATGGTTATCCGGCGGTGCGCATGACCAACATGTTCTCCCCGGTGGAGAGCATGCCGACTGCCTTCGCCGTGGCCATTGCCGTTGGCGATCACTTCAACCGCATCTTCGGCAATCCTTTCGAGACGCCCGATATCAGCGGCGTGTCACTGGAGTTCAATCTCGAAAAAGACCGCCGCTCGGCCGCCCTGGAAAGCGCCCGCACCGATGTGACCGAAGCCCGCCCCGGCGACGAAATCATGATTGAAGCCGTGCTGCGGCCCTATCGTGGAGAGCGCATCGTGCGCCAGATTCCGGTAAAAGTTCCTACCTCTGCTCCGAAAGGCACTCTACGCATCCTGGTAAGCGATGCAGAAACGCTGGACCGCAAAGGCCGCCTGAGTCCTGCTGTGAGCCAGAAGCTCGATCTGAACTCAACCATTGAACTGCTCAACAAAGAGCACCTCAACGATCATCTCTATGTCTCGCTGCTGGAGGCCAACCCGCAAGCCACAGTCGAAGACAAGGTGATGCCCGCCGTGCCGCTTTCCGTGATGAACGTGATGGAAGGCATGCGCGCCACTCAGGAGATGGTTGTGCTGGGTGAATCGGCGGTGAACGAATCGTCTATGCCGGTGGGCTACGTAGTGAACGGCTCACAGGTGATCAGTTTGACGATCAAGTAGCAGGCAGCGCAACGCACAAATCTGAACGTGAGCGACGGTGCTCAGCACCATCTCTGAGCCGCACGAACAATGCGGTTCACATTGTCTTGGCGATACATTATTCGTCTTCTTCTGAGTTTTGGCCCAATGGCAACCTCGATCCATGCCGGACATGAACACATGGATGAATGCATGACGAATGACGAAGAGGATTCGGTATGTCCCGCGATTACCTTGCCCATAGAATAATTCACGAACAGGCTCGTGAAATGCGAAACTCTCTGGCGCTAATGCCGCACGTTCGGGGTATTGCTTGAGGCTCTTTATACTCTGGTGCACTCCTTTGAGCCAAACTTTAGCAGCTTGGGGAGCATGTCTGCGGATATACCTGCAAATAGCACGCAAATCGCTTTTCGCACCGGGCGTGATAATTACACGATATGCCGCCAAATCTCAGGCCTCGCGTTCGAGTTCATCAAACACCTCTTCAAAATCCTGCCCCAAACCTCTTTTGACTTCGTCTAACCCCCTGCGAATACCTGCTATTGCATCGAGTTGCTCAGCCACTAACTGATAATCAGCGGCATCGAGAACCACGGCTTCCGCTTTGCCATTCACTGTCAATACCAAGGGTCGGCCGGTTTTCTTCATTTGTTTCATCAACTCAGAGGAATTTCGCTTGAATGTGGTGAGTGAGTGAATGTCTTGAGTTACATCAATCATAATGCCCTATTCGCACCGTTTTCGCATCTTTAATGATGCTACATTCGAACGGCTGACCTTGTAAGGGCTAAAAACTATTCATCAGAAACCAAACTGGTCTGCACAATAAGACTCAGTTTTTCTGCCAGTGAACCGCGTCAGCGGCACGCCAGAAGAAATCCAGTACCGGCAAGAAGCCCATTCACCTCACTGGTCACAGCATCTCCAACACGGTCGCCCTGCGCATTTATACCGGAAGATTCAGTAAAGTCGAACAAAAAAACATGGGCGTGCGCCGAAGACCCGGGAGATTGGATACGTAGCAGATCCCGGTTGCTTATGGATGGCGCGGAACTGGTTGTCAAAATCTTACCAGTGCCTGTGACTGCTCTGAAACCGCTTGCAAACTGTTAATCTGGTAATGATGAAGAAAGCCTGTATTTTCCTTGTTCTTTTGAGTTTTTCCTGCCTTGCTTTTGCCCAAGGCACTCGTCTGTGGAAAGAAAGCAGCTACGAAGATTTCGAGCGGGGCACCGCCAAAGGTGTGGCGGTCAGCAGCAACGGCCTGCTGGAACTGGCCCCTGCTTTCAAGGTTATCTACACCAGCCCGTCTACATTCATCTGGTCGATTGCCGCCGACAAAGACGGCACGGTGTATGCCGCCACCGGAGCGCCGGCTCGTGTTTACCGCATTACTCCTGACGGCAAGAGCACCGTGATCTTCGAGCCCAAGGAACTGCAGGCGCAGTCCATGGCTATTGGAAGAGACGGCGCCGTCTACGTGGCCACCTCTCCTGACGGAAAGGTTTACAGGCTGACCCGCGCCTCTGCGAACGGAAACACCGCAGCTCCGGCAGAGTTCACTTCTGAGGTTTTCTTCGACCCAAAAACCAAATACATCTGGGATTTGGCTTTTGATGCCGGGGGACGCCTCTACATCGCTACCGGAGACCGGGGCGAAATCTATCGTGTAGAGAAGACCGGCCAGGGCGCAGTGTTTTTCAAGTCAGACGAGGCCCACATACGCGTGCTCTCCTTTGATCCACACGGCAACCTCATTGCCGGGTCTGACGGCAGCGGACTGATCTACCGCATCATGCCCAGCGGCGAAGGTTTCGTACTCTACAGCGCACAGAAAAAAGAGATCACCGCGCTGGCCGTGGACGCTTCCGGAAACATCTTTGCCGCAGGAACCGGTGATAAGCACCCAGTGCCGGGCCAGCCCAATAATCCGCCGACGCAACAGCCTCCACCGCCGGGCAACGCGCCTCTCAATGTGAATCTGGCCGGCTCAGACGTGTACATGATCGCGCCCGATGGTTCTCCGAAAAAGCTCTGGTCTTCCAAAGATGACATCATCTACGCCCTGGCCTTCAATTCCGCCGGACGCCTGATCGCCGGAACCGGCAACAAGGGGCGCATCTTCTCGATAGAGAAGGACGGTACCTTTATTGACCTGCTTAAGGGCAGCGCCAGCCAGATCACGGCCTTCGCCAAGGCGCCGAATGGCCTGTATTGTTCGAGCAGCAACCTGGGCAAAGTGTTTCTTATGGGCAATGCGCCCGAGTCTGAAGGCATGTTTGAAAGTGATGTGCAGGATACTCATATCTTCTCCCGCTGGGGACGCGCCGAGGTCCGCGGCCATGGCAATTTCGAACTGTTTGCCCGCAGCGGCAACGTAGATAATCCCGACCGCAACTGGAGTCCCTGGGCTCGCATCGATCTCAGCAAAGACGCGCGGCTGGAGATTCCCGCAGCCCGATTCATCCAGTGGCGAGCCATCCTGAAGCCTGCTAACCAAGCCACCCAGATCGATGAAGTTGGGATCAATTATTTATCCAAGAATGTTGCGCCGGTGGTGGAGGATGTTGCCGTGCAGGTAGGCGCGCGCTTCCAGTCACAGCCGCGCTCCTCCGGCATGGACACGGTCAGCGTCGGATTCGGCCCCATCATTCCTACTCCCCGTATCGATATGCCTCCCACGGCTAACCGCGACCGCGGGTATATTTCTGTCCGCTGGTCGGCCAAAGACGACAATGACGATGAGCTGGTCTATTCGCTCTACTATCGCGGCGACAATGAGCGCGAGTGGAAGCTGCTCAAATCCGGGATCAACGATAAATTCTACTCGTTTGAATCGGGACTGCTGCCTGATGGCAGCTACACCTTGAAAGTGGCCGCCAGCGATGCGCCTTCGCACACGCCCGAAGACGCTCTCACCGACGAACGCCAGAGCGCCCGCTTTGAGGTGGACAATACTCCTCCGAGGATTCTTAACCTGGCGGCGAAGATTGAAGGACAGCAGTTGCATGTGACCTTCCAGGCTACGGATGATTTTTCGGTCATCAAGCGCGCTGAGTATTCCATTGACGCGGGCGAGTGGCAGTACCTGGAGCCTGTAGGGAAACTCTCTGACTCGAAAACCGAGAACTATGATTTCAATTACCTGCTCACGCCGCCTCCGCCATCACTGGAAGAGCAGCAGGCAGAGACAAAGCGGAGCAGAGGAGCATCGAAAACACCGCTTCCGGCTTCGGCTGCGCCTTCATACAGCGGAGAGCATGTTGTAGTAGTGCGGATCTATGACCGCTACGACAACGCAGCCACGGCAAGGTATGTAGCGAAATAGAATCTCTATTACTGTTGTTCAAATTCTTCTCCGTTTTGGGACGAAATTCATTCCCGCAGCCGAGGGCGGCTAATGTCACTTACATAACGTGCGTAAAAGCTGTGTCGCCCCTACGGGGCTCTGGCTTATCCCTCACCCTTTACCCACGTCTGCCGACGTGGGCTCAATAATTACGCGCCTCCGGCGCTTGGCTCATGGTGACCTTCACGCCCTCGGCCAAGCTGGATGAGCACTCGAAGCTCAAGTAAGTGGCATTAGCCGAAGTTCGTCAGTAAGCGGTCGAGAAACGGTCTAACCCTTTCAGAATCAGTTCAGACGATGGCCGAGTCTGCACTACATTTTGAAAGAGATCTCAGCCGTTCCGGAAGATTTAGACC
>Ga0066662_10000117_pt1 | contig 32186 bp, 23 predicted proteins | sample GraSoiAngelo_111_FD_133939 | JGI IMG/M metagenome (GOLD analysis project Ga0066662, IMG submission 133939) | Grasslands soil microbial communities from the Angelo Coastal Reserve, California, USA - 14_0903_12_40cm | ecosystem: Environmental > Terrestrial > Soil > Grasslands | place: USA...
ATGTCACTTACTTTGCACATTCGAGCATGAATTTAAGAGAATTTTCGCATGGGCGGGCGGCAGCGGGGCAGATTCCTCCGCCCTACTCACGCGCTGAAGAAAACGCGCGTGAGCTTAACGGGCCTTCGGAATGACCTCTCTCATTGGGATACAGCATGGTGTCCCTCAAGTAAGTGACATTAGCCGAGGGCGGCTGCGCTCCATAAGTGCCTTCGGGGTTCCCAATCACCCGATCTCCCGATGATCCGATCATCCGATCCCATTACCCGCGTTTACGGTGGCGCTTCTCCGCGCGAGAAGGTTTTTCTTCGACCACGGCGAACTGCATTTTACGCTGCAGGCGGTCGATACGGTCGAGCAGCACATGGACTTTGGCGCCGATCGAATATGTCTTTTTCGTGCGATTGCCGATGATCTGGCGGGTGTTCTCGCGGAAGGTGTAGTGATCGTCAGTGAGTGAATTGAGAGGCACCAGCCCTTCAATGAATAGCTCTTCCAGCTCCACGAAGAAGCCGAATTTGGTCACGCTCACGATCAAGCCATCGAATTCCTCGCCAACGCGGTCCTGCATGAACTTGAGCTTCTTCCATTCCAGCAGTTCGCGCTCGGCATCATCGGCGGCGCGCTCGGATTTGCTGGAGCTTTCAGCAATGTCATGCAGTTCTTCGAGCGGAATGGGGCCACGGTGGGGTGTGTGCTTCTTGTGCTCTTTGCCGTCTCGCGAATGCTTTTCATGGTGCTTCGACCAGGGTGAAACAGCGCCATCGCTGGAATGGGCCGCTGATTGTGCCTGATGGTACCCGGCAGCCGTGTCGCACAAAACGTCTCGCAGAATGCGATGAACGATCAGGTCAGGATAGCGGCGAATGGGCGAGGTGAAATGGGTGTACGAAGGAGCAGCCAGCGCGAAGTGGCCTTCGTTCTCTTCCGAGTAACGGGCCTGCTTGAGCGAACGCAACATAAGATATGACAGGATGCGCTCTTCCGGTTTTCCGGTGATCTTCTGTACCAGCTTCTGGTACATGCGCGGGGTTACGTGAACTTCCTCGGGCAGTTCAATGACCGGGGCATGGCGTCCGCTGCCATAACGGGCGCGTTTATCGGCGCGGGGCTGGACGCGCTTCACGGGCAGCGCACCTACGCCCAGTGAATAGCCGAAGCTGGCAGCGATGGTTTCAAATTCAAAGATCTTTTTGGGATCGGGCTTCTCGTGGATGCGGTAGATGCTGGCGACATCATTCTGTTCGATGTGAGAGGCAACGGTCTCATTGGCCGCCAGCATGAACTCTTCAATCAGGCGGTGGGCCCAGTTGCGCTCGGTGCGAGAGACGCCCTTCATCATGCCGTAGTCATCGAACTCGATCACCGGCTCAGGCATATCAAAATCAATGGAGCCGCGCCTTACGCGCTTGCGATTGAGTATCTGCGCCAGCTCATACATAAGCTTAAAGTTTTCAACCAACGGTGCATAGCGGCGGCGCAGATGCTCATCGCCTTCGATAATGGCGTTGACGTCGGTATAAGTCATGCGCTCGGCGGAGCGGATGATTCCCTCACCCAGTTTGTAGCTCACGACCTCGCCACGCGGATCGATCTCCATCACGCAGGACATTACGAGGCGGTCCACGTGGGGGCGAAGCGAGCAGATATCGGTAGAAAGTTCCAGAGGAAGCATGGGTACGGCACGATCAGGGAAGTAGACCGAGGTTCCGCGTTTGCGCGCTTCTTCATCGATGGAAGAGCCGTCTTCCACGTAATAAGAAACATCGGCAATATGGACATGCAGCCGGTAATTGCCGTTCTGGAGGCGCTCGACCAGAACGGCATCGTCGAAGTCACGGGCAGTCTCGCCGTCAATGGTTACGATGGGCAGATTGCGATAGTCCGTGCGATGGGCAATCTCACGCGCGGGAATGACCGGGCTGATCCCCTGTGCTTCTTCCAGAACCTCCGCCGGGAAGACGTGCGGAATGTGGTGCTTGCGGATGATGATCTCCACGTCCACACCGAAATCGTCTTCATAGCCCAGAATCTCGACCACGCGGCCACGGGGATTCTGGGTGGCTGAGGGCCACTGAACGATCTCAACTTCCACCACCACGTTTTCAAGGTCGTCCCATTCGCGGCGTTTGGCTTCTTCGCCCAAGACGCGGTGAGGGCTGGACCTGCGCGGCTTCCGGTCGGAGGGTGGGCGATGTTCGCGGGCTTCCCTGTCTTCTCTGTCTGGGGCAGAGGGCAGGTTTTCCTGGTCTTCTTCGGTGGGGTACTCCATGCCGTGGGGGATGCTGATCTCCATGGCCAGCTTTTCATCCAGGGGGGTTACATAGTTGTGGCGCTGGCCATAGTGGAAGGTGCCGACTACGGTTTCCTGCTCGCGCTCGGTCACACGGACGATCCGGCCTTCAGCCCGGCCATCGTGGCGGATGGCCCCCAGTTCCACCAGAACCCGGTCGCCATGCATGGCGTTGCCAATCTCGGGGGGCGGAATGAAAATATCGCCGATCAGTTTGCCGATAGCCCGCTCGGGCAGGGAGTCGGGGTCGGGCACGACAAAGCCGAAGCCATCCCGGTGCATGGTCAGTCGTCCTACGACCAGGTCGCGGTTCGATGCTGAAGTAGGCAGGCTCCAGCGTTCCTTGCCGATCGCCACGAGCTTGCGGCGGCGGATCAGGCCTTTGAGCAGGGCCTCCAAGGCACGCCGTTCCCGCCCTTTTACGCCCAGATCGTGGACTATCTGCTTGTATCCGGCAGTATGTTTGGGCTGCTTGCCTATATAACGCAGGATTTCCTGTTCCGTGAGCATGACCTCTTTACTGTAACCCCTGCTAAGCGCGAATGGTTTTTTTCTCTAAGTATGATGCCCGATATAAGAAATGCCAGCAGAGCGGGAATAATTACACGCAAGCTGGCAACCATGCTGATCCTTCCGGGCAGCGTGGTCTGCCGGAAAGCAGTGCCAATCCAGCAATTCTGGAATTTGGCGCGGGCAACCAGAATTTGGCGATTTACGTGCCACTGCTTTGGTTTGTCCCCCCAGGTGCCATGAAAGTGCGTTTGAGCAGACGGCCGAAAGCTGGCTGTGCGCTGCACCAAGACACCGGGCTGAAGTAGCCCAAATGAAAGGAATTTTTGTAATGTGGAAGCCCGCGAATCCGCCTAGCAGCACCACCCCCAATCAGAAACCTATGATGGAACCGGAGAAACCAACCATGAGCACCACACCGAATCTGACCAGCGAGCCGACGCCCGCCGCCGCTCCTCGCAATGCAGTTCTGAACAACCAGGAGCAGGCCACCATCGGCAAGTCACTCGTCATTAAGGGCGAGGTTACCGGCTCCGAATCACTTTACATCGATGGCCGCGTGGAAGGCACGATCAACCTTCCCGGCAACCGTGTGACTGTGGGCCGCAACGGCCAGGTCCAGGCCAATGTCAATGCCCGTGAAGTCGTAGTTCTGGGCAAAGTAAAGGGCAACCTCACCGCCAGTGACCGCGTGGACATCCGCAATGAAGGCTCCCTGACCGGCGATGTGGTCTGCCAGCGGATCAGCATTGAAGACGGCGCCTATTTCAAGGGCGGCATCGATATCCGCAAGCCCAACCAGAAGGAAATGAACGGTACCACGCCAATCAATAGCGCCACCAAGACCGAGAGCACTCCCGCAATTGCTGCGGCAAATGCTTAAAGTTTAGCGAAAGGCTGCCGATAAGAAAGACATCTCCTTATATCTCGTCGGGTGCTTCGTCAGTGGAGCACCCAACATTTTTATTTTTAACTCAATAAGCAGTGACTCCCCATGGTTAACAAGATTCTCCAGCTCTTATCCATTCGATGCTCCCATAGAAAGATCTCACAGCCCTTTGCTGCTTCTTCGGCTGTGCGCCGCGCCGTAAATTCAGACTGGGATGCACCCACGCCTTCCGGCCATCATTACGTGGTCTGCCTGGATTGCGGCAAGAAGTTTCAGTATGACTGGGCGAACATGAGGATGCTTGAGAAGTAGCAGCCAGCAATTAGCACTTGGCAATTAGCTTGGGTGACGACGCCCCTCGACCATTCCAGCCGTTTTTCACCATAACGGGGGCTAAGGACGCGAAGAGCACAAGGGCAATTCACTGCAAGCCGATCTAATTCACATGGTCCATCCGGACAATGATGGTGTGTCCGAATGGACAGGGGCCCTGTTTCACTGAACCAGGCATGTGAAGATGTTTGCACCCACCTCTCAGGCGCGATCTCTACAGATTTCAGGAGAGACATAGAAGAGACCTATAGGCGAATGGATGAATTTCCATTGCCAGGCTAATTCGGGTGAGACACTCCATCGCGTAAAGCCACATGTTTTCAATCAGAACGAGTTTTCTTCCATCTTTAGCGTTTCTGGCCAAAAACTTGCTTTATAAAAAGCTGCTCAAGGGTTAGAGCCACACCGCTGGGTTCTGTGTGCCTTTGAGTCCTCTAATCAAAATCCAAACCGAACAACTGAGAGGAACCAGGAGATGAGAAAACTCTGTTTAGCAGTTTTGGCTGTGCTCTGCCTATGCGTGATGAGCGCAGCTACCGACAAGGATGACGTGATCAAGCTTCGTGCCCGCTTGCAGGGAGCCAATGAAGTGCCTGCGATCAACAGCGATGGCAGCGCGCTCTTCACCGCGACGATCCATCAGGATGGCTCCATCAACTTCAAAGTAACGTTCGAGAACCTGACCAGCAACCTGCTGGTGTCGCATCTCCACTTCGGCAAAGAGCATGTGGCCGGTGGAGTGATGATCTTTCTCTGCGGCGGAGACAGCCAGCCTGCCTGCCCCGCAGCTACTACCGGATCATTTGAAGGCACAATCACCGCGGCCAATGTGACTGGTCCTACGGGACAGGGAATCACAGCGGGCGATCTGGCCTCCGCGTTGCGCGCCGTACGGCAGGGAGCCGCCTACGCGAATATTCATACCGTCAAGTTCCCCGGCGGTGAGATTCGCGGACAAGTTGTTGTACGTAATGAGGGAGACGACGACTAGCAGCAATTCCCTGATGTCCTTTGAAACCCCGCTTCGGCGGGGTATTTTTGTAAAACTGGAAATTAACCGCAGCGCAGTAGAGTCGCAACCAAAGACAAACCTCAACCGCAGCGTGGCGAGCCCACAACCAAATCTTTTACCGCAGCGTGGCGAGCCACAACCAAAAACCTTTTACCGCAGAGGACGCAGAGGAAGCAAGAGTAAGTTTATGTATATCGGATCTGGCAGTGTTTCAGTTCCTTAAGACTTTTTCGGTTGCCAAAGCTGGATTGGAAGGGGGGTAAAAGCAGCATGAAGTTCTTCACAGGAAGACAAGAATTTTGGAGATAGCAATGCAGAGGACGCAAAGGTAGCAAAAGTAGTTGATGTGTATTGAATTTGGTGGTGTGTTGCTCCCTATGGACTGCACTCGCCCTTGGCTGCGCGGGAGAATTCGTCGCAAGCAGAGAAGAATTCGATCGCTAGTAATACAAAGGACGCAGAGGAAATCTCATGCGATTGCCCTGGGCTACTTAGCTCTCTTGAATCGGCGAAGCAGGTTTTGTGTTTGGTCGATTCCAATGGCGGCGGTGAGGCCAAGATAGACCAGCCCGTAGGGGATCAGAATGAGCACAGCGGCCAACCGAGGGTTGGAGGGATGCAGCCAGAGTTTCACTCCCCAGCCTGCGGCGGCGCCCACAACCGCACACAGCCACAACTTCGCCAGATAAACAGCAGGAGCGGGTATACGGCCGATGCGACGCTCCATTCCACTACGCAGCAAGAGGAATTCAATCCACGCAGCGATGCCCGCCGAAGCCGTAAGTCCTGCTGCGCCCCAGCGAAGATCGATTCCCAGTAGATGCGGCAGCGGCCATGCAAACAGGAAGCCCAGAACAGTCGTAAGGGTTACACGCACGATAGCGAAGCGCAATGGAGTGCGCGTATCGCGAAGAGCGTAATATGCTGAGTTGTAAAGGCGACCTACGGTCGAAGCCACTAATCCTACAGCGGAGCCGGCCAGAATGCCCCAGACATAGATGGCGTCTGAATGAGTGAATCGTCCCACCTGGAAAATAGCGCCAGCTACGACGTCACCCAATGCAAGAAACGCTATGGCAGAGGGCACAACAAAGAAACCGATGCGGCGAGTGCTGGATTCAATTCGACGGCCCAGAGCGGCGGCGATCTCCTGCTCATTGCCGAGAGTGCTGGACATGGCCGGCAATTCAGCTACAGAAACCGACATGCCGAACAGACCAATGGGCAGCAGATAAAGATTCTGCGCATTGGAAAGCGCCGCCAAGGCACCCGCGGGAAGATAACTGGCAAGAAAAGTATCAATGTAGCCGCTCAACTGCACCACACCCCGGCTGACGAATACCGGGCCGAAGTTGCGGATGACCATCCTGACGTTCTGGTTGGCGATGCTGAGAGTCAACCGCAGTTTGGGAACCAGCCTGAGCACAATCGGAAGCTGAATGAAAAATTGTAATGCGCTACCGACAACCGATCCCCATGCTGCATAGGCAGCGAGCCGGGGGATTTCGGTGTGGCGACCGAATGCCAGTAGAGCGACAATGATGGCCGCATTCCAGATCACCGGTGAAACATAGGAGAGAAAAAACTTGCGATGGCTGTTCAGGACGCCCAGGCACCATGCTGAGAGCACCATCAGTCCAGCCGCGGGGAAGAAAATCTTTACCAGATGAATGGCGAGTTCACGTGTCTGGCCCTTAAAGCCACCTGCAATAACATCAATAAAGTAAGGAGTGGCAAAAACACCCAGCAGCACCATCACTGAGGTGACCAGGGCAAGCAGCGAAAGGATTACCCCAGCCACACGTCCGGCCTCCTGTTCGTCATCCTGTGCGATCAGCTTTGCATATACCGGAATAAAGGAGGCGGAGAGCACGCCTTCGCCAAACAGGTTTGACAGGAAATTAGGGATGCGCATGGCTGCGCGAAATGCGTCGGCCACGGGCGAGATGCCGAAGAAACCGGCGATAGCGCTTTCCCGCACCAGCCCGGCAAGACGGCTGAGGAAGATGCCGGAAGCGACCAGAAAAGCCGAACGGCCAGTCTCTGTGTGTGCAGGTTGCGCCGCTGGCCCCTTGGAATTATCGACCATGTCTCAAGTGTTGTTATAAATGAAGAGTGTTGCGAGTGGACAGAGTTAGCCGGATTTTTACCGCAAAGGACGCAAAGGAAACAAAGGAAGCATGGGAAATCAAACTTCAACCACGCAGACGCCGAGGCACTGAGAAAACCTAACTAAAGAATAATAAGGAATTAACCGGACAATACTTCCAGTTGAATGCGGTTGGATTTCGGGCCGAAGGCGCCTACCACAATGGCCACGATGAGCATGGCCGTGGCGATGATGGCAAAAACGCCGAGCGTGCCGTAGGAATGCAGCACCTGGGCAATCAGGAATCCGACAAAGATCGAGGTGAAGCGGCTCCAGCTATAGACGAAGCCGACGGCCTGGGCGCGGATGCGCGTGGGATACAGTTCGGCCTGATAGGTATGCAGCGCGCAGGAGAACCAGGAGTTTGCCAGTGTAATGACTCCGCCCAGCAGGACGATGCCGGCTGCGGTGCGCTGCTGCGCCCAGACCAATCCACAGGCGGCGATGGTAAGCGCCAGGACGACGATCTGCCACTTGCGCTGCAAAGTGTCGGCGTAACGCATGGCAATGATAGAACCGATGGGATTGAGCATGGCCATCAGCAGCACATAAAGCAGAGACTTGGTAATATCAATGCCCTCATTGACCAGCAGCACCGGTACCCAGGCGGCGAAGCCGTAATAGCCGATGGCCTGAAAGGCGTTGAAGACGGTCAGCATGACGGTGCGTCCAAGATAGGGCTGTTTCCAGATTTCAATCCATGCGCCGTGCCGGCCTTCTGTTTCGGCTGTTGAGGGTTCCGGCTCAGGCAGTTTCCCGCCAGTCTCCCTGAATACTTTCGACTCCAGTTTTGAAATTACATTCAGGGCCTCTGTGTAACGACCGTGGGCGGCCAGCCAGCGCGGTGACTCGGGCAGGCGGGCGCGCAGGAACCAGACAACCAGCGCCCCGGCTCCTCCGGCGAGGGCCACGTAGCGCCAGCCCGCAATGCCGAACCAGGAGTGCGGAATGGCCAGCAGCGAGATCGCGGCCACGCAGGGCACAGCGCAGTAGGAGATGACCTGTGAGAGCGCGATGTATTGTCCGCGAGCTGTTTTGGGAGTGATTTCGGTGATGTAAGAACTGATGGTAACCAGTTGGACGCCAATTCCCAGCCCGCAGATGAAGCGCCACAGGTCGATCATGGCGGCGGTATGCATGAAAGCCATGATGAGCGTGGCCAGCGAATACCAGAGCAGAGATAACGTAAACATGGCGCGGCGGCCATAGCGGTCAGAGAACCAACTGAAGACCAGCGTGCCCAGGAACATTCCGGCAAATCCCGAGCCAACAAAGCTGGCAAAGCCGTGAATGTCCCAAGGTTCTGGTGTGGTGGTCCTGAAGACGCCGGACTTGATGAAGCCGACAGCGATGTAGCCGGTCATGAACAGGTCGTAAAGTTCAAAGAACCCGCCGATGGAGATACGCGCTACCAGGTTGCGGAGATATCGGGAGGGAGGCAGGCGGTCCAGCAGGGCAGCAATGCCGGCAGAGGTGATGTGGACCTGTGGCACCCCAGCTTTATATCGGAAGCAAGTAGCAGCTAGCAAATAGCAACTGGCGAAACCAGATGCAAGATTCAGCCGCAGATGAACGCTGATAAACGCTGAAAAAACAAATCTAACCACAGATCAACACAGATATACACAGATTTTGCATGTGGGTTAAACGATAAGGGACGAGGAAAAGCGAGTGTGCATATTGATCAATAAATGCTTGTCAATATTGGGAAGATGAGCCAGACAGAAAAATTGTCGCAAAAAGCAAGAAGTCAGGACGGAAAGCTGGGGGGTTGCTACATCTTGTGTTCGTTGGCGTCGGACATGGCCTGCCAGGTAGCGATGCCGCAATCGATGATCTCAGTCCTGCCGCAATTGCTGCATTTGTACTCGCGCATGTCGCGTCCGGAGAAGGTGGTCTTCTCCGTCTGCTCCATCTTGCCGCTGCAATTGGGACAAGTCAGTTCGTCCATAAGCCCTCATCTGTGCGCATCATACACCCGCAGGGATACCCGATGACAATCTTTTGTGGTCGTTGGGGCATAGAGCATCTGATTCGCCTCATCACGCCGGTTTGATTTATCCTCAATGGTTTACCCGGACACGCATGAAGATACTGGTAATCGGCAACGGAGGCAGGGAGCACGCGCTGGTGTGGAAGCTGCGCCAGTCGCCGCGTGTGTCTGAGGTGCTGTGCGTTCCGGGAAATGGGGGTATCTGCGAAGAGGCCACCTGCCTTTCCGGTGATTCCCGGAACATTGAAGGGCTGCTTGCGCTTGCTCACCAGCACCAGCCGGACATTACGGTGGTGGGGCCGGAACTGCCGCTGTCACTGGGCATTGTGGACGAATTCACGCGGCGCGGCCTGCGCATTTTTGGTCCTACGCAGGCGGCGGCCCAGCTTGAAACGAGCAAGAGTTTCGCCAAGGAGTTCATGCAGCGGCACAAGATTCCCACCGCGCATTACGCCGTCTGCTCCTCAGAAGAAGAGTTGCGCAAGTCCCTGGGGCTGTTCTCAACCCCTATCGTAGTGAAAGCGGATGGATTGGCAGCGGGAAAAGGCGTGGTGATTGCCCAAACCAGGGATGAGGCGATCCAGGCCGCGACAGGGATGCTCAGCGGCAAGCTGCTGGGGACGCCTTCGAGCCGGGTGGTGCTGGAGGAATTTCTTAGTGGTGAAGAACTGTCATTCCTGGTGCTGAGTGATGGCGAACGTGTGGCGCCGCTGGTGGCTTCACAGGATCACAAACGTGTGGGTGATGGCGATACCGGCCCCAACACCGGAGGTATGGGCGCTTATTCGACTGATTCGCTGGTAGATCATCCGATGGTGGAGTGGCTGCTCAATCACATTGCCCGCCCGGTCATAGCCGGGATGAAATCGGAAGAGATGGAATACCGCGGCCTGCTCTACTGCGGGCTGATGATGACTGCTCGCGGTCCCATGGTGCTGGAGTTCAACTGCCGCTTCGGCGATCCAGAGACGCAAGCGGTGCTCATGCGCCTGGATAGCGATCTGGTGGAAGCGATAGAGGCTTCGATTGAAGGCCGGGCCAGTGACGGCTTATTTCACTGGTCGCCTGATGCTTCCTGCTGCGTGGTTATGGCCTCAGGCGGATATCCGGGAAGCTTTGTTACCGGCAAGAAAATCTCAGGGCTTGATCAGGCGGCGCAGCTTCAGAACGTGAGAGTCTTCCATGCCGGGACAACGATGCGTGATGGAGAGGTTTACACCAGCGGCGGACGGGTGCTGGGCGTTACCGCTCGCGCACCCAAATTGGAAGACGCCATCCAACGCGCCTACCAGGCGGTGGAGATGATCCGCTTTGAAGACATGCATTACCGCAAAGACATTGGAGCGCGTGCGCTCCAATCGAAGGCTTAAATAGTGGCCGATCTCTTATTGCGCTCCGCTCCAAAAGCGGGAGCTGCGCGCAAGCCTTCGGCAGATTGGAAGTGATATTTTTTGACCTTTTCGGCACGACTAAAAGTCATGCCCTGTTACATGTCTCATGAAAGTAACCAGCAATTATCAAACGAATATGCACCAGGAAGGTATGAATGGCTGATAGTCCTCTTGTTTCCATTGTAATGGGATCGGATTCCGATCTGGAGATCATGAATGAAGCTGCCAAGGCACTGGAAGACTTTGGCATTCCTTATGAGATTGACGTTACCTCAGCGCACCGCTCACCGGCGCGCACGGGCGAGTTCGCCCGCAACGCAGCCAGCCGGGGAGTGAAGGTAATCATTGCAGGAGCAGGAGGAGCGGCTCACCTGGCCGGAGTGATTGCCGCTGAAACCACTCTGCCGGTCATCGGCGTGCCCATTCCTTCGGTACTCAATGGCCTGGATTCCTTGCTCTCGATTGTGCAGATGCCTGCGGGAATTCCAGTGGCCACGGTAGCGATTGGAAAAGCCGGGGCGACCAATGCGGGAATCCTGGCAGCGCAGATTATTGCAACCGGCGATAGCGCCATCGCAGCGAAGATCAAGCAGCATAAAGAAAAACTGGCCAGGGGAGTGGCGGAGAAATCCATGAAATTGCAGGAGTCGAGAAAGAAGTAAAAGGCAACGAAAACAAAAGGCTTTAACCGCAGAGGACGCAGAGAGCGCAGAGAAGAATGGGTAAATGGCTAATTAGGTAAGTGAGTAATGGAGAATCTGTTCTTTCAATTACCCATTTACCAATTTACTCATTTACTCATTACTCAGTTACCCATTACTTCTGTTGAAAAGATTTTATGAAGGCTGTGGCCATCATTCCCGCCCGCATTGCCTCCACCCGCTTGCCGCGGAAAATTCTGCGGGAGATTGCAGGCAAGCCGATGCTAGCGCACGTCTATGAAGCTGCGCGAAGCTCGCCTCTGCTGGACGATGTAATCATTGCCACGGATTCCGACGAGATTCTGCACTTAGCCCGGGCCAATGGCTGGAGGGCACAGATGACTTCCCCTCAGCATCGCAGCGGAACGGACCGGGTGCACGAGGTTGCGCAAATCGTAGAGGCAGATGTTTATGTGAATGTGCAGGGCGATGAGCCACTGGCGCGTCCCGAACATCTGGAGGCGCTGCTCAGGCCCATGGCACGCGCTCAGGTGATGATTTCCACGATTAAGACACCTTGTCCGGCTCACGATGTAGAAAATCCCAATGCGGTAAAGGTGGTCACGGACCAAAATGGCCGCGCACTTTATTTCTCGCGCTCCACGATTCCCTTCAATCGTGATCGCAGAAACGATGTCCAATACTTCAAGCATTTGGGCTTCTACGCCTATCGCAAATCGGCACTCGATGCGTTTTGCCTGCTGCCTGAAGCGCGACTGGAAGCTGCCGAACGCCTGGAGCAGCTACGCTTCCTGGAGAACGGGATCGACATCTATGTGGAAGAAACGCCCTTTGACACCATCGGAGTAGATACCGAGGAAGATCTGCAACGGGTGGAGAAGATTCTTCAAGAAAGTTGATCGGATAGGGCGTTCATCTTGAATGAAACAGCCATGCACCCAGATTCAGCACAGCAGTGATCCAAGCTGCAATCACGAGCCCCAGAGCTGTCCTGGCTTTGCCCCGCCGTTTTAGCAAGCGATAGATCGGCACCGCATAAGTAACCTGAAAGACGCCGATGCCGGTGAGAAGGATGAGTCCGGTGGGAAGAGTCCGCTCATTGGTTACGAATAAGAGCCATGCGATCAGTGCATACGAAAGATTCAGCAACCAGCAGAGGAAAAGACCGGCGATGATGCTGCCCTTGGACATAAAGCACTCAGCATCTTCAAAACACAAAAGCCGCGGATGGCTCCGCGGCTTTGTGGTTGAACTGCGATTTAGCGGCGACGGCCACCCTTCTTTGATCCGCCTTTACGGCCACCTTTTTTAGCGCCACCTTTTTTGCCGCCACCTTTTTTGGATCCGCCCTTCTTGCTGCCGCCTTTTTTGGATCCGCCTTTCTTAGAGCCACCCTTCTTGGCGCCACCTTTCTTAGCACCGCCTTTTTGGGCGCCGCCCTTCTTGGTGCCGCCTTTCTTAGCGCCTCCCTTTTTGGCGCCGCCTTTGCTTCCGCCGGACTTCTTCTTGGATCCGCCGGATTTCTTACTGCCGCCGCCTGAACGGCCGCCGCTGCTGCTGCGGCTGGAACCGCCACCGGCACTTTCAGAGGAAGAGGACTCAGTCTTGCCGTGTCCGGAGTCGCCTCCCGTGTCTTCGCTGTCGTCACCACCGGAGCTGCTCTCAGCACCAATGGATTCTTCTTCCTCTTCGTCATAATCTTCTTCTGCGGCGCCACCACCATAACCGCCAATGTCGCCGTAATCGTCTTCGTCATCCCCATGCCTTGCATAGAGGGTCTCGTCGTATAAGCTCATGTTTCCTCCAGAAATTAGGGCCGCATCAACTTCAGGTAAAACAGGTAAAACAAGACAGGCGCGGATTATAGCAACACACATGAATCGCGTGTCAACTCCACGCACTCAAGCTCTAAAATTACCACGCCTGATGAACATGTCAATGGCTGTAACGATGAACGTTGGATTAACGCTCACCGCGAGCAGCGAGCGTAGTGCTGGAGCGCTGCGCAGGAGAGTGGCTGGTGCGCGCTTTCACGTTCTTTTTGCTGGAATGAACGCTCTTTCTGGCAGTCTGATGCCCCTTGCGATGATGGCCGGCCACCAGCGGTTCGGCTTCTCCGGGCCCCAGAGGCTTATAGATCACCAGCATGCGTCCTTTGCGTAACTGGTTTCCTTTCAAGTGGTTCCAGCGCCGCAGCTTGTCCGGCGGAACACCGAAATCATCGGCGACGGACAGCACTGTATCCCCTTTGCGGGCTTTGTAACGGCTGGGATGTTTTGAATATGCAACCAGTCCATTCGCAGAAGCAGAACCGCTCACAGGAATGACCAGCTTCGATTCGGGGAGAAGATCGGTTGCAGCCAGATTGTTGGCTGCAGCAATAGCGCTTTCGGTGGTGCGGTATTTTTTGGCGATGACAGGCAGCGTCTCACCTTGTTCCACCTTGTGGTAACGCCAGAGCACGCGCTTATCCACCGGTATGGCGGCTATTGCCTCTTCAAATTTGGATTTGCTGCCTTCAGGCACGCGCAAAGTAAATGACTGGTCTTTAGGAGTGGTGCGCCGCAACAGGCTGGGATTCAAATCGACCAACTGCTCCACAGGCGCATCCACGCATTCAGCCACCAGCCGCAGATCGACCGGATAATCGACGTTGACAACCTCGTATTTTTCCGCGGGCTCCGGCGTGATGTCATCCAGGCCGTACTGCGCCGGATTCTTCGACAAGATGGTCATGGCCAGAATGATGGGGACATAATTCTTGGTTTCAGCGGGCAGCACGTTGCGCTTATAGAGTTCCCAGAAGTCGGCATATCCGGTGCGTTTTACGGCCTGCTGAACGTTCCCAGGGCCGGAGTTATAGGCAGCCATGGCCAGATACCAGTCGCCGAACTGGTTGTAGAGGTCTTTCAGATGGCGTGCAGCGGCGCGTGTGGCCTTTTCCGGGTCCTGGCGGTCATCGATCCACCAGTTTCTCTGCAAGCCGTAACCGGAGGCCCTGCTGGCCATGAATTGCCACATGCCGCGCGCTCCTACGCGCGAGAGCGCCAGAGGATGAAAGCCGGACTCGGCCTGGGCGAGGTAAATCAGGTCCTGCGGCACGCCTTCTTCCCTGAAGATGCGCAGGATCATCTCGCGATATCGTCCGGAGCGTGCCTGGGCGCGCACGAAGGTATCGCGGCCACGGGTGGAAAAGTAACTGATGTATCCGGCCACGGAGTCGTTGATCATGAGTGGCAGATCTGAGTGGGTGGTGCGGAGGTCGGCTTCAGCCTTGGCCTTGGTATTGGCGTCGGGAGGAAATGTGGCAGCGGTATTGGCCTCATCGATGGGAGCCGGCTCGGCCTGCTGTTCGGTAAATCCATCGCCTGCCTTGAAGGCGGTCATCTCCAGCTTGTGAATCTCTTCGGTAATCTTGTCGAATTCCTGCTCCAGCCGGTCGTCAGACTTGATGTCCACTGGGCTTTGCATCAGGATGTCGACGGCGCGGTCAAAATCCTGCTTGGCGGCATCCAGGTGCCCCGCTTTGTAATCTTCCTGGCCAGCCAGAAAGGCCTTCTCAGCCTCGGCAATCACATTGGTTACCGGATCAGACTTGGAGGGCTGGGCCTGAGGCGCAGTACTCTGCTGCGGATTAGTAGCAGGCTGCTGGGAAGCCGACACCAGAGGCTGTTGCACCGCTCCGTTTTGTGCGGCCAGCGGGCCGACAATGCTTAACGCCAGCAGTGTGGCGGCGGCCAGAAAAGAAAACCTCATAAAAGCCGTGTTCTTCCTAATAATACCTGTACTTAGACGAGCTTTTCTCGCCAACAGCAGCTTGGGATTGCTTCTTTAGTTGCACGTCTCTCGTAAGTTATTAAGAAAAAAGGCCCCGGAGTTCCGGGGCCTTGTACTTTTGTACCGCTTACCACATCAGCCGCAGGCCAAACTGGAACTGGCGCGGGTCATAGGCGGCGGTCGGCTGGCCCGCCTGGGTATAGAGCGGGTTCACATCGGCCACGTTGAAGCGGTTGATCAGGTTGAACATGTCCACCATGCCCTCAAGCTTCATGCGCTCGGTAAAGTTGAAAGTGCGGGCCATACGCAGGTCGGTGAAGACCGTTCCGGGACGGGTCCCGGCGTTGCGTCCCATGTTCCCGTTGAGCGAGCCAAGGAAGGTGCCATCCAGAGGATTGGAGTCAACAAAACAGGGAATCTGGAAGAAACCTGTGGGTGAAGCTTTGGAGGCCACCACCGGGAAGCCGCAGGCATTGGTGGTCGTGCCAGCCGCTACCGCGCTGGGACGATCGGTTGAGGTGCTGAAGTTGAAGTTCTGATCAGCCCCGGTAAGGATGTTGTACGGACGACCGGAACTCAACTCAATGATCGGTGCAACCGTCCAGTTGCTGAAAAACTGGCCCCAGAAGCCGTTGCCGGCGTTGCCGCTCTGATAGACGCCGCTGAATACGAAGCGGTGGCGCTGATCAAAGGTCGAATTGGAGCGCTCCTGCTCAGGATGAGAATCGTCCTGAGGTGAGAGCAGGCTCTGGAGGTCAGTGGAATCGTCAATCGCATGCGACCAGGTATAAGAAGCCAGGAACTCATAATGGTTCTTCATGCGCTTGCGCAGGTTGAGCGTCATGCCGTGGTAGACCGAACTGCCATTGGAGAAGTTGGCCACCATGTCACTGAAGGGCACCGGCACTCCCACGCCCAGAGCGTACTGGTTGGCCAGCAGGTTGGCCAGGCCCATGCATGGAGCAAACACCGTGGTCAGTGACGGATTAACGCCCGACTTGCGGAAGAAGCTCAGCAGCGCGGGGGGAACAAATGCGCCCGAGGGACCGACGTTGCAGGTATTGATGGAGAGCGGGTTGGAGAAGAGGGGCTGAGCATTGGCCACGGCCCAGGCATTCGCGCGCTCCCAGTTCTCAATCAGCGCCTTGGTGTTAGTTGGGTTGGCATTGATGGGACGGTTCAGGTGATGTCCGCCGGTGTAGTTATAGGCCGCGCCCAATGCGAATTCATGACCAAGATCATGCTCAATCGAGAAGCCGGTTTGCTCGGCATAGCCGTATTGGAAATTCTTGCCGGTGGGGAAACCGAAGGGCTGTGAGATCAACGGTACGCCTGCCGAGAGATACGCCTGGTTGGTAAAGAGCGAAGGCGCATTAGGAGCGGGATTGAAACGCTGCTGGGCGCTCAGGTAGTTCAAGCCAGTGGCCAATCCCGGCGAGAGGCAGTTGCCTTTATCCAGCAGTCCCTGGAATCCGTTGGTGGCGTTCAGGTTCAGGGCGTTCGCGGGCGAAGGCGGAGCGGCCGGGTTGCAGGGAGAGCCGCCAAACAGGATGAACTGAGGCGCCTGGCTGCCATCGGCTACGTCAGAGTCGAAGGCCAGCGCCAGCAACGGGTGATCGTAGAAGATGCCATAAGAACCGCGGATGACCGTCTTGCCGTTGCCCCAGGGATCCCATGCCAGACCCACGCGAGGCGCCACGTTGTTGTTGTCACGCGGTATGCCCTGGGTGATTCCCAGACCGTCCTGGGCAGCCTGTGAAAGCTGGTTGACAGCCGGGATTTCCGGACTGAACTCATAGTCATAACGCAGGCCGTAGTTCAGCGTCAGGTTGTGGAGAATCTGCCATGAATCCTGCACAAAGAACCCGGTGGTGTTCAGGGTAAAGGAGTCATGCGGATTGCCTACACCCTGAATGAAGACCTGCGGCAAGCCAAGGCCATACGCCTGCACCGCCGAGAATGACGGGAAGCTCGAAAATGCCGGGCTGACCTGCGACCCGGTAAGCTCGCCGAAGTTGTAGATGCCGCCAAAGTTCACGGTGAAATCGGCGGTGATGGGCAGGTGGTTCACGTCCATGCCGAACTTGATGCTGTGCTTGCCTTTGTTCCAGGAGAAGTTATCTGACCACTGGTGGCGAATCTCTTCGCGGTTCACGAAGGAGAAGGGCTCACGGCCGAAGAAGGCAAAGCCGGGAATGTTAACGGCCACATCACCGCCTCCGGTGCCGCGCGAGAAGTTATAGAGCAGGCCACGGCGCGAGAACTGATAGTGGAACTCGTTGATGCGGTTGCCGCCGAGCACCGATGTGTATTGCACTCCGGCGCTGCCATCGTGGTAGTTCTGTGTGGAGGTGCGGGAGAAGGCGTTCTGGCCGAAGTTCTGGTTTTGCGCATTCACCTGGATTCCCGTTACGTCGCTGGGGCTCAGGCCAAAGCGGAACATCAGGCTGTTATTCTCGGTGATCTTGTGATCGAGGCGCAGCGAGTAAATATCAGTGGCTTCTGAAACCGGATAGTTGCCAATCTGGCTTAATAGATTGTGGAACGAGTTGGGCAGCGGAGCGCCGGTTGTGGGAAATGCGCCCAGTGGACCAAGAGTTCCGGGCCTGCCTTGCAAAGCTACAGCAGAGCCGCCAGCCGCTAATTGGGCGTACGCAACTGTGAACGGAGAGATTGGAGCGCTGCTCAGGAACTGAGCTTGCGCCGGAGTGACCAGCGAACCGGCGGGCAATCCGAAAGTGGCGGAATTGGCCAGCGGCACCAGCCTGAAATTCTGTTGGCCAATGGTGGAGAAGCCGGTCTCCTGGCGGCGTGTGGTTTCAAAAGAGAAGAAGTAAAAGGTGCGGTCTTTTTTCAGCTTGCCACCGAATGCGATTCCGGACTGCACGCGAGTGAAAGCAGGATCAGAAACGTTGGAAAAAGGATTGGGAGCCTGGATGGCACGATCGCGCAGGTAGCCAAAGGCGCTGCCGTGAAATGTATTGCCGCCGGACTTGGTGATGATGTTTACCACGCCACCCGAGGCGCGGCCATACTCAGCTTCATATCCATTGGTGAGAATCTGGAATTCCTGCACCGCTTCCTGGGAGACGGTAGAGCGGATGCCATTCACCGAATTGTCTACGGCATCCATGCCATCAACGTTTACGGCGTTGGAGCGGGCCCGCTGGCCGCCAAAGTTCAAGCCGGAAGTAGGCGCCGCGCCGATGCTGGGCGCGATATCGCGCTGCACCTGCGAGTTGGTCAGCGAGAAGTTCACGTAATTGCGGCCATTGATGGGCAGGTTCTCGATGCGCTGCTCGCCGATGGTAGTGCTGCTGGAAGTCTTGGCCGTTTCGATCAGGAGTGGCTCGGCGGTGACGGTAACCTCCGATTCAGCAGTGGCAAGCTGCATGGTGATGGGATACTCGGCCGCCTGCCCTACGGTGAGCACCACGTTTTTGGCCACAGATTTGGCGAAGCCTTTGGCTGCCACCGTTAACGTGTAATGACCGGGAGGCACGGAGAGGAGCACATAATCCCCGCTTTCATTGGTCTGCACGGTGCGTTCGAAATTCCGGGCATCATTACGGATGGTGACGGTGGCGGAGGTAATCACTGCTCCATTGGGGTCTTTTACTTTTCCCCGAAGGTCGGCAGTTGCCGCGCTCTGGGCAAAGGCTGACAGTGTTAAGAACAAAGCCAACAGCAGGCATGCGGCGCGCTGAATAATTTTCATCTCGTCTCACTCCCTGATCCCATTCGGCCTATATGTGGTGTCCCGGTTCCGGATGGGTGGATGGTGCGCTTTGTATCATTCCGGAGCCGCAAAGGCAAGCAGCTATTTGTAATTAGGGTATCTTCATGACACATCTCCAGCTTTCCCTTTACAAGCTGATAAGTTCTCCATAAACTAATGCCACTTCTCCCCTGAAAACACCAGCCGAAGACCGTGAAGGCGTGGCAGGTTTGTGTCCCGGCCGGAGATCCTGAAATCAGCATTTGGGTAAATTTGTGCCAATAGCCAGAACTCAGACCAAGAGTTATGTAAATGCCTTCGCCGGAGCCATGGCTGCACTCACCGGAAGAGGTGAGGACGCAATCACATCACTGGCCGGAACGCTGGTCAGCAATTTTGACGCAGAGCGAGCCGAGCTCTGGCTGTGGGATACAACTTCCAACTCCAGTCACCTGACTGATTTTGGCGGATTGAAAGGCGAGCACCGCCTCGAATATGTGCCTGCCGGTACCGGCGCCATAGGCAAAGTCACCGCCAATAAGAAAAGTATCGAGAACATAGTGCTCTCCACCTTTGGCGGGGATGACATGGAGTTCTCGCGCAAAACCGGCCTTGTGTACATTACGGCGTATCCGCTGCTGGCGCAGGGACAGATCGTCGGCGTGCTGGCCATCTACACGCGCGAAGAAGCGCACACGGACCTGCTGTTGTGGTGGCAACTCTATGCTGAATTGAGCGCGGCCAAGCTCAGCAATGTTCTGACCTTCCAGGAAAAAGACAGGCAGATCAACAAGCTTTCAGTGTTGTTCGAGGCTACGCGCCTGTTGAATTCCACACTGGACCTGGCGGAACTGCTGGAATTGATCCTGAAGATCGCGCGCAGCGAGGTAAAGGCCGACCGTGCCAGTGTCTTTCTGGTAGATCACCGGCATAACGAACTCTGGTCGATTGTGGCTTCAGGGCTGGATCACCAGGAGATCCGCATTCCCTTTGGCGCCGGCATCGCCGGAAGAGTGGCAAGCACCGGCGAGATCATCAACGTGGAGGACGCCTACACCCTGCCGTTTTTTGAATCGTCCTTTGATCAAAAGCTGAATTACAAGACCAAATCTCTGCTTTGCCTGCCAATTCGGCATCATTCGGGAACGATTGTGGGCGTGGTTGAACTTTTGAATTCGCAGAGTGGGCGTTTTTCCGCAGAAGATGCCGACTTTCTCTCGCGCCTCTCAGGACACATGGCCATGGCGCTGGAGAATGCGCGGCTGCATCGCGACGCGCTCGAAAAGCAGCGCCACGAAAAGGAACTGGGCCTGGCGCGTTCTATTCAGCGCCGTCTTCTGCCGCCATCGCCGCCGGTTGTGCCTGGATATGAAATCGCGGTGCTCAGCGATCCGTGCTATCACGTGGGCGGCGATTACTATGATTTTCTCAATCTTGGCCCGCAATCACTGCTGCTGGTGATTGCAGACGTGCAAGGCAAGGGCATCTCGTCGGCACTGGTGATGTCAAACCTGCAGGCGACCCTGCGCGCCCTGGTCATGCATCTGCATTCGCTCGAAGTGCTGGCTTTTTCGCTGAATGAAATGCTTTATAACGATTCACAGGCAGGCAAGTATCTCAGCCTTTTCCTGGGACTCGTGGATACGCGGCGCAACCTCATGCACTACATCAACGCCGGGCACGTGCCTCCAATCCTGGTGCGTGCAGGCACCGGCGAGGTGAAATTGCTGGAAGAAGGGGGTACGGTGATCGGCCTCTTTCCCCAGGCCGATTACCGGCGCGGCTCAGTCAAGCTGAATGCCGGAGATGTGCTGGTGTGCTGCACCGACGGCATTCTCGATATTGCCGATGAAAGCAACGAGGAATATGGCGGAAAGCGGCTGGCAGAATGCGTCCGCAAGCACCGCGAAAAGAGTGCCCCATCCATTGTGGATGCGGTGCTTAGCGAAGTGGCGAGCTACTCCACGGCCAGCATGAATGAGGATGACAAGGTGCTGATGGTGATGAAAGTGACGTCTGATCCGGCGGCAAATCCTTCCACTGATTAACCACAGCATAGCGAAGCCACAATCAAAACCTTTTAACCGCAGAGGACGCAGAGAGCGCAGAAGAATCTCAAGCTGATAATAATGCAGACAGCGCAGAGGGATCACTTCCGTTTCACGTTCCTTAGGGCCAAGGTTTTCCAATTATGGCAATTGCAAATTATGGCAATTTGGCAATTCCAGCCAGGGCTCTGCGCGTTGCGCCTTCTGGTGTTATCCAACGACTCTCAACTTGCTCTCCTTCGGCAAATAGCTTTTCCGTCTAAACCAGTCTTCCATCGCTTCGCGCAGGCGCTCGATGGGTACGCGAGTACCTATCTCCATTGACCCATCGGACACCGGCAGGGTGTCGTCGAAAATCTGATCATTGGTAAAGTTGCGCATGGCAAAACTGTCGAGCCACTTCAATGGACAGGGCAGCCACTCGTTTCCATTCTGGTATTGAACCTGAATTCTTCTCGCGTACATTGCTTCCTGACAGCGCTGCCGTGGCGCAGTGACAAAAAACGGCATAGTTTAATTTCTTAAAACGAATACATGGTTCATTTTAATGTTCACCAAATAAAAGGAATTAAGGAACTCCAATTTATTCCAAATTTCCACACCGGGCATGTCCTTGGGTAATCAGCATAAAACAGCCGCAAGGTGCATTCTAATAACGTATGTCAACTTCGTCAGGTACCCCGCAGCAAGCCGGCCCCTCAGATATGAGGAAGCGCATTGAGACCGTGAAAGATGACCTCATGTCTCTGCACCGCGAGTTGTACTGGCTCGTCCAGGGGCCTAATAGCCCTGAGCAGCAGCAGAAAGTCGGCGAGCTGGATTTCGACCAGATCATGGATCTGAAGCTGGCCGTAGACAACATGAGAGAGCTGCTGTGGAAGTATGTGGATGCCGCTGCAGAGATGGAGCCGCAACGCGTCCAGCACGCCATGGAAAGTCATCGTGTGCGCCGTGTGAGCCAGCTTCTGCAGTTGCTGCGCGAACGCCTGGGCCATTATTCCGACCCGCAACAGCCTGTCTCATTCATCGAAAAGATGAGCGCCGCGATCAAAGAAAAGCTTTCAGGCGGCGACAGAGCGGCGTAAAATCTGCACCCAGCCCTAATCATTCTTGTGTCTGGGAGTGCGCCGTGAATCGCGAAGACGGCCAATGAAGCAAGGGCTGTCTTGTGGTCTGTGCTCGGCTTGGCAATCATTCTGGAAATTGACGACTCGCCGGTGGATACTTTTTCTGTGACTGCTCTATTTAATTTTATTTATCTCTAAAACTTATTGTATTAAGCTTACGCTGCCTTGAAATCTCAATAAGGATAGGTAAAATTAAAAATGGCAGCTAGTGGACCAACGCCTGCTCCAATTAATCCGGATTCCCTGTTATCCAAAGTACTTACTCAGCTTGGCTTAATTCTTGTCCCGACCGGAGTCATAGCATTATTCTGTCAAGTTCTGGACGTATCAGCACAAGTAACAGGAATCATCTCACTGGGAGTAATCCTTGTAGTCGGCGTTTGTATCTATCGAAAATTCATAAATTATTATGTCCCGTCAGCAATCTTGACAGCTCTACTGATTGGACTGGCTATGGTTTTTTTTCTTAATTATCAGCACATATTGCTGAAGAAAACAGGATTGATCAAATATTATGCCCAGAGCAATGATTTTTTATCAGAAATTGATACCCACATTTCCCAGTCGCAGCAAGAGATTTGGTTTTACGGCGTTGATTTTAATATTAGCGCTACTCAACGAAGAGACTTACTCCTCAATAAATTAGAGAATGGAATAAAAGTTAGATATCTTATATTCAATCCGAAGAGCACTCATATAGCTGATTTAGCTAAAGATTTTGATCAACCCGAGAATGCGTTGCGCAGCGAACTAGAAAAAGGCTTAAATAATCTTTTAGACTTGCGCAAACACTGGACAGAGAGAGCAGCATCAAGCGCTCATCCAGGAGAACTCGATATCAGACTATTCGAAACTCCTCCCCATTTTAGATTGTACGTGTTTGATCCTAATCGTCCTCGCGGAAGCACTTACTTTATACCCTATGCCAGTGTCGTAAGTTCAACAGTGCTCCCAGGTTATCTTTTGGAAAATGTTGACACTGGAGTGTACAAGGCGTATTTCAATTCAATCCGGAAATCTTGGACTACTGCGACAACGCTGGACGAATATCTTAAGAGTCATCCTGAAATTGTTATTCCATAGATGACCTGAGATTTTGCCTCTAATTTCTCTCTCTGCGCCGCTGATCTCCGATGAGCCAATGCAGCAGCCAGGAGACAATCGTCAGCACAATTGCGCCGATGATGGCTGCACCCCAGCTATCGACCCTGAAACCCGGCGTAACCGCCGCCGCCATCTTGAGCACCACGGCGTTGATCACGATCAGGAAAAATCCCAGAGTAAGAATGGTAAGCGGAAAGGTCAGAATCTTCAGGAACAATCCAATCGTGGAATTCAGCAGGCCAAGCACGATGGCCGCGAGCAGGGCTGAGGTGAATTTATCAACATGAAAGCCAGAGACAAAGTGCGCCACGATCAACAATGAAATGGCGTTGATCAGCCACCGTAGGAGCAGTCTCATCTTGCATCGCCTTTCTTAAAGATGCCCTTGGGCATCATTACATGGACACCCTTGTTCCCGTCCACCAGCTCGGTAATGTCCACGTCACCGGCCACGCTGGTCAGCATGTAAGCTTCATCACGACTTAGATGTTTTTCGGCAACCAGGAAATCGATCATCTCGCGCACTGCCTGCTTTGTTGCTTCGTACAGCTCCTCATGAAAGCCCATACTGATATAGTGCGTCGGGGTTTCCGCACGCGGGTATTTGATCTTGAGATCTTTGCGGACAATAAACTGCAGCTTGCCCGTCAATGATGTTTCCAGCGCGGTGATGTCTACTTCGCCATTGCCCTGTCCGGCGTGGCCATCACCGATTTCAAACAGCGCGCCACGCACGTGGACGGGCAGATAGAGCGTGGTGCCTTCCACGAGTTCTTTGTTATCCATATTCCCGGCATGAATTCCCGGAGGCGCGCTGTTGATGCGCCCTGCCGCCTCGGGAGGAGCTTCGCCCATGCTGCCGAAGAAGGGATGCAGAGGAATCTCAATGCCGGGCGCGAACTTGGCGACCATGCGCTCGCGGTCCAATTGAATGATTTTCATCTTCGGATAGGGGAAGTCTTCAGGCAGAAAGCCGCGCCCCAGGCCGAAGGCATTGTACGCATACGGAATGGCCAGATCGATCTTCTGAATGCGGACTTCCAGCGTATCGCCCGGCTCGGCGCCTTCGATGAACACAGGGCCATTCAGAATGTGTCCGCCGGGCCCTTTGTTGGTGACCTCTTTGTAGATGTCGCGCAAACTCTGCTGCACCTGCCCGGGAGGCACTCCGGCCTTTTCCAGCCGGTCAGGACTATTGGTGATCAGGGTTTCAAAAATAACCGTATCGCCGGAATGGATGTTCAACACCGGCTTGGCGGCGGCATCGTAGTAGCCCCAGGCAACCGTGGTGGGCGTAGCTTTCAAGGTATAGGTTTGCGAGGTTTGGGCCAGAGCAACAGCCGAGGCCAGGAAAAAGAGGACAAGCGTGCGCATAAGATTTTCTTTATACAGCGGGAAAACCTTATCACAGCAATTTGGTAAATGGGTAATTTGGTAACTGAGTCATCGAATTTCTCTTCGTTTCCTTTGCGTTCTTTCCGTATTTCGCGCCGTTTGCCGTAAAAACCGGATCGATCTCTATCTCCGCAAAATGGTGTTCTCGGGATCAAGCACGATGTCTTTCGTGCCTGCGGGAGCGTTGAGCGTGAATTCGGTTTTGGGCTCATCTACGAAGACGAATCCTATGAACTGTGAATCTCCCTTGGCGTTTTTGCCGTAGACCGGCACGGCGGTCACCAGGTCTTTGGCGGCGTGACTCTCCTTGATCGTTCCGCTCACTTTCACCTGCTTTCCGGCAGGGACAAGATGCAGGTCTTCAACTTCGAACTGCGGAATCGAGATGCCGTTCACCCAGCTATCGAAAAACCAGTCAAGGCTCTTGCGACCTTCATAGGTCAACTCCGGCGGAAGCACCTGCTCAAAAGCCTCCTGCAAATCGCGAGTCGAAATCTTGCCATGATCTGATTTGGCCAGCAGTCCTTTCAGTGCCTTGAAAAACAATGCATCGCTTTTGCCTCCGCTGGCCCGGCGCAAGGTGGTTCGCAGCATGTGGATAAGCCATGTGCCCCGGCCATACAGCACGGTTTCATAAGCCACAGGAAACATGGAAGAAGTCAGCCTTCCGCCGAGCGTGACCGGGCCAGCTTCAGCCACAATCCCATTGGGCGTGTCTTTCAACAGCTCTGCCCGGTAGTGGTCGAGCACAATCTTCATTTTTTCCGAGTCTTCATTCTCCAGCATGAGCAACGCGCTGTAATTGGCCAGCGCCTCAATCATCCATTCGTCGCGATACGACTGCCAGTCCACGGCATCACCCCACCATTGGTGGGCGGTTTCATGGGTGAGCATGAGTTCGCTGAAGAGCAGTTCCAGGTAAGTGTCTTTGATTCCTAGCGCCGTCCGCTCACCTGGCGTCAGGAAAGCGGTGCTGGAAAGATAGATCAACCCCGGCCAGGACTGGCTGAGCAATGCGGGCAACTGCGTAATTTCCAGGCTTGAATACGGAAACGGATCCAGTTCAGAGGAGAGAAACAGAATTGCATTGGCCGCCTGGTGGGCGGTTCGCTCGACCTGTTTCGCCGGTTCAGGATAAAGTCTGGCCCTGGCCAGGCGCTGCGCCAGCGATGCCTCAATATTCTGCGAGGCGTAAGAGCTCACGATGACATCGCCAGCGGAGGCTGATTCCGACTCGAACTTGCCCATATTGAATCCGGCGTGAGCAATGGGCTTGTCAGGAACAAAGCGGGTGATATGCTGACCGTTTTTGGTCGCGCTCGACACGCGTTTTCCTGTTGCAACCAGCGTCCAGTTGGCGGGGTACTCAAAGGTGAGATCAAAATTTGCAAACGCGGCCCCCGCTTGTGGATACCAGGTGCCCCGCGCGCCCACGTAGAGGACTTCGCCTCCGGCATCAAACATCACCGCGCCTGCGTACTTCAACGTGATCTTTACGGGACGCCCTTTCTCCAGCGCGGCAGGAAGGATGATCGTCATCAGATCGTTGCCATGGCGCGCCAGCTCGGTGCCCTCGACCGACTCATTCTGGATAAATGCAACCGGTTTGCCATCGAGCTTTACCTCGCTGACTTTCAGGTAGCGCGACAGTTCCAGAATGAGAGCACGCTGCCCCGGTCTTCCGGCAAAGAGGGTTAATTCCGCCTCTACCTCAAGATTTGTGGGAGGCTCAACTTTCGAATGAAGGCGGAAATCTGAAATACGAATGGGCGCGGGGAGCGACGGGCCTTTGGCTTCCCGGACGGAACGCATGGGAAAAGACGTCCAGACATCGAAAATGATCGATCGCTCGCTCTGCGCAGCCTGGGCCACGGAGAACTGCTCAGGTGTGTTGGTGTTGAAGAACACATCGAAGAGTCCGAGGGTTGAGCCCAGCAGCCGCAGGTGAAAATAGTGGGAGGAGGTGTCTCCGGCGTTGGTCATGGACTGCAGAAGCACCAGGCTATCCGAGCGCGCCAGCGTGCGCGCCGGCTCCTGCCAGCGATTTACAAACTCCTGCGCGTCTTCCGGCTCACGGAAGCCGGCGCGCAGTTCCTCCGCGAGCTTGTCATCAAAGAAGCGCAGGAAAGCAGTTCTGAAATGCTCATCCAGCACGCTCTGCCTGGTAAAGAGCGCGAGGGAAGTTCGTTCCGCGCGTCCCGGTGGAACCAGCAGAATCTCACCTTCGCCTTCAAAAACCGCGCCGGTAATATGCCCGTCTACCGCCTGGATGAAGGCAATCGTTCCATCCTCCAGCACAACGTGCAGGTCTTCCCGATCGATGGCAACCTGTCTGATTTTGTGGACATCGGCAGCGCTCAATACCGGATTGAGCAGTTGGCGATAAATTCCAAGCGCCGGATCCTGCGGGGCGGCGGATTGCGCATGTCCCAGTGCCGCGAGCAGCAGGCAGACCGTCATTATTTTGGTAATCAGGTAAACCCCTAACTTCCACACCGGCACATACTTGCTACAATTTTTGGGCTTGCGATTCAAGTTCATATACCTGTTTCTGGCGGCCATCTGCATGGCCGCGCAGGCCGACGTCATCCATCTGAAGAATGGAAAAAGCATTGTTGCCGATTCTACCCACGAAGTGAATGGACGGGTAGAGTACACCGTCGGCGAAAACACTTTTGCCATCCCGCTGTCGCTGGTTGAAACAATAGACGCAGGAATGCCTGCCAGTGTTCCCGGCGCATCCCAGCCTGCCCCTTCCGAAGACGTACCCAGGCCCCCGGAAGTTCAGAATGGAAAGGATTTGATTGCCCAGGTCATCCGCGATGGGCAAATCGATGCCGCGGCCCTGAGGAGCATTGAGGCGCAGGGGAATGCCGATCTGTCAGCGGCTGCGAACCTGGTGGCTGCCAATTTTGAGGAGAAGCGCAACCACCTGAACGAGGCGGCACGTTACTTTAACACTGCACTGGGTTTTGCTCCCAATTACGCCGTGTTGCTGGAGCATTATGCCTCAGTGCTGGTGAAACTGGGCAAGCCGGCGGAAGCCATTCTTTATGGGGAGCGCGCTACCCGCGCCAGCCCTGAAGCGTCTGAAGCCTTTGCTATCCTCGGCTATGCCTATTACAAGAATGAGCAGTTACGCGAGGCCATTGCCGCATGGAAGAAATCCCTGGCATTGAAGAAAGACTCCAAGGTGGAGGAACTGCTGGCCCGTGCCGAGCGCGAAGACAAAGCTGAAGCTGACTACCGCGAGCAGCAGAGCAGCCATTTCGTTCTGCGTTATGAGGGATCACAGGCGCCTGACAGTCTCCGCACTGACATTCTTTCTGTGCTCGAAGAGCACTACAGCACGCTTCAGCGCGACTTGGGTGCAGCCCCGGGCAACATCTCGGTTTCCCTTTATACGAAACAGGCTTTCTTTGATGTAACCCAGGCCCCGGCATGGTCCGCGGCAATGAATGATGGAAAGCTGCGCATTCCCGTCTCCGGGCTGACCGGCATGACTCCGGCTCTTATGCGCGTGCTGCACCACGAGCTTACCCACTCTTTCACCGGCTACATCACACACCGGCATCTGCCGCAGTGGCTCGACGAAGGCATAGCCCAAATGGAAGAGCCGCGCTCGGCTTCCATGTTTGGGCCGCGCCTGGCTGCTCTCTACACTGCCGGACGGCAGATTCCGCTCGACCAGCTCGAAAGCACCTTTCAATCCTACGGACAGGACGAAGCCTTTGTAGCCTATGCTGAAGCTCTGGCGGCAGTAGAATGCATCCGCACCAATCACGGCATGGCGAATCTCGCGCAATTGCTGCAGAAATTGGGTTCTGGAGAGCCAATAGAATCAGCCCTGCGCAGCACGATTCACGGCGGCTATGCCCAACTGGAAGGTGAGATCACGGAATATTTGAAGAAGAATTACGGGCAGTGACACTGCAAAAATCAATAGAATATCTGATATAATTTCTATTGGGAAACCCAATATAATCTCTGGGACGCTGCCATGGCCATAGCAAGAACGACAAAGAGCTTATCTTTAGATAGAGGAGTCTTGGATGAAGTCGAGCGCACAAAAGGCGCTGCTTCGACCAGCGAGAGAATCAATGCTTTGATCAGAATCGGCCTGGAAGTTGAGCGTAAGGAATCCTTACATGCCGAAGCTGAAGCATTTTTCAAATCAGAGGATGACAGAACTGCTCGTCGTGCATTGCAGTCAGCTTCCATAAAATCCATTAGCAGAGAGAACGACTAGCATGGCTCGGAAACGTGGCGCCAAACCCCATGGTTGGTGTCCACGAAGAGGTGAAATTTGCCTTTTTGATCTGGATAAAGAAAGACCTGCCGTAGTCATCTCTACAGATGCCCTTAACCGGTTCTCTTTGGACGTATGCATTGTGCCTATTTCAAAGGTAGAACATAAACAATTCTCTTTGCGTCCAAAGCTAAAGGCGGGTGAAGGAGGATTGAATCATGATTCCTGGGTTAAATGTGATCAGGTCACTACACTCGAAAAGAGCTTAGCTGTGTATCCTGCCCTAGGCGTTTTAACTCAGGAATCTCTGCGCCGAATCGAAGAAGCGATCAGCATTGCTCTTGAGCTTCTTTAGCTCAGTGATCATACCGGTCACAAGCGAAACCGTATAGTGAACACGCTTTCCACTTGAACCGGCTCCCCATTGAGCAGATACGGCTTGAACTTCCATTGCATCATCGCATCTACGGCAGCGCCAGTGAGTGATGGAGGACCTGACATCGGCTTTGCCTTGATGACATTTCCTTGCTTATCGATTAGGATGCGCAAAACTACATCTCCCTGAACGCGGTTGTCCTTCGCCTCTTGCGGGTACTGAGGATCAACCTTAACGAGAATGCTTCCTTCCAGCACTCCCTGGGAAACCCTGATTCTTTGCGCGGGAGCCTGCTGGCCTGAGGCCAATGCTGACAGCATACCCAAAATAGTGACAATAACGATCTTATATCTCATAGCGCTTCATTATAAGGACAGAAATCCCGAATTGGCTGCGTGCAGCACTTAAAAACAGGGCAATCGCATGAAAAGATTTCGATGCTGTTTGAGGTAGAACTATGCCGCCCGCTTCGCGGGCTCCCCCTGTTTTCTCACCTATTACCCACAGCTTGCGCTGTGGGCTAGAAGAATCTCGCCAAGCTTCGCTGGCTAGGATCCCGAGTCAAATTGAGCCCAGAGGACAAAAACGTTTTCATGCGATTGCCCTGCACTTAAAAACATATTGGTACAACTCTCAGGTTTCTGGTGTCTAATCTACATGAGCTGCCGACAAGAGTTTCCCGCCCATTATCCCAGTCCCACTCTGGAGTTGAACTATGCGTAAAGCTATCAGCTTTGGTTTTTATCAAAGAAACAAGGCGGAATGGATTCCAAGGAAAACGAAGAATTCCTGCGTGAATTTCTCTCGGAAAGATATATGTCCATAATCTTCAACGAGCATTCATAAAACTTTACGGCTAAACAGCCCAGGTAATCTTCCCCCATTACCCAATTACTGCTACGATTCCGCTTTATGAAGCGTTTGTGGATTATCCTCGGCATCGTCCTGGGCGTTATCATTCTCACGGTTCTGCTTGTGCCGCTTTTCATCAACGTGGACAGCTTCCGTCCGGAGATTGAAAGCAAGCTCTCCGCGGCCCTGGGGCGCAGGGTGAGCATTGGGAAAATCCAGGCTTCGTTTTTCAGCGGCGGCGCTGAAGCCAGCAATATCGTCATCAATGACGATCCGGCATTTAACAAAGGACCGTTTCTGCAGGCGTCTTCCCTGCAGATCGGGCTTGAATGGATGCCCCTGATCTTCTCGCGCCAGGTGAAGGTCACCTCTTTGACGATCAAGAATCCTGATGTCCTGCTGGTGAAAAACAACGCGGGAAAATGGAATTTCTCCAGCATGGGCAATTCTTCCACCCAGGCTAAACCGCAGCCCACGTCCGGAAAGACAACAGACTTCAGCGTAGACAAACTTCAAGTCGAGAATGGAAAGATCAGAATCGCGCGCACCAATGGCCATGCATTAGGCAAGCAGCATACCTACGACAAAGTAAACCTGCTGGCGCGCAATATCTCCACCACCTCTGCAGTTCCATTCAATTTGAGCGCGGTCACTCCGGGCGGAGGCGCACTGGAGATTGAAGGGAAAGCGGGCCCTCTGAACCATGAGGATTCCGCCAAGACACCTCTGGACGCCAAAGTCACTCTCGATCATGCCGACCTGGCGGCGTCGGGGTTGCTTGATCCGAGTTCCGGCCTGAGCGGTGTGATCGATTTTGACGGCCAGTTGAAATCTGACGGCCATCGGCTGCACTCTACCGGCAAGGCCAAGGCCAATAACCTGCGTCTGGTGAAGGGTGGCTCTCCTGCGCGGCAGGCTGTGAATCTTGACTACAACTCCGACTACGCCCTGGACTCAGAAACGGGCACTCTCAACGCCAACCTCCACACGGGCGGGAGCACGGCCCACGCCAATGGCACTTTCAGCAGCCATGGCGAGACCACCAGCACTCATATGAAGATCCAGGGCAATAAAATGGCCGTCAACGATATTGAAGGCCTGCTGCCGGCATTCGGCGTGGTGTTGCCTTCCGGTTCATCGCTTCAGGGCGGAGTGCTGAATGCCAATCTGGATGCGGAAGGCCCGCTTGACCACTTGGTGATTACAGGTCCGGTAGACATCTCAGGCGCCCACCTGAGCGGATTCAATCTGGCCTCCAAGCTGGGTCCGATTGCTGCGTTGACCGGCCTTCAACCCAGTTCAGATACGGTGATTCAAACCTTCAGCAGCGCGTTGCGCGTTGCCCCTGAAGGCATTCGCGCGGACAACATCCTGCTGAGCGTGCCGTCGATCGGCCAGCTTACCGGCAACGGGCTGATCAACAGCAACAATGCGCTCGATTTCAAGATGCTGCTCAAGTTGGCCAGTGGTAACGGCGGACTGCTCGGAAACTTCGCCAATATCTCGGGCGGCGCGCAAAACAAAGGCATTCCCTTCCTGATCCAGGGCACAACCTCAAATCCAAGCTTCCTGCCTGCGATTGGCGGACTCGGGAATTCGCTCAAATCATTAGCCTCGCCTCAGCAGGGCCAGCAGCAGCAAAGCCCGGCTCAAGGCCTTGGCGGCTTGCTGGGCAACATACTCAACAAGAAGAAAAAGCAGTAGTGGGTTACTTTCAAAGAAACTGACCCACTACCCATAATGCTGACATGCGTGTGGCTATCCTGAGCAGCGGCTGATAAAATAATGGGAACGTCTGCCCTTGAATTGGAATGTTCCATCTATGTTCAAAAGAATTTCATTGTCCTCCCTCGTCCTGGTATTTTTCGCCGCTTTGCTGCCTGCGCAGCAGAGCAATGCTCCTCAGGAGCCCAATCGTGCTCAAGACAGCAACATTGTTGATGAGATCGTTGCCCGGGTCGGCAATTCCATCATTACCCGCGCCGATCTGGAAAAGGGCAAGCAGCTTTCCATCGAAGAGCTGAAACAGCGTTATCCTCAGGATTGGCAGAGCAAGTGGACAGAGCGCCAGAAAGACGTCTTACGCGACCTGATCGACCAGCAGCTTCTCCTCGAAAAAGGCAAAGAACTGGGAATCACCGGCGAGACTGAAACCATCAAGCGGCTCAACGAAATGCGCCAGCAACTCGGGCTTGCCAACATGGAAGATCTGGAAAAGGCCGCCCAGCAGCAGGGAGTCTCCTACCAGGATTTCAAGCAGCAGATTCAGGATGGCTTCATTACTCGGGACGTCGTCCAGCGTGAGGTG
>Ga0066662_10000118_pt1 | contig 32156 bp, 32 predicted proteins | sample GraSoiAngelo_111_FD_133939 | JGI IMG/M metagenome (GOLD analysis project Ga0066662, IMG submission 133939) | Grasslands soil microbial communities from the Angelo Coastal Reserve, California, USA - 14_0903_12_40cm | ecosystem: Environmental > Terrestrial > Soil > Grasslands | place: USA...
CCCGGAGCCGATATAGGGACGCCATCCCGGCACCGTTTGACGACTTAAGGGCGCGTAGCTCAGCGGGAGAGCACCTCGTTGACATCGAGGGGGTCACAGGTTCGATCCCTGTCGCGCCCACCATCCAGTCTCGCAACCGCGCAGCGGAAAATTCCGTTCCCGGCGGCAGAGGTTCCGACGGCCAACACCGTTCGGCAGGACAGGAATGTTCCTTAAACCTCGATGGTGCGCAGATATGTTTCAGCAACATAAAAAGCGGATGAAGCTCTAGAACGCAGGGCTTATGGCAACCGTTCGTTCCGCCTGCTTGTTTGTTGGCGTGGAAGGACGAGGCCATGAAAAATGCAGCAGTCGCGTTGGTGATCGCAATCCCGTTGTTAGCATCGCATCCGGTAGCAGCCCGAGACTTGGTTAGTGCAGGCATGGTTGTCAGTTCCGCCACCGCCGGTCTCATAGCAAGCGCGCAGGGATGCGGACCGGAATGTGGCGGCGCGCCGAGCTTGGCCACGGCCCCCGCTATCTTCGGGTACGGCTACCGCGTGACGTACTACGGCAACGGATTCAGCATCAGCCGGCCTATCCGGGACACGCCTACTATGTCGGCCGACGATTCCGTGGCTGTTGCCGCTGGTAGTTTACCCAGCAGGAGTCGAACGGTCTGGCCGCAGCGGGATGGGTGCTACGGGCTTGGGCAACGGCCGAACCAGGCACGCCACCACAAGCAGGAGAAAGCTAGCGCGATCAACAATCCGCCTCCGGCGGCAAGGAAGGCGAACCGATAGCGGCGAGGAAGTCGCCGCCGGCTGTGCCGTGAGCATGCAAGGCCGTCAGAATCGAGGCGCCGCTGACAATGCCGACGGTGCGGGTCAACAGCGCCAGGCTGCCGGCAACACCGCGGTCACATTCGGGCAGTGTGCCGGTCACCAGGTCAGTGTAGGCGACATTGAGCAATCCTTGCCCCATTCCTTCCAGTATAAGCAAAAACGCCACTACGGGAACGGCAGCTGCGGGGCCCGTAAGCCCAAGCGGCAGGAGGCCCAGACCCACCAGCACGATGCCGATAAAGGCCGTCGGCCGCCGGCCGAACCACGGGACCAGCCGCGCCGCCAGAGGTGCCCCGGCGAGCGCGCCTGTGTAGGCAAGAGCCAGCATGAATCCGCTCATCATGGGAGAGAGATGCAGTACGTTCATGAGGTAGTACGGTGTTAGCAGCAGGATCGCAAAGCCCGCCAGATTTGCCAGTGCGTTCATGACGTTCGGAATCGTGAATGCGGCGTCGGCGAACAGCTCGGGGCGGATGATCGGCTCCGCAGAGTTCAGGCTTCGCATGACGTAGCGGTGCAGGACCGCCAACGCAGCGGCAAACAGACCGAGCGCCATCCACACCGAGACCGAGGGACGCTGCGACAGCACCAGCGCCAGCAGCAGCATACCCATGGAAGCCACGAGAAGGATCGCGCCCAACACGTCAAATTGCCGAGAGTCGGTATGAGGTGACGGCAGCGCGCCGGACAATGTCAGCGCGAGCAACGCGATCGGTACGCGCACCCAGTACACGGCCTGCCAATCGTACATGGCGACAAGAATGCCTCCGAGGAACGGCGCCACGGTGGCGGCGAGCGACATGGTCATGGCGTACCCGGCTAGCGCCTTGATCCGCTGCTCGGGAGGGTAAATGGCTGTCGCCAGCGCCGGCGTGCAGGACAGCGCTAACGCCGTTCCAATACCCTGAACGGTGCGAGCCAACAGGAACAATGACCAGTCCGGCGCAACGGCGCAGGCTCCGCAGCCCACGGCGGTGACGACGAGGCCGGTGCGAAAGATCAGCCGATGCCGACCAGGTCGCCGATCTTGCCGCACACCAGCATCAGCGAGCCGTAAACCAGAACGTAGCAGACTACCAGCCACTGGACGTCGCCGAGAGCGAGCGCGAAATGATGCGTGATTGCGGGAAGCGCGACATTGACCGCGATATCAAGTGGAGCAAGCGCCGCTCCCAGCCCGACGATGCCGAGCTTTGCGATCGGCGATGTGATTCCTCGCGCGGCTGAGGGCCTTTCTTTCTCCATCTTTAGCCCTTCTCACTGATCGCCCAGGAAGTTGGGCGTCAGAAGTTTTCTCCGAGCATCTCCTTTAACGTCAGTCCGCAAGAGGTCTCAATAGAATGGGTTATGCGAAGCTCCCCGTCGTCGTCGCCGGGGCGGGGCCGGTCGGCATGGTCGCCGCCGCAGATCTGGTGCGACAGAACATTCCGGTTCTGGTGCTCGAGAAGAACGACGCGTTGAGCAGCGAGTCGCGCGCATCGACGTTCCACCCGCCCACGCTGGACATGCTGGACGATCTAGGCTTCGCCAGCAGGTTGATCGCGCAAGGACTGAAGGCGCCGACTGTACAATACAGCTCGTCCGAGGACGGCGTGCTCGGCACGTTCGATTTCGCCGCGATTTCCGATCTGGTGCGGCACCCCTTCCGTCTACAGGCGGAGCAATTCAAGCTCACGCGCATCATTTTGGACTCCCTGTCCGCTAACCCGCTATTCTCAATCGCGTTCGGGAGCGAGGTCAAATCCGTCGAGCAGGCAAGCGATTTCGTCAAGGTGGCGGTCACAGCCAACGGCCGCGACGCGACCCATGAGTGCGCCTGGCTGATCGGCGCCGATGGTGCAAACAGCATCGTCCGCCGCAGCCAGGACGTGGAATTCGAGGGTTTCACATGGCCTGAGCGTTTCCTCGTCATGACGACGCCGGTGGATTTCACGGCACTTCGTCCTGGCGTTTCGTCCGTCAGCTACCTCGCCGATCCCGTACGGTGGTATTTCCTCCTGCGCATCCCAGGCGCGTGGCGGGTGATGATGCCAGTCGCTACGGAAATTTCCGATGCCGAAGCGCTCTCGGAAAATTACGTGACGGCGTCGATCCGGCGCGTCGTTCCCGCGGAGATCGATTGTCCGGTGCTCCACACCACCCTGTATCGTGTGCATCAGCGCGTCGCCGCAAAATTCCAGAAGGGGCGCACGTTCCTGGCTGGCGATGCTGCCCATATCAACAATCCGCTCGGCGGCATGGGCATGAATGGCGGCATCCACGATGCTTTGAACCTGACATCAAAGCTCGGCTCCGTCATTAATGGTTACGCGGATGAAGCTATTCTTGCCGATTACGACCTGCAGCGCCGTACGGTCACGATGCAGGCGATTCAGGGCGATACCATTCGCAACAAGAAAAATCTGGAAGCAAAAGATGAGGCCGATCGTGCACGTTTCCGCGACGACATTCGCGCCGCGGCGACAGATCCGGAAAAAGGACGACAGCTCTTGCGTCGAATCGCAATGCTGGATTCGCTTGAGCGGGCGAGCTCGCTGCACGTCGCCGGGCTCCGCCCGGAGAACCGAACAGCATGACTCCTAATTTCTCGTCGAGGACGTTCAGGATAAGAAGGAAAGATCCGTTGATGAAGTGGAAGACGTTAATGCTTGCGGCGCTGTTCTCGTCAGCATCTCTCATAGGGCCTGGCGCGAAAGCAGCAGGCTTTCCCGAAAAATTGATCACGATTGTGGTCCCGTTTCCGGCTGGAAGCACCAGCGACACGATTCCCCGATTGGTAGGCCCGCTGATGTCCAAGTCGCTTGGCGTTCCGGTGATCATCGAGAATCGTGGCGGCGCAAATGGATCGATCGGAGCAGCTCGCGTCGCATCCTCAGCTGCGGATGGCTATACGCTGCTGCTTGCGACGACCGGCGTGCTTGCAATCAACCAATGGATCTACGAAAAGCCCGCGTATAACCCTGAACGAGATTTTACGCCGATCGCCAATGCCGCGTCGACGCCCAACATCGTCGTCGTCAATCCATCGATCAAGGCAAATTCTCTGAAAGAGCTGGTGTCGCTGGCAAAAGCTGAGCCAGGCAAGCTGACATTTGCGTCGGCCGGCAATGGAAGCACGAGCCACCTGTGTGGCGAGACGTTGAAGGTGCTCGAAGGCATCGATATCATTCACGTGCCATACCAGGGACCAGCTCCAGCGCTCCAGGACGTCCTCGGTGATCGCGTATCCATGATCTGCGACAACCTGTCGAATGTCGTCCAGCAGGTCCAAAGCGGAGCGCTGAAGCCGATCGTCGTGACCGCGCCCGCACCAAGCACACAGCTGCCGGACGTTCCGACGTCATTGCAAGCGGGATCGCCGGATCTGTTGGCGGGCATCTGGTACGGCTTTGTGGCTCCATCCGCGACCCCCAAGGACGTCGTCGAAAAGCTCAACAACGCCATCGTGGAAGCGCTGCGAGACCCTTCAGTCACAAGCCGTCTGGAAGGTCTTGGTTTGACGGTGATCGCAGATAAGCCGGACGAGTTCGGAGCATTTATCGCAAAGGAAGCCACGCGGATGGAAAGCATTGTGAAACGCGCAAAAGCGAAGATCTCGAACTAGAGCACGATGCGTTTTCGTTGTTTCGTCATTGCGAGCGAAGCGAAGCAATCCAGAGCCACAAGCAAGGACTGGATTGCTTCGTCGCTTCGCTCCTCGCAATGACGCATTTGAACCATACAGCCCGGTCTGCGGTGCATGGAAAAAATCTGCTAACCGAGGAGCCCAACGTTCAAAATCGCGCCACGCCTGATCATGGCGCTCAGAGCCGCTCGTCCGGTGGCGCGATTTCAGTGACAAGATCGCGGATCAGGCTCTTCTTCGGCAGCGGTGCAAGCGCGGTGATGCCTTCCTTCAAACGCACCATGCAGGCGTAACCGACCTTGCCGTCTATCAGCATCATGCATTCTTTGCAGGCGTTGGCGTTGATGCAAGAAAAGCGAAACGCGAGCGACGGCTCGGCAGATTGGCGTACCATGCGCAAGCCATCGAGCACCGACTGGCCATATTCGAAGGCAACCTCGTACGCCTCCTCGCGCGGTGTAACTCCCGGCGCGCCTCGCTGGATTTTCAGCGTCGCCTTCACGCCGCGACCTTTGCTGTCGCAGGCGCAACGCAGCTGAGCTCAATCGCTTCGTCCGAGAGGCGCACGATCTGGTTGACGCACCAATCCTCTTCAAGGCCCGGACGATCGTCGCGCTGGTGCGCGCCCCGGCTTTCCGTGCGGGCGAGGGCGGCCAAGGCAACCGATTGCGCCACGAGCAGCATGTTGCGCAGGTCCAGCCAGCCGATCAGCACCGGGTCGAACGCAGCTTGAGATGACATCGGTATCTCGCCAATGTCCGCTTTCAGACGGCTGATCGCCGAGATGGCCGAAGCGAGTTTAGCCTCAGTGCGGAACGGCCCGACATCGTCGGCCATGATCGCCTGCAGTTCGGCGACCAGGGCGGCCGGATTTGGCCCATCGCGCTTGACCGCACGGCGCAGCAGATCGAGCGCGGGGAGCGAGGCCCCCAGAGACCAGCGCGATCTCGCCTGCAGCGCCCGCCGCGCGGCATTGCGGCCAGCCCGGGCGCCGAACGCGAGGGCTTCGGTGATCGCGTTGCCCGACAACCGGTTGGCGCCGTTGGCGCCGCCAACGGCCTCGCCGCAGGCGTACAGGCCCGGCACGCGCGTTTCGAGCTTTTCATCCACCCGGATGCCGCCCATGTGGTAGTGGGCGATCGGCGCGACTTCGATGGGATGGCGCGCCAGATCGATGCCGTTCGCTGCGAGCCGGTCGACCACCGGCCCAAAGGCGCGGCGTATCTCCGTTTCCGGTATGTGCTGAAAACTCAAATACGCGCCGCCGGCAGGGCTGCCGCGCCCGGCCTCGACTTCTTTCGTGATGGCATAGGTAGCGAGATCGCGCGTCAGCACATAGCGGCCATCGCTGCGGGCGTCGCGCGTCGCGTAATCCGGCTCGAACTCGCGCATCTCGGAATTCAGCAGCTTGCCGCCGAGCTTGTAGCGGAACGGATCCCACATGATCGGATCCATCCCGACCAGCCGCGGCGAAAGATGGCCGATCGGAAAAAACTGCACGAACTCCATGTCGATGAGTTCGGCGCCGGCTCGCAACGCCAGCGCATAGCCGTCGCCGCTCATGTTGGAGGAGGCGCTGTTGCGCCGGTACAGCCCGGTCAGCCCGCCGGTCGCAATCACGATGGCTTTTGCGGCCAGCGTCACGGCGCGACCGGTCGGCAAATGCAGCGCCGTCGCGCCGCAGGCCTCACCGTCACCAACCGCGATATCCACGACCGCGAGATCTCCGATGCGGCGAATGTTGTTTGCATTGTTGAGTTGCGTTCGGAGCGTTTTCGATACCGCAGGTCCCGTGGCCAGAAAATCAACATAGGCGCAACGCGGGCGGTCATGCCCCGGCGCCTGGGCTTGCTTGATGTGACCGTCCTCACGCGCCCAGCCGACTTTCCAGGCGTCCATTTCGCGCAGCCGCACAGGGCCATCCTCGCAAAGTATCGCGGCAAGCCGTTGGTCGCAAAGGCCGCGGCCTGCCGCGAGTGTATCTGCGAGGTGATGCTCCCAATGATCCGGCGTCTGCTCACCGAGCGCTGCCGCCACGGTCATTTGCGCCATCACGGTCGCGCCGCCGCGCCCAATCAGGCTGCGATCGGCGAGGATCACCGACGCTCCCGCGCGCCCGGCTTCAAGAGCGGCGTACATCCCCGCTCCGCCCGCACCGACGACAAGCACGTCGGCCTCGAGGTACATCGGCACGCCGCCAAGCTCGCTATTTTCTGAAGGACTCATGATCCGCGCCCATCGTCACGCAACTTTGCTGTCAGTCCTGATCGAGGCCTTGTAGCGCTGCAAAGCAACGGCTTCGTCGCTCGAATTGATCAAGGCCTCGAGAATCTGTGACAGGAAACGAAAGTCGTCTTTGCTCAGCGATGCGAACTCGACATCGTTTATCTCGCGTTGATAGGGCGCAAGGCTGCGCAGCAAGTCCTTGCCTTTTTCGGTAATGAGGAGAGAAATCCGCCTTCGGTCACCGCTCGCCTGCGTCTTTTCCACCAAGCCGAGACCTTGCAGTTTACTGGTCACGGTGGTGATGAATGCGCCGCTCATATGCAAATGATCAGCCACGGTCTTGACGTTTACGTCGCCATCAAGCGCGAGATGGCCGATCGAAATCAGGACGGTGTATTCGATGCCGGCCAGCCCGATCTGCCGGGCGTGTCCGTCGCGAATGGCTTCGTGCCGCGCCATGAAGGCAAAGATATTATGTACGAGTCTTCGGAAGTCGCGATCGGTACCGTGGTTCTGAAGTTCCGGACGGGTTATCGTCAACGGCAGCGATCCTTTCAGTTTCGCGCCGTCAACGCGGCGAGGAACGGGATTTCGCTCCGGTTTGCCTTTTTGACGCACCCTCGTTTCTCCCGAATCAATCAATCGTTTAGATCAGCTGACCACTGGCAAAGCATTGATGTCGTATGCGCTCTTCAATGTCCGTCCGAGAACAGGATCCTCGAGCTCCATCTCGAACCGGGTCGCCGGACGGATACCGCCGATGGCTCCGAGCGTTCCACAATACATCACGGTGTCGGGCAAGAGGGCGGAACCATAACGCGCGATAAGGTCGGAAGGCGGACGCATGCTGGATAAAGTGCCGTCCTGGTAAGCCATCCGCTTGCCGCCGATGGTCGCGAATGACCGTAATTTGAGTTGGTCCCAGTGACCGGCGACATCGTCGAGCGCCCACAAGTCGCGCCCGAGTTGCTTGGCGCAGAGCTGCTTCGACAGCGCGATACCTTGGGTCTCTGCCTTGCGGTCAGTATGATCCGACCCCACTGCCAGGCAAAGCTTGCCGCCGGCTGCGACGATGACGGGCTCGACTTCACCTGACGTATCCGGCCCCAGAACCTCCAACACGGAATCCTGCGTGAGGTTCAGAACACTGTTGCGATAGAACACTGGAACGGAGGAAGGCCGCGGAACCCCGATGGCGGCTAACTCTTCGATGTGATGGCGCAGAGCGGCCTCATCGCGGCCGGTCCAGCCGGCGACGACGAGTGCGGCGGGTTGCACCTTGATCGGCTGTTTGCCATGGCGCTCGTGGAGGTCGAAGCTGAGCATGCAGGTGATCGTCTCCCAAAAAAGACTTTGAAAACTAGCTAAGTGATACGCTATTATATCGGCACGGAAGAGACCAGTGTGAATTCCGGCAGACGCCGCTGTGCGATCGAATAGGCGGCCTCAAGTAACAGGACGGGACGGAAATGGGCGTTAACAAGGAACACAAGGAATTCCATGCGGTGGACATGTCTACCGGCTGGGAAACGCCCGCCGGGTATCCTGCCGGGATCCAGCAAAAGATCCTGTCCGGCTCGCTGGACGAAACCAACAAGCGCGGCTCGCGTTCGCGGCTGCTGCGCTTTGCGGCCGGCGTCTATACGACCAAGCCGTTCGTTCATGATTACTGGGAAGAAGTCTATCTTATCTCGGGCGACCTGACGGTCGGCAACGACGAGAAAGGCGAAGGCGGAACGGCCTTTTCGCCGAATACCTACGCCTCACGCCCGCCAGGCGCCTATCACGGGCCGTTCAAGTCCAACAACGGCTGCATGCTTTTTGAAATTCACTATTTCGATCCGGTCTGAGCGCTCAGGCGTATTGTCGTAACGCCATCTTCAATGTTTCACGGCGCTCAATTCGTCGGTGAGTGAATAAGACGACAGCAGGTTGTCCACCATTCCGCTTGCTGAGTTCCAGTCGTAAGTCCTGAAACTGTGACCCGCGGTGACGAAACGTGCTCCAGCATAGAACATCTCGTATTGCTGATGGCGCGATCCGAACTCGGAGCCGACCGCGTCCCAGCAGGCCTTGAGGAACTTGACCTTATCTTCCGGCTCCATCGCCGCGGCCCGTTGGGTCGTCTGAATGATTTTTCTAAGCATCGGATCTTTGAAATCCTCGATCGAGGAAGGCAGCATGATCAATGCGCCGCCGGAAAGATCCCGGATTGAGTTGACGAAAAGCGGATAGAGATCCTGCGTCAGGACCTGAGCCGAATACATGAAATGCTTGTTCGGCACCCAATACTCGCCAAACTGCGATCCGCTCGCCTCCATGCCCGACAGCATCGCATCCACCATGCTGGCCTGGGCGGCCATGTAGCCGAGTTTTTCGCTGACCGCTGGAATCTTGGTGGTGCCGATGCTCTCGGTCAGCCGCCGCGCCAGGCCCAACAGGAATTTCATCTTTACCGAAAGGCGAATTTGCGCCTGATAGTTCTGATAGGCGTGGCCCTGGGTATCGTGGAACTGCTGCCGGCAAACGTCGGTGTCGCGGTAAACGAACAGCCGCTCCCATGGCACTTTGACGTCGTCGAAAAAAACCAGCGCGTCGTTTTCGTCGAATCGCGATGACAGCGGATTGTCGAAGATCGATACCGCAGAGGACTCGTAGGATTTGCGCGATAAGATGCGGATACCTTTGGTGTTGATCGGCAGGGCACAGGAAAATGCGAGGTCCTCTTCGCCGGGCCTCAACGGCTGAAGATTGGCGACCAGGACTTCATTGGCCATGATCGAACTCGTGCCCAGCATCTTGGCGCCGCGAATGGTGATGCCGCTGCTATCCTCATCGACGATGCGCGCGACCAGATCGTCGGCCTGCTGGCTCCAGTCTTTTGCGCGCTCCGCCTGAGGGTTGATGATCACGTAGGTGAGAAACACGTCGTTCCGGGAAGCGTATTCGAAGTAATCCATAAACGCCTTGGCGCGGTCGGGGCTGTGCTTCTTGAACACATCGATGCCCATCCTCTGACCAACCAGGGCAGAGGCCACGTGGTCGGGCGAGCGGCCCATGAAGCCGTAGTGGACCCCGCTCCACGACTGCAGCGCCTTTCGGCGTTGCACCATCTCCTCGTAACTGCGCGGCATTTGCCAGGCACGATTGACGCGCCGGTTCGAGCCTTCGGGCCTGAACGTCATCAACTCGATATTCTCGGGCCTCGCCTGGAAGTCATACAGCGCGCCTGCCGACTGCACCGCGTTGCGAAATGCCGGATGCGTCGTGACGTCGGATACAAGCTCGCCGTCGATGTAGACCGTGCGTCCGTCCTTCAGCGACGCAATGTGCTCTGCACCAGTCTTTGCAACCGTCATGTGCCACCTCGCAGAAAGTGCTGCCGGTTCTTCCCGCTGCAGCTCGCACTCGCAGACGCCAAAACTGTATCAATTAATTACATAACAAACGAAGCTTTTCAAGATGGCTAACCGATGTTAGCATCGAAGCGCCGGTATCGTGCTTGAACGCAGGCTTGTGGCATGCCGCATGCATCGAAGATGCGCAAGCGCTGCACCGTCGGAACGTTGTTTTGTGGTCTAACCGACCGAGGAGACTTGCATGAAGTCGAACTTGATCAAAGCCGCCTGTATCGCCGGACTGAGCACGGCCCTGACAGCGACAGCGGGGCCCTCGTTTGCGCAACAGGCCGGTCGCGAGATCGTCCTGGGAGCGATCGTCCCGAGCAGCGGTCCGTTCGCGGAATGGGGTCGGGCCAACACCGTCACCCTTCAGATGCTGGAGAGGCAAATCAACGGCAGCGGCGGTGTGAACGGCGCGAAGCTGCGCATCGAGATCCTCGACGATGCGACCAAGCCCGCGCAAGCGACAAACAATCTGCGCAAGTTGGCGGGTGACGACAAGGTGTTGGCAGTCGCCGGCCCACTCACGAGCAGTGCGGCGGAAGTCACATTTCCGGTGGCCAACGAGATGAAGACGGTCGCGACCTCGCAGGCATCCTCGAAACCTGGTGTCGCAAAGCTCAACCGGCCGTGGGCATTCCGCAATACGATCGATGAAGGCGTGCTCGGCCGCACAACTGTTCCGTACTACAAAAAAACCTTCAATATCAAAACCGTTGCCATCATCTACGACGCCAAGGATGCGACTGCGGCAACCGTTGGCAGCAGGATCATGCCTGCCTTGATGAAAGAGAACGAAATCGATGTATTGAACGCCAACGATCCCCTCTCGTTCAATACCGGCGACCTCGACGTCAGTGCGCAAGTCACCAAGATGAAGGCGCTTAATCCTGACGGCATCGTGGTCAGCGCGGATTACAGCCAGGCCGTGACCGTCATCCGGGAAATGAAGCGCCAGGGCATCCTCAAGCCGGTTGTCGGGTCGACGCAACTGATATCGTCTGCAATCCTCAAGGCCGCGCCCGAAATACCGATCATCGCGCCCGCGACCTTCTACGCCACCATGAAGGGCGACAAGCCTGAGAAATTTGTGAGCGAACTTCAGCCTCTGTTGCGGAAGACGAGCGGTCTGCCGGCTGAAATCGAACCGAGCATGTATGACGCCAACATCTATGAGATCGTCAGCATCTATATCGATGCGATCAAATCTGCCGGCGTCTCCGGAAAAGCGGAAGACCTGGAAGCGGATCGCACCAAGATTCGCGATTATATGGCAAAGCTGGTCGGCTTTCCCGGGCTCGGTGGACCGATCGGCTTCAATGATGACGGCGATGCCATCAAGGCGTTCTATATCCTTCACGGCGAGAACGGATCGTGGCAATCCAAGGTGAGGGGATGCAGCACCGCGCCGGGACATCCGGGCTGCTGATGGTGTAATCCGAAAAAGCACGGCGTCTTATCAGGGAAGGCAAATCGGACCGTGTTTCTCCAGCAGTTCGTCAACGGCGTAACGCTAGGGGCGGTCTATACCTTGATCGCGCTGTCGTTCTCGCTCGTGATGGGGATTTTGGGGGTGCTCAACCTGGCGATCGCCGAGCTGTTCATGATCGGCGGCTATTTTGGCTTTGCCGTCATCCTCGCGAAGCTGCCACTGCCTGTGGCGCTGCTCGCCGGCATGGCTGGCGCGGCGCTTGTCGCGGCCGCGATCGAAAAGATCGGCTATCAGCCGCTCCGGAATGCACCTCCGGTGACGCCCATGCTCAGCACGCTGGGCTTCTCGATCATCCTGCAAAATGTAGCGACCAACCTCTGGGGTTCCGATCCCTTGCAATTGTCGGAGGAAGTGCTTTCCGCCCGCTTCACGTTCGGTCCCGTCAGTATCAGCGCGATGCAGCTTGTGGTGCTAGGGGCGACGCTGGTCCTCGTCATTTTGCTTGCGTTCGTCGTCCAGCGCACCTCGATGGGACGTGCGCTGCGGGCGATTGCCGAAAACCGCGACGTCGCGCGCCTTCTGGGGGTTTCCGCCGGACCTGTCACGCTGCTGGCCTTCATGCTTTCCGGCGCGCTCGCCGGCGCCGCGGGCGTGCTGATCAGCCTGCATTATGCGGCGATCACGCCTTACATCGGTGTCGAGATTGGTCTGAAGGCCATTGCGGTCATGGTGGTCGGTGGCACCACGCGCATTTGGGGAGCACTCATTGCCGGTCCGCTGATCGGTATTGCGGAAGTCATGACGACGGCTTACGGCGGATCGCAGATCCGCGACTTCGTCGTGTACGGGCTAATGATCGCGATCCTGTTGCTCAGACCGCAAGGTTTGCTAGGTGGTCCACGCAGCGAACAAGGTCCGCGGGTATGATGTCGACCTATTACGCCGGCTTACTGGCCGATGTCGGCATTCTGCTGCTTGGGGCACTGAGCGTCTACGTGATCCTGGCGACCGGGCAGCTGTCGCTGGGCAACGCGGGCTTCATGGGGATCGGCGCTTATCTGACGTCTTACCTGACGGTGACAGCGGGAATACCATTGACCGCTGCCCTTATGATGGCGGCGGCCGCTTCTGGTCTGATCGGTGTCGTCATCGGATTCCCGGCGCTGCGTCTCAAGGGCATCTATCTGGCGATGGCAACGCTCGGATTCGGCGAGATGGTTCGCAGCTTCTTTCTCAATTTCGAGGCCATGGGTGGTTCGGGCGGCTTCGACGGCATGCGCCATGTTTCGTTGGCCTACATCTGGAGCTGGGCCGCCGCTATCCTGTTGCTGGTCGCCATCCTGGAGCGTTCGCAGCTCTGGCTCGAGATGCGCGCGGTCAGCGATGACGAAACCGCTGCGGGACTGGTCGGTCTAAACACAACCACGATCAAAGTCGGTGCGTTCGGCTTCGCCGCCGCCGTTGCTGCCGTCGCCGGCGGCCTTTTCGCGCACCATCACGTTTACATCGAGCCCGGCAATTTCAGCTTCGAAAGGTCAATTGATTTCGTACTGGCCGTCATCCTCGGAGGCTCGACGGTCGGCGCCGGCGCGCTTGTCGGCGCGCTGTTGCTTGTCATGCTGCCGGAATATCTGCGCTTTCTCGCCGAGTGGCGGTTCGCCGTGTTCGGTGCACTGCTGATCGCGATGCTGCTGGTTCGCCGTCAGGGACTTCTCGACCGTTCGCTGCTAGGCATGTTCGGATCACGGCGCCCGGCGTGAACAACAACCAGGAACAGCCGCGCCTTGGACTGTCCAACGTTGCGATCAGCTTCGGCGGTATCCGTGCGCTCGATGACATTTCACTTGCCGTCATGCCTAAACAGATCGTCGGAATTATAGGCCCGAACGGCGCGGGGAAGACCACGACTTTCAACATCATCACCGGTGCTTATCGGCCCAGCAAAGGTGAGGTACGGCTGGACGGACAAGCGGTCACCGCGAAACCTTCGCATTTGATCGCGCGCGCGGGCATTGCCCGGACCTTCCAGAATATCCGTCTGTTTGGCGACATGACGGTGTGGGAGCACTTGATGGTGGCGCAGCCACACAACGAGTTTCCGCTTCGCCGGTTATTGCCTGCGCGCTGGGCCAACCCCCGGGCGCTGCGCCGGGCCGAGGAAATCCTGGAGTTCCTCAATCTCGAGGACGTCAAGGACCGGACCGCGCGGTCCTTACCATACGGACTTCAGCGCAGGGTGGAGATGGGCCGCGCGATTGCCGCACGCCCAAAATTGTTGCTGCTGGACGAACCGGTTGCCGGCATGAATCACGAGGAGGCGGACGAGATTCGCCAGTTGATGCTGAAGCTCCGGGACAAAGGACTAAGCATCCTGCTGATCGAACACGACATGACCTTCGTGATGAACCTTTGCGACTATTTATATGTGCTGGATTTCGGCGTGATGATCGCACACGGACTGCCCGCAGAGATGCGCAGCAACCCGGCGGTTCTCGATGCCTATCTTGGACACGCGACCTGATGCTGAAGATCGGCAATCTCGATGTGAGTTATGGCGCCATCTCGGCCGTGCGCGGCGTCAATCTCAACGTCGCAGCGGGCGAGATCGTGGCACTGGTCGGCGCCAACGGGGCTGGCAAGACCACCGTCGCGCGCGCGATCGCGGGACTGTTGCCGTATCGCGGAGAGATTCTCTACGCCGGTAGCCCCCTCACACCCAACAGCGCCGAGCGCAACCTCCGCGCCGGCATCGCACTGGTGCCGGAAGGCAGAGGCATCCTTGCAAGTATGACGGTCGAAGAAAACCTGTTGATGGGCATCTATACCCGGCGCGACAAGGCGCAGGCCGCGGCCGACATCGCTGACATTGCGAAGCGTTTTCCGATCCTGGGCGAACGGCGGAATATGATGGCTGGCCTGTTGAGTGGCGGCGAACAGCAGATGCTCGCCATTGCGCGTGCGCTTTTGTCCAAGCCGAAACTGCTTCTGCTCGATGAGCCCTCGCTCGGGCTTGCACCAAAAATGACGAACTTCGTATTCGAAATGGTCGTTCGGCTTCGGAATGAAGGACTGACGGTATTGCTGGTTGAACAGAAAGCGAGACAAGCTCTTAAGATTGCAGATCGCGCGTACCTGATGGAAACCGGCCGGATTTTGACGTCGGGCCCTTCGCAAAACCTTCTCGAGGACAAGGTTCTTGCCGCGGCGTTCCTTGGCGCAGGCGCCGTCAACGGCTGAAAATAGGACCGGCATACGGAGCGGAGGGACGCCGGCCGGACTGCCGTAAACACCGATGTCACCAAGCCGCGACAAGGTGCCAGCATGCGCTCGCCGCATCTTCAATTGACAACGATACGTCAGTTCGGATTACCTTTGGTCAACGAAAATAACGCGCCAGGGAGTAATTATGCCCCACGCATCGGCCTATACCCCTCATGGAGTCATTCCGGCGGTGTTGCTGCCGTTTGACAACGACCTTGCCATCGACGAAGCAAGCTTTCGCAAGCACCTGCGTGACGTGGCTGCGACGCCCGGCATTTCTGCCATCACCGTCAATGCGCATTCGACAGAGGTGGCCTCCTGTACGTTCCAAGAGCAACGCCGCGTCCTCGAGATTGCCAAGGATGAAGTCGGAGAACGCATCCCGATCGTCAACGGGATATGGGCCGACGGCAGCCTGGAGGCCGCCCGCATTGCCAAGATGGCAGCCCAAGGCGCATCGGCGCTGCTGGTATTTCCCCCTGGCCCGTTTACGCTTGGCCAATCGCGGGAGATGGTGCTCGCGCATTTCAAGCGCATTGCAGACGCAACTGATCTGCCGCTGATTGTGTTTCAATACCCGCTTGCGACCGGGCAGGGTTATCCAAAGGATACGCTGCTCCAGCTCTGTCAGGAAGTGCCGTCGATCCGCGCTATCAAGGACTGGATCGGCAACGTGCCGCACCACGAATGGCATATCCGCAGGCTGCAGAACCTGCCGCGGCCGGTGAACGTGCTCACGACGCATAGTTCCTGGCTATTCTCGTCGCTGGTGCTGGGCTGCAATGGCCTGCTCTCGGGCAGCGGCAGCGTCATTCCCGACCTGCAAGCGCAGCTCTTCCACGCCGTGCAAGCCGGCAATCTTGTGGAAGCGAGAGCCCTGAACGATCGCATCGAACCGCTGGCTCGCTGTTTCTACGCTGATCCGTGGGTCGATATGCATAACCGCATGAAGGAAGCCCTGGTGCTGCTCGGCAGGCTGCCGCGCGCCGTCGTGCGCCCACCGCTCGTGAAGCTTGGCAGCGCCGAGGTTGCGCGTGTGCGGCAAGCGCTGATCGAGTCTGGCTTGCTTGAGGCAAGGGCCAACAGCAGCGCGGCTTGATGCAGAGAGCACTCGAACGATTAATGACAGTCCGACTCCGGACTGCCACCAAAAACGGCCCAAAACGGGCTCGCACAGGGAGAGACGATGATGTTGAAACGGGGGAGCATGCTGGCGGGCTTGCTGGGGGCATTTGGGTTATTTCTTTCATTGCCGGGTGCTGCGATCGCGCCGGCCCAGGCGCAAAGCGCCGGGGCGGGCGTGAAGCTTGGCATCGTCAGCTTCCTGACCGGACCCGCCGCGTCGCCGTTCGGCATCCCCGGACGGAACGGCGCCGAGATCATGATCGAGGCAATGAATGCTGGAAAGGTGCCGGCGCCCTTCGACAAGCCCGGATTTGGCGGTGCCAATATCGAAGCGAAATACATCGACGAGACGGGGTCTGCCGCCAACGTCGTCACTGAATTCCGCAACCTCGTGCAGCGCGATCAGGTCGATGCGGTGGTCGGCTATATCTCCTCGGGCAACTGCCTTGCGGTGACGCCGGTCGCCGAAGAGCTGAAAGCCATCACCGTGCTCTACGATTGCGGGACGCCCCGCATCTTCGAGGAAAAGCCTAGGATCTACGTTTTCCGCGTCAGCCCTCATGCGACGATGGATAATGTCGCCGCCGCCCGTTATCTGCTCGCCAAGAAAAAGGACGTTACCAGCTACTCCGGCATCAACCAGAATTACGCCTGGGGCCAGGATTCCTGGCGTGACTTCGCCGGAGCGATGCAGGTGCTTGCGCCGAATGTGACCGCCGACAAGGTTCTTTTCCCGAAGCTGTTCGCCGGCGAATATGGCGCCGAAATCTCGACGCTGCTGACCTCAAAATCGCAGGTCCTTCACACCAGTTTCTATGACGGCGATCTCGAAGCCTTCCTCTATCAGGAGCAGGCGCGCGCCCTCGACAAGCGCATGACCATCCTTGCAACAACGGCCGAAGCAGCGATGTGGCGTCTGCGCGACAAGATGCCGAACGGGACTATCATCGGCGCCCGGGGGCCGAATGGTCCGCTCGCGCCCGACAGCGAATTCAATCGCTGGTTCCAAAAGATCTACACCGATCGCTATAACATTCCGCCGACATATCCCTCCTACCAAATGGCGATGTCGCTGCTTGGCCTGAAGCTCGCTTACGAAAAAGCCAAGAAGGGCGACGCCAAGCCGACCAGCGACGAAGTGTCGGCAACCTTCAAGGGTATCGAATTCGAAGGGCCCTCGGGGAAGGTCAAGCTTGCGATCGGCGATGGCCACCAGGGCATCTCGGAGACTGCTTACGGTACTTACCGTTTCAACAAGGCGAAGAACGCGCCGGAGATCGTCGATGTCATGCGCTTCCCCGCCGAGTGCGTAAACCCGCCGGCCGGGATCAGTGCCGACGACTGGATCAAGGACGGTATGAAAGGCGCCAAGTGCTGACGAACCCGCGCCGCGGACTTCGTCAGATGGCGAGAAGCGCCCCTGCGCCGCGGGATTCCCGCGGCAGGAACGCTCCGTGCTGACCGCCTTCGCTATCTTGATCGACGGATTGGTCTACGCCGCCTATCTGTTCATCGTCGCTATCGGATTGACCCTGATCTTCGGGGTCATGAAGATTCTCAATGTCGCGCATGGCTCGTTCTACACCTTTGGTGCCTATGGTGCGGCGAGCGCGGTCGGCATCTATTTCGACCGCGGCCTGCCAGAGGCAGGCGGGTTTTTGCTGATGGCCTTGGTGGCAATGGCGCTCGGGCTCGTGCTCGGCCTGGTGCTCGAGCGGGGCATCATGTGGCTGGTGTATGGCCGGGACGAAGTGGTGATGGTGCTGGTGACCTACGCAGCATTCCTGATCCTTGAAGACGTTGTTATCCTGGTCTGGGGTACGGGCTCCTATGCGACCTATCAGCCGCTGTTGGCGGCCGGAAATATCGAGGTCGGTGAACTCACCCTCTCGAATTATGATCTTGGGCTTATCATGGCCGCGGCGTTGCTTGCGGTCGCGTCGTACGGGGCGCTGAAATACACGCGCTATGGGCGGCTATTGACCGCTGTGATTTTCGACCGCGAGACCGCCGCCGCGTTCGGTATCAACGTGCGCGTCGTCTACACCGTGACATTCGTGATCGGCGCGATGCTCGGTGCGCTTGGCGGAGCTATCATGGCGCCAAAGATCGCGGTGACGCTCGGTATCGGCGTCGAAGTGATCGTGCTTGCCTTTGCCGTGGTCGCGATCGGCGGTATGGGTTCGATTGAAGGTGCGCTCGTAGGCGCGCTGATCGTCGGCATCTGCCGCGCCGCCGCGGTACATCTCCTCCCGCAGCTCGAATTATTCGTGATCTATGGGGTGATGGCGCTGGTGCTTCTGATCCGCCCTTACGGACTGTTCGTGCGCGTCCAACCGAGAAAAATCTGACATGGCGGGGCAGGGGCGGATCGTTGCGGGTTCCAGCCTTGTCGCCGCGGCTGCGGCGGCGGCGCTCGTGCTGCCGGGCTGGGTGATCTCGCTTGCCACGATCGCCTTCGCCAACGGTCTGGTCGTGCTGGGCTTGATCGTGTTGTGGCGGGCTGGCCTGGTGTCGTTCGGACAGGCACTCTATTACTGCATTGGAGCCTATGCCGTCGCACTCGTTGGCCGCTGGACCGGTCTGACCGACGCGCTGGTGTTGGTTCTGATGGGCGGCGCCGCGGCCGCGCTAGTCGCGTTCGGCGTCGGCTTCCTGCTGGCGCGCTACCGCGAGATTTTCTTCGCGATGCTCAGCCTGGCTTTGTCCATGATCTTGTACGGGTTGCTGGTCAAAACCGAGTCGCTTGGCTCGACCGACGGCTTCGCCGTGATCGTGCCGACCTTCTTCGGTTATGCGCCGCATCAGCGCGAGCTTTTGCTTGCACTGTATTGGCTCGTGCTTGCCGTCTGCTCCCTCGCGGCTCTCCTGGTCGGTGCTTACTTCCGCTCGGTGGGTGGCGCGCTGGCCATTCCGTTGCGCGACAATGAGATTCGCGTTGAATTCTTAGGGATGTCGGTGTCGCGCCTGATCCACACCAAGCTCGTCATCAGCGGTTTGCTGGGCGGCATGGGCGGCGCGCTCGCCGCCATGGCGGTCGGGCATGTCGACCCCAACATGTCCTACTGGACGACCTCCGGTGAGTTCGTATTCATCACCATTCTTTCCGGCGCCGGGTCGGTTGTGCCGGCCTTCATCGGGTCTCTGGTGTTCGAGTCGGTCCGTTCGTTTGCGTTCGCCGTGCTACCCCAGCTTTGGCAGATGCTGCTCGGCTCGGTGCTGCTGCTCACCATTCTGTTCCTGCCGCAGGGGCTGGGATCTCTGATCGCGCGTATGCGCTGGCGCCGAAATACGGAGGCGCCATGAAGTCGCCCATCCTCCAGGTCATGGATCTCGGCAAGCGCTTCGGATCGCTGGTCGCGGCGCGCGATATCACGGTCAGCGTGCCGGCGCAGCAGACTGTCGGTGTGATCGGCTCCAACGGCGCCGGCAAGACGACGTTTATCAACATGATCACCGGCCATTTGCGTCCGAGCGAGGGGACGATACAATTCGAGGGCCGCGATATCACGGGGCTGCCTTCGCGGACCATCACCGCCATGGGTGTGTCGCGGTCGTTTCAGGTCGCGCAGATATTCCCATCGCTTACCGTGTTCGAGAACATGTGCGCGGCGGCCGCGATCTGCCGCGCTCCAAAGGATTTTCTGGGTCACATACGCACCCCGTTCCGCTCCCCGGAATCGGTTGCGGAAGCGGAAACATTGCTCGAATTGTTCCAAATCGCGCGCTACCGCAATAGGTTCGCGGTGACTTTACCGCAGGGCGTGCGCAAGCTTCTCGACATCGGTATGGCGGTTGCGGGATCGCCGCGGTTGGTACTACTCGACGAGCCGACCAGTGGAATCTCGATCGAGGAAAAATTCGATCTGATGCAAGTCATCATGCTGGCGTTGCGCAATCGCAATATCACGGTGCTCTTTGTGGAGCACGACATGGAGATCGTCGAACGTTTCGCCGAACGCGTCCTCGCATTTTATGACGGCACCGTCATCGCCGACGGCACGGCTGCGGCAACTCTGGGCGACGCTCGCGTTCAGACTTTGATCAGCGGCCCCAGGGCCAAGGCTGCAGCAGGCACCGTGGCCGATGTTTAAGGTATCCGACCTCAATGTGTCGATCGGCCCGATCCCGATCATCCGGCACGCTTCTTTTACCGTCGAAGAAGGCGGGATGTGCGGGCTCATCGGGCGCAATGGTGCTGGAAAGACTACTCTGTTCCGCGCCATCATGGGCGCCATTCCGGCGACGGGTAGAGCCGAACTGGCCGGCGCCGACTTGCTCGGCCTGCCGGCACATTCCCGCGCCGCGCACGGCATCGGCTATATGCCGGAAGATCGCCGGCTGGTGCCCGAACTTACCGTCGAAGAAAATGTCCGTCTGCCCGCATTGTCTCTGAAGCTGGCTGGGGCGGATCAACGTCTCGACTGGATATTTGGGCTAATGCCGGAGGTGGCCCAATTCCGTGCCCGCGCGCCGCTTCAACTGTCCGGGGGGCAGCAGAAGATGGTGGCGCTCGCCCGAGCCTTGATGGCGGGGAGACGCATGCTGTTGCTGGACGAGCCCTTCGAAGGCCTCGCACCTGCGCTCGCGCGGCGGCTCGGGGAGGTATTGGCGAACCTGAAATCCGAAAAGATTTCCGTGCTTGTCGCGGAATCAAACGAGGTCCACGTCGCCGACCTGCTGTCGCACGCCTTTCGCATCGAACGCGGATCGGTCAGCCTCGCCTAGCGGGTCGGCTTTCTCAGTGCGCAGCGCCGGAGAAGTCGAAAGGAACGTGGTTCTCGGCTACGCGGACAGTTCTGATCGTTTGTGGCGTGTTGCGAGAGCGACCGACAAACCGCGGCACGCCATCGGAGATCACCGCGCCGACCGCGGCAATGTCACCGTTGGATAGCGCGGAGAGGGCATCCGCTGTCGCACCGCCGGCGCAGGCGTCGATCAGCACGATGTCGGCGTCGCGGCCCTTTGCGATGACGCCGGAGTTCAGGCCGTAGACCCGGGCATTGTTGCCCGTGGCCGCGGCCAAGGCACGCTCGACGGGGATGCCGCCGAGGCTTGCGAGATGCGAAATGGTGTAGAGCATGCCGAGCGGCATGATGCCGCTGCCTGTCGGAGTATCGGTCGCAATCAGCAGGCGGTCGAACGCGTCGGCCTCGGTAAGGAGCTTTCCGATCAGCAGTGTCGTACGCAAATTACCCGCGGTGCAGACCTGAAGCGCCATCTCCGATTCCTCGACGAGCCGCGGATAGTCGCGGTCGGGCATGGCCACCGGTCCGCCGTTGGTGTGAAACGAAACATGCGGCTGCAAATGCAAAAGGTGATCTGCCCAGATGCCCGAAGACCCCGGGATGGACGATCCCCCGGTATGCACCAGCGTGATCATGCCGGCGTCCTTTGCCCAGGTGATCTGATCCTTGTAGTCGAACGGCGTTGCGAATGCGCCAAAACCCGCCTTCGCCAGCCACACGCCGCCGCGGTGAAGCTCTTCGAAGTCCGCTCGCGTCAGGCCGGGTTCGAGAATAACCGCGCCGGCATGAACGCGCATGCCCCCCGGCCGGTAGTGTTCGAAGGACTTGCGCGCTGCAACCGCCAGCGCCTTGACCCCTGCGGGATCTTTCGGTCGGCCGGGTACGTGGACCTCGGAGGCGCTGATCGCGGTAGTGACGCCGCCATGCAGATAGCTCTCGAGAAATCCTACTGTCTTTTGGCGCGGCGTATAGTCGCCGAAGGTGATGTGAACGTGACTGTCGATCAGGCCCGGAATGGCGACGCAGCCGTCCGCATCGATCACGACGTCGCAATTCCCCAGCGCCTGCCGGGTGGCAGCCCCGACGTGAACGATCTGGTTTCCCTCAGATACGATCGTGTCGCCCTCCGCGAACGGCGCGCGCCATTCCCCCGAAACAATCCGGCCGATGTTGACGATGGCAACGCGCATGGCTCGGAACCCGGCTGATATTTGAAAAAATGCAGCGCGCAGCGCTTGCGTCTAGCTGTTGGAAGGCATCGATGAGGCATAAGACATGCCGCCGACGCGGGCATTCGGCCGCCCGCGGTTGGCGAGGCAGAATATCAAGACGATCTCGTCCGGAAGTGGGGCGTCCGGAAGGACCAGGCTCATGCCGTCATAGTGCGAGCGGACGTAGACGTCGGTTTTCGCATTCATCGGAATGTCTATCATGGCGCCAGGCGCTGCGACCTTGGTCATCGAGGATATCCAGGCCGTCGCATTGCCGATGATATCTCGAAACGGGTTGGCGAAGGTGGTGGTGAGCAGGGCATTCGCGTGCTCCTGTTCGCCGTTCAGTCCGACAATGCCGCCCTTGCCGTAGCTCTCTGCAGCATAAGGTCCGAGCGCGGCAAGCGCAGCTTCCGCCATGCGATCCCCGATGGCGCGGCTGCCTTCGATAAGCGGCGACAGGTCCTCGACGTAATCGCCGACACAGGGATTAGCAACGACCGCGACGATCGCGACCTTGCGCAGCAGGGGATCGATGGGCCGGTCGGCAAGTTCGAATCGGTCGTCAACAATTGTCATCAGGCGGCGAATGGCGAGATCCACGGGCGAACGTCCTAATCAAAAAAGGACTCGCTTCATAACATTTGTCTGTTGTCTGGCAATCTGTAAAGAGAGGTGTGAGGTCTGTTCTAAGAGGCCGTGATTTTCCGAAATGACGCCACCGCCGCAGGTGTTGCGGATGTTTGTGACTGGCGCACCTCCGAACTTCGGCGGCGCCGGCGTGCCCCAGCGCATCAGCGTCATTTCCGCGCCGGAAGCCGTGTTGCGGAGTTACCCGGCGTGCAGAAATGGACGCTTACGTCCCGAACGCTAAATTCCCTGTTCCCGCGGAAAAATGTTTTGCAATATATTTCCCTGGTAATGCGCGTAGGGAATTATGGCTACCGCGGGGGCCTTTTAGGCCCATTTCCAGCCGCCCGTCTCTGCAGCGGATCAAGTCCTAGTGCTTCGAACTGCCGGGCCCATTCGGCGGGAGCTTCAGAAGTTGTAGTCGATGAACAGCTCACCGGTCGGGGCGGCAAATGCCCGGGGTAGCGGCCCGGCTGCGGCGTTGGGGTCCTCGCCTTTCACCGCTACTTGATCGCTGCGCGCCAGCTTCCCCTTCATTTGTGCGCTCAGCGCCTGCATCAGAGGTTCGCGCGGCACCTCGTTATAGGCGTTGATCTGGGTCGAACACATGCATGCGCAACCTAGCCGCATCATTGCAGCAACCGCGTCCTTTGGCGTCGCGTTGCGGCTGCCGTGATGGCCGACCTTGTAAAAGTCGATGCTGTTCAGGATTCCCGTGGCCTTATCCGTCATTTTGGTATGGCCGGGCGTCCCGAAGGCGCCGCCATAAAGAAAATGTTCCCAGTTGCCCCATTGGGCGTCACCGACGAATAATAAATTCTTGCCTTTGAAGCTGAACAGAATGACCAGACTCTGGTTGTTGAGAGTTTTGTCGGCCACCTTGGCCTGCGCCGCCAATACGTCAGGCTGGACGTTGTCGATCAATGCCTTGAGCTTGTCCGGTCCAAAAAGCTCGAAGGCGCGATCGGGGTAGGCACTGGCGTCGGCCTTGAACGCCGCCGGGAAAGTCTTCGCATTCTCCTCATTCTCAGCCGCGGAATCAGTAAGATATTGGTTGTTGACGTTAGTCATCTGCGTGATCAGCGAAAGATCGCCTGGCGGTCCGAGAATTTGTGCGGAAAGCCCGGCATCAATGAGGTCCTGAGGCAGCTTCGCGGGATCCCCGGCCCGGTAGTAGTCGTAAACGGGAGGGGGGGTCTTGTTCTTGAAGCCGTTGTGCAGCACATCGAGCGCCTTCTGATTGGCGGACACGCCGGAAGCGGCCATGCCGCCGGTGATATTATTTACCATGGCGACATGCGGGTCCGTCTCCGAAGCGCCCCGCGCTGCCAGCCGGAAAGAGATTTGGCTCGCCAACGCCGTCAGACTATTTTGAACCTTCATCGCGGCGCCGTTCGTTGGATCCTCGAACCAAGGCATCCAGACCCGCTCTACGCTGATTTGGCCGAAGGCGTCGGCGCACTTGCCAAAGCCAGAGATATGGTCGGCATGCCGATGCGTCATGATGACCAGCGCAAGCTCCTGTCCGCAATCCTGCGCCATCCGCGCGACCGCATCTTCGATGCTCCCGAGGTCGACGGCATGCACCCCACAGTCGATCAGGATGTGCCTGAAAGGCTTGCGACCGTTTGGGGTGGGAACGCTCAACAGGAAGAAGTCGCCAAAGCCAACGCGATACATGCGTACCCGCAAGCCCGTCGGGTCCCCGCCGTTGGGAGCCGCCGATAAGGATGCGGACGCGCCTGGCTCCGGGTTTTGGCTCGGAGTCTTGGCCTCCTTGGCGCGTTGCTTGGGCGTTTTAGCGGCAACGGTTGCTTTGGTCTTTTTGGTGGCCTTCCGCTTTGAACCGGACGTTCGTTTTTTTGCTGTTGCGGCTGCCATTTTCAAACTCCTGCGTGCAACAGACCGAAGTTGATTTGAAAGCGAGTGCCGTCCTTCGAGGGGGAGTCACCCGCATCGTCAGCCACTTGTCCCGTGGAAAGATAATAATTTCTGACCCGGTCCTCGCGCGTCTGGGACCACGGCTTCTGAATCACAAATCGAACCCTTGGCGTCGGCTTGTTGTTACCATCCGGCGGATCCTGGGTGATCAACAGCGTTACGCCGTTGCGCATCGGGAATGTTCCGGGGTTGGCTTCGCCGAAGGCGGTATGCACCGTCTGAACCAGCTCGACGACCATGTTGACGAACAGACGGCCGTCCTGGCCGGTATGAAACATCGGATGGAAAGAGGGTACGTCGATTTTCCCCATTTCGGGCTTGAAACGAAGCAGCCTTGCATTGGCATTGGCAAAGTCGCGAAGCACGTCCCCGTTAATGTCTTTCTCGTCGGTGGTCAGGCCGTTCGGATCGCCGAATATAAGTCCGGGCACCAGCAGTGCATCTTTCTTGACCTTGGGCCAAAACAGCGATTCCTCCGAATAGGAGACGGCCTCGTCCGCGACGATCCCGCGCAGCCGAAATGCCTCCATGAACGCATTGCGCACACCGTCGGGGTCGACGGGACGAATATCGAGATCGGCGGTCAGAATCGCCCGCAGGAAGTCGCCGAAGGTGATGTCGACGGGTGGACAATAGTCGAGCGCGCGGGCGCAAATGGTGAAGAACTGTTCTGCGGTCCGGCTGGCCTCCTGCGTCAACCGCTCGGCCAGCGGAACCGGGATGTCGCCGTTATCCGTTGTCCCACCGCCGGCGCGGAAAATACGAAAAAGATCGTAGGTTCTGCGCCCATAGATGGTAAAATACGCGTCGAAGACGGCCGCGACCAGGATCGAGCCGCGATCGTGCGGCTCGGTCTTGGTTTTGATGTCGTTGGAGTTCGGTCGCGTCCCCAGCGCACTCCGCAACCCCGAACGCATGCCGGAAGCCTCGCCAAACTGTTGTGCGAGCGCGACCAGGGGGTTTGCGTCGGCGATCTGCGCCTGAATTGTCGGCGCGTCGTCGCCCTTTTTGATCTCGACCTCGGGGTTCAGTTGCAGATCGAACAGCCTTCCGCCCGTCTTGCGCAAGGTATCGAGCAGAACTTCCTTGTGGCTAAAGTGAGCGAACAGGGCCGCCAGGTCGGCAAAGGCCTCATGAAAGGCTGGAACGTCGATGTTTGTCGGCTCCATGAAATATTCGCGTATCCCATCGACGATCGCATGCGTCGTCTCATGCGCGATAACGTCGTGCGACAGGCAGGTGAAGACCGTCTGGCCGGGCAGGTTGCGCCCCGGATCGGTGCTGCTGGCCTTGAAATAGCCGAACACAATGCCGTGCGCATCGGGACTGTAAAAGGCATTGGCTTGGCACATCGCGTGCGGAAAAAGATTGAGACATTTGGAAGCCGCGGCCAGCGACTTCGGCGTTGAGTCAGCGGATTTCTTTATTCTTCGCCAGTGAATGCGCCGCCCCAAGGCACATTCGAAGCGCTGCAGGGTTTCGCTCGCTACGGCGTAGACCATCTGCTGATGGAAACGCGGATCGGAGTCACTCGGAGCAAGGCCGCCGGCAATCAACAATTTCGGGTCGTCGAGATCTACTGGGAGGTAGTAAGTCTTGGTCGTGCCGTCGTAATCGATGACCGCGAATCTCTCTCCGACCGGTCCAGGATCAAGTTTCTCGTAACGGACCAACGCCGTCATGTAGTTGCCGACAAACTTGCCCAGGCTCGGATCAAATGCATAGACCTTCAACGGACGCTCGTCCGGCCAGGGAAGTTCGTCCGATGAGAAGATGGCGTCCGGGTCCGGCTCACTCGAAGTCGCTGCGTTCGGCGGCGCATTCCGCGCTGGCGCACTTGAAACCGGCGCGCCCGAATCCCCAATCGCTTCACAAAAAATTTGCGATTGCGCCATTTGCACCCCCGTGCTCACCCCGAGTCGTCGTCCACGCGGGTTTAATAATCCGAGCCTGCGTCAGTCCGGCATTTACAATCTTAGCAGGTATTGAACTCGAATACACCGCCAAACATGCCGAATGAGCCAAGTTGGGCCTCCCGTCGCTGCAGCGGAAAATCCGTTCCCGGCCGCGGGTGGTTCCGACGACCAATCCGGATTCGCAGCCCGGATTATCGGGGAGTCTCTGGGAGCGAGCCCGAGACGATCAAGCATGGCCATCCGCCGGCAAGGCGTGACGCCGCATCGCCTGCATCAGCTCTTCGGCCTGGAACGGCTTGATCAGGACAGCGACGCCTTGCGAGGCGATCGAGGCGACGGTTTGCGACCTGGTGTCGCCGGTCATCACGATGGCGGGCACGCTCCGACCAAGGGCGGCCCGCAAGCGCCTTATCGACGTGACGCCATCCGGCGAGCCGCGAAGGTTGTAGTCGCACAACAAGAGATCCGGTCGCAGGCCGTGTTCGCTGACCAGGGCGAGCGCCTCCATTGTCGTCGCGACGATGGTCGCCTCGATCCCCTTCTCCTTTAACAGTCTGCGAAGCGCCGAGCGCACCGAACTTTCATCCTCGATCGCGAGGACGCTGAGGGCGGCGACATCGGCGCGAGCGTGCATCGCCGCCGCCGCCGCCGCCGTCGGCGCCTTGATGCCGGATGCGCCGCGCGGAACCTCGATGCAGAACCGCGTGCCCCTGCCCGGAATCGAGCGAACCTCGACCTCGTGATCGAGAATTTCTCCGAGCCGTTTCACGATCGCAAGGCCGAGGCCGAAGCCGCCGCGCTCGGCGCCTCCGGTCCCCTGATAGTACTCATCGAATATGTACAGCAGCTGGTCCTCGGTGATGCCGACCCCGGTGTCCCAAACCTGGATGGTGACCTTGTCTCGGCTTCGCCGGCATCCCAACAGAATTCGTCCCCTGTCGGTGTAGCGAACGGAATTCGACAGCAGATTGCGAATCATCTCCTCCAGCATGCGTCGGTCGCTGCGAATGACGAGGCCGCAACCGATGAGGCGCAGGCGAAGGCCTTTTTCCTGCACCGAAGCGACGAAGTCTCCCGCCAGCGATTCGAACACCTCACGCAAGGAAAATTCGCTGAAGGAAGGGCGCAGGTTTCCTGATTCAAGCCGATTGACGTCGAGCAGGCTCGAAAGAATGCTGCTCATCGTCTCGAGCGATCGGCCGATTCCGACGACTAGATCGCGCCCCTCGCCGGCCGGATGGTGCGGCTCGAGTCCCGCCTGCAAAAATCGCAAGGTTTGCAGCGGCTGGCGCAGGTCGTGACTTGCCGCTGCCAGGAAGCTCGATTTGGCGCGGTCGGCCAATTCCGCCGATTTCCAGGCCAGCGACAGCTCCTCCTCGAAACGTTTGCGCGCGGTAATATCGGTGGTCAGGCCATGGATGCGCGCTGGCTTTCCGGTCGCGCCGCATTGGATGACGGCCACCTGTTCGAGCCAGACTTCGCCGCCCTCCGGTCGCTTGTAGCGAAACGCGACCGAGCGCGAAGACTGCCCGGCACGAATGCCCTCGAGCCACGTGCTGAACTGGGTCTGGTCCTCAGGATGGATGTTTCTCAGCCATTCGGCTCCGCTCAGCGCCTGTCGCACGTCAAGCCCGATGATTTCGGCGGCGTTTTGGCTGCAGCGAATCCTGTCGGCAGACAAGTCCCAGTCGAAGGCAATGACGCGGCCGGCTTGGAGGGCCTGCTGCAGCCGCGCCTCCCTTTCCAGGAGCGCGCTTTCGTGCAGCCTTCGTTCGCTGAACAGCGCCGCAAGGACGAGGGCGCCAAGCGAGATTGCCAGCACCGCAGCCTGCGCGCCAAGCACGCGCTGCTCGGCCGACAACCGCAGGTCTCCGAACACCCCGATGGCAAAAGTCGTCGCCCAGACGATGGTGATCGCGCAGATGAAAGTGGCCAGCGCGGTGAAGGCGGGGTGCAGGCGGGAAGCGATCCAAAGCAGCAATGGGCAGAGCACCCCGATTGCGAGCACCGCGGTCCACGATTGATTGGGCAGGAAGACGAGCAGCGCGCATACGAGCGAAATCAGCGCCAGCGCGAAACCGCCTTCGACGAGCTCCCATCGCGGCGGGAAGTTGCGCCGCAAGGCCGCGACGCCGATGGCAAGCGGAGCGACCGCAACCGTGCCCAGCGCGTCGGATGCAAACCAGTGCAGCCACACCACCGGAAGGGATGCCGGCGAGCCGTGGAACAGGACAAAGCCTAAGGTGCCGGCGATGCCGGAAAGACTCGTTCCCGCAATCGTCGCGGCGAACAGTGCCAGCACCTTCCGCAATTCGTGCAACTCGAACGGCCAGCCGCAAAAACGCTGGATCAGGCCGGCGACGATCAGCGCCTCGCCGGCGTTGGCCACGGCAAAGAAAACCGAGCTCCAGATATTGCGATCGCCCAGCAGATTGGCCGCGATCGTTGCTATCCCGACGCCGATGACGACCGGCCAGCGGGCTGCGGCGCCGAACGCGATCAATATCCCTGAAGCGACACCGGCGGCGGGCCAGAAGACGGCGACGCCGTCTACCGGCTCCAGCAATATCAGACTGAGCCGGGCGGTGACGAAATAAACGATTGCGACCGCGACGGTCGACATCACGCCGGCCGCGGCTGCAACGGCCCGGCGCGCCAGGACGGGCGTGGTGTGCGTGACAGCGGCCAACGTCCCCTCCACCTCTCGCCAAAGGCCCAAGCCTCGGCCCCGCTGCCCTTTTCAGGGCAACGCCGGCGGAACACGCCGCATGTGCAGGTTAGCGCATCTGCCGTGCAGGCTCCAACAGAGGGATTCTTGGTCAGCGGCGGTTGGGAAGCCGCCACTCGGTCTTGAGCGGGCCGTTGCCTCCGTATACCGGGTCTTTCCGCGGCAACGCGACTTTGGGGATGGTCTTGATCGCGCGCGGATGGTCTTCGCGCCTGGTGCATTCGTCATATTTGCCGGTGGGCGGGTAGGCGCCGACCACGAGGAAGTCCTTGCTGGCGGCGAGGCATTGGTGGCCGGTGCCCGCTGCAAGGATTGCGACATCGCCCGCGATCACCGTGAGGGTGCGACCTCGCGTGCCGCCGAACTGCACCCGCCCCTCCCCCCGCGCGATCCCGAGCACCTCGTGGATCTGCGAATGATAATGGACATAATCGTAGATGCCGTTGCGCCAGGAATCGCCCCAGCCGTTTTTCGCAAACAGATCCTCATAGACCGCCGCGGGGTCCAGCTCGCCGGGCAGGCGGACGGCGCCGCGATAAACGATCAGCGGGAAATCCGGATGATTGGGAACGAGCCCGTCATCCTTGAAGCGGAAGGTGCGGGGTTTTCGCGGCCGCACCAGAGCCGGCAGCGACGCCGGTTCGGGACGGGACCAGCCGGTCGCCTTTTCGGTCAGTCTCTTGATGGTTTCCACCACCGGCATCGACGTTCACCGGTCAGGCGCGTTGATGAGCGGTGGCGTCGACCGGCGGGCGGACCATTCGCGATGTCGCGGACGGCTTGCTCAGGCGCGTCTCATATCTCGCGGCGAGATCGAGCAACCGCTTCCTGGTGAATTGATCGGCGCCTACCGCGAGCGTGCGGCAGCGCTCGATCTGTTCCCGCAAAAATGAATTGTCCATTGCCGCCTCACGCAAAATCGCAACTTCAAACCGTCTCGCCATCGAGCTCGATCAAATACGCCAGCACCAATTCGTCTTGCGGGGACGCGGCAGTCTTGGCGGCCTCGCGATAAATCGCGCGCTCGGCTTCGGTCGCGCTCCGGCTCCGTAGCGGCGCCTTGCCGTCCCAGACGCAAATGCCATTCGAGCGCAGCTGGCTCAGATCTTCGCGGAGCCAGTGCTCGTGACAGACCTCCCAGGCCTCCCGAAGGTTCTTTGCCTCGAACGAGAGGACCGGCTTGCCACCAACTTCAAGCGTGAAAATTGCAGGATTCATTTGGTTTACATATCAGCGATGCAGACGAAGCCCACAGCGGCAACGGCACCCAAAGCCACCCTTCAGGATTGGTCATACTCTTGATGTGAATTTCCGTCTGTTCGGTTTCCGACGCTCGCACTGCATGGCGGCGAAGCGGTTGATGGAAGCCTTCGTGCCGCAGCCGGATTTCAGGCAGCTTGGCCGTTTAAAAATCGCGCGTCAAAAGCTTAGAGGAATGCGGTGGTGCGAAATTCCAATTGATAGATCTCTGCACCGGCCTCGTCTTTAACCGTCATTTGCCATTTGTCACCGGGCCTGAGATTGCCGTCTAGGTCCTTCAACAGCTCGCCGCAGGCGACGGTCGCTTCGGTCCAGGCCGCCTCTTTGTCGGGTAGGTCCAATCCCTCGTTCTTCATCTCGGTATTCAGGCTATTGATTAAGCGGAAGAAATATCTGGGCATCTTAGGCTACCGTGTTTGGCTGACAACGTCATGGCCCGGTGACCGGTTCCTCCGCCGCGAGTCTTATGTTCGTAATCAGACATAGCTAGCGAGAGCCGAACGCCGGAGTCGGCCTTTGGGAGGTCCTAATTAGCGCCGTTGCTGGGGATTCGACCGCAGCCAGCGTGCTGCTGCCTCAGAACATTGCGATGTTGTGTCGGCTTCCGGGCCGACACTCGTCGCACAGTCTCGTAATTAGGCCTGCGAAAAGCACCCCTTTAAACGGGATGTCATCAGCAGCGGGTGCCCCACAATCGACCGGGCGGGACATGGATACGACCACGGCAGAGCTAAACCCCCTGAGCAATCGCTTACTGGCAGGGCTTCCACGCGATTCCTTTCAGTTGCTGGCTCCCCACCTCACCATCACGAGGTTTGCCCTCGGCACCGTGCTGGCGGAAACCGGGGACGAGATCGATCAGGTGATCTTCCCGCTCAGCGGCATGATTTCCCTTGTCGTGGTGATGAAAGACGGCAGGGCGATCGAAACTGCTACCGTCGGCCGGGACGGCGTCTACGGCGAGGCTGTCGCCTTCGGGCCCTATCGCTCGAAGGTTCGGGCGCTGGTCCAGATGGAAATGACCGGAGCATGGCTGACGTCGCAGCAATTCCGAAAAGCGGCCGCCGCCAACCAGGCGCTTCAGATGATGTGCTTCAAACACCATGAAGCGCTGCTCGCCCAAGCCCGCATCACCGCCGCCTGCAACGCCCTGCACCTGGTCGAGGCGCGGTTTTGCCGGTGGCTGTTGCAAACCCGGGCAGTCACCGAGAGCGATACGGTCACACTCACGCAGGAGTTCTTGTCGGAAATGCTCGGCGTGCGCCGAACGTCGGTGACCGAGGTGGCGAGCAGGCTGCAAGCCAAGGGGACCATCAGCTATTCGCGGGGCGTGATCAGGATCGTCGATCTGCCGGCGCTCGAGGAGCGCGCCTGCGAATGCCTGGAGACCTTGCGGGAGCAGCGCGCGATTTGATCGGCCCGTCGCTGCGTGGAACTCAATCGGTTGATTGACGTTTTGATTGCCGCATCAGTCGATTCACGGGAGAATTCTCATGCGGTCCAAGTTTGCTGTTGTTGCGGTTGCTATTACTGCGCTGGTCGGCTCGTCGCTGGTCGCGTCCGCGCAGATGCAGCCGGCCCCCGGCGCCTCCAGCGAAGGCAATGTCGGGCCCGGCGCCACCAAGTCGAAGACCACGAAATCCAAAGGCATGAAAAAGGGCATGACCACCGGGATGAGCAGCGGCATGGGAGGCGCCAGCAAGGGTGACGCGCGAAACCCGTCCGGCCAGGGCAATGTCGGACCGGGGACCGACAACAACGCCGGCAAGAACAGCGGCGGCAAGTAAGCGGTTTCATCCGTAGGGCGGACGTACCCCTGCGGACCCAA
>Ga0066662_10000119_pt1 | contig 32105 bp, 24 predicted proteins | sample GraSoiAngelo_111_FD_133939 | JGI IMG/M metagenome (GOLD analysis project Ga0066662, IMG submission 133939) | Grasslands soil microbial communities from the Angelo Coastal Reserve, California, USA - 14_0903_12_40cm | ecosystem: Environmental > Terrestrial > Soil > Grasslands | place: USA...
CGCCGTGAAATCCTGCGGATCGTTCTCAACAATCTGGCGATACTCTTTTATGGCTGCGGGGATTTTCCCTTGGGCAAGATACTTCTCAGCCGCACGCAGAACCTTTGCCTTGTCGAAAGCCATTGGGAATCTTTGAAGTCAAACCTAGATTGCGGGGCAGAACCCCAAGAGAGCGGTGAGCGGCGCCCCCGTTCAATGAGCGCCGTAAATGATCGCACCTGCAACATCTCTCTGCGGCTGCTCCGCGAGCGGCAGAGATAGTTTACGCTAACACGCGCAAACGGCGAGTGTCAACGCAATGTTATTTTAGAGTTTTGAGTGGTTTTAGACTTGATTTCCGTTGAATTTATAGGCTCTGGCAATTGAGCACTGCCTAACTGCCGGGAGCGCAAGGTGGCTCGCCCGGCTTTAGCGCTGCAAGCGCGAATACAGTTAGCGTGCCTTGCACGCCTGCAGGTAGGGATGCCTGCGCTCCCAGCTAAACGCAACCATACTATGCTAAAGAGTCTCGTACATTACACTTGAAACCAGATCGCTCAACTGATCAGGAAGAACTGGATTCGCACCCGAAGCAATCTGAGTCTTCACCCGTCGCGCGCTTTGCCCAGCATCTGGCGCTCGCAGGCTTCGCTCTCTACGCCGCCTTCGCGCCGCATTCAATCGCGGGCGCGGAGATTGCGCTCGCGCTAGTTGGGCTAGGTTGGCTCACGCGCACGATTGCGACGCGCAGAACAGGCATTCGTCGAACCCCACTCGATCTTCCCATCTGGCTCTTCGTGGGCTGGACCGTGCTTTCCTCCATCTTCTCGGCAGAGCCGCGCATAAGCCTTCCGAAGCTGCAATCAGTCCTGGTCGTCCTACTCTTCTATCTGGCGCAATCGCTCATTAGGCGGCGCGGAGCTGTGCTGATTATCGTGCTGTTGTTCACGTCTGGTGTGGTGGGCGTCGTCTGGAGCATCGTTGATTTAGCGCGCGGGCGCGGCGTGATGATTGAAGAGTTGTCGGCAGAAAGTCCCTTTCACGAATTGGAGTTGGGAGCGGGCGACGCCGTTTGGCGCGTTGGCGAAGTTCGCGTCTCCTCGGTTCAGGAGATAGATGAAGCGATCAGGCGACAAAAGACCGGAGAGCGCCTTCCCATCAGCATCATTGTGAAGGGCGAGCACGGCGACCGTCCGGGCTTTATCGTCACAGACGAGATCAAGGCGCGACCTTCTCCTTCCGGGATTAAGAGCAACGGACCAACGCATCGCTTTCGCGCTTCAGGCTGGACGCGCCACTACGAGACTTTCTCCGAGACGCTTCAAATACTCGCTCAACTAGCTCTAGGTCTATCGCTCGCTCACATCAGGCGTCGCAGCTCGCGCAGGGTAATTTATCTTCTGCTCGCGGCAACCACGCTCCTGTCGATAGGTATTGTGTTGACAGCGATGCGAACTGTGATTGTCGCTCTCGCAATCGGAGCGGTCATCATAGCCATTCGCGCAACTCGCGGTCGTGCGCGCATTATAGTTGCCGCAAGTATCGCGCTTGTGCTCGCCATCGGCGCGCTTGCGGTTTGGAGCACACGACAAAGCGGCGCGCTCATGCTGGAAGATTCCAGTTCGAGTTTGCGCTCTTCAGTGGCGCGTGTGGGCGCGTCGCGCATAATGCTGCATCCACTCTTCGGTCACGGCATGGACGCCGTGAAGAATCACTGGACCGAGTGGGGCTTTCCCGGCCAGGACATGATTCACCTGCACTCAACGCCCTTGCAGATAGCCTTCGACAGAGGCTTGCCCGCGCTTATCCTGTGGCTCTGGATGATGATTACTTGCTGGCTGATGGCCGCGCGAGCGGAAAAAACATTCAGAGATTTCACGGATGCTTTCCGTCATGGCGTCTTGCTCGGCGCAACCGGAGCAATAGCAGGCTTCTTCGCAAGCTCGCTCGTCAACTACAACTTCGGCGACGCAGAGGTGATACTCGTCTTCTGGTGGTTGATGGGCACTGTTGTCGCTCTGTCTGCTCGCAAGGAGTGGGAAGTGAAAAGAGTTTCTCGTCAAGCGGCTGACAGCAAGGCTTCTTCAGCGGCTTGAGGTAACTCGACAGAAAAGAAATAGCTGGCAGGATACAGATAATCCTCGCCCGATTCGTCTATCACTCTGATGTAGTCATCTTCTGCCGCAGCCTCATCAGGCAATACTTGATAAATCTTGCGAACCTCCAAATCTTCGCAACCTTCAATCTTGACGCATACGACAAACCGTGTTTCCTTGTTTTTACTTCTCATAATACTTAACCCAAATAGCGTTTTATCTTCATCTTTCTTTTACCAATGCCATGCGCTTCGTACCAATGCAACTCAACCTTGCGTATCCTACCATTGATGAACTGTGGAAACTCCTTTTCGCTTACGCCAACGTCCCGCGCCAAACTCTCTTCGTAAGCGTGCGATTTCTCTGATGGTGCTGCCGATTGCTATGGTCTCAACATCGGTAATCTGTCTAATAATCTCGAAATACATTGCTAAATCACATCCGCAAAGTTCTTACTTGTTCTTGCAAACCACCAGTAGCCGAAGACGAAGATTATGAGGGCGAAACCTGTGAAGTAAGCGAGGCCGCCCCAATCGGGTTGCGCGCCTTCGAGCATTATGTTGCGATAGCTTCTAACGAGAGAGGTGAACGGGTTTGCGTTGATGTAGGGTCGGAAGTTTTCAGGCACCATTGATTCAGGGTAGATAATAGGCGTCAGGTACATCCAGACCATCAGGACGAGTGCGATGCCCTGAACTATGTCCTTGAGAAAGACGCCGAGCGATGCCACAAGCCACGAAGCGCCGAAAGTTAAAAGAAGCTGAGGCACAACGAGCACGGGCAGCCAAAGGATTGTAGGATGAACGGTGCGTTGAATGATGAGCGCCGCGATGAGGAGCGAGATTGTGCCGAACAACTGGTTGGCGAGTGAAGCTAGTGATTGCGCCACCGGCAGAATCTCAAGCGGAAACACTACGCGCTTGACAAGGTTCGCCTGCGAGACGATTTTTTGTGACGAAAGCTGCACGGCCTCTTGAAATGCAGTCCATGGCAGGACGCCGCAGAAAAGATAGAGGGCAAATTCCCAACCGCTTCCAGATACGCCGAATCGTGCGCCGAAGATTCCTGCGAAGATCAATGTAAAGGTAGCAATCGTCACCACAGGCGTCAGCACAGCCCAGAGTATGCCAAGCACAGAGCCTTTGTAACGCGCAGCGACCTCGCGCCGCGCAAGCGAGCTTACAAGATCGAACCTGCTGGGCAGTTCAAGAAGCGGACGCCACACGGCGCGTCGTGCTGTTTGAGCGGAGATCATGTTGTGATTATAGCAGTCGTCAGTGGTCAGTTGTCAGTCGTCAGTTGTTCGCTTTAATTAGTTGAACGCTTATCCTTCAGCAGATTGCCTAACGCAGTGGAAACAACCGACGACGGACAACTGACCACTGACATCGTTTGCAATATCAAATTCTTTCCCTATCATTCATCGAGTGGTTAGCGCAGACGAGATAGATGATCGCTCTGGACTTCGTGAAATCAGTCTGGGCATAGTGTGTCCGATGGCGAATGAGGAGGAGTCTGTTGTCCGGTTTGTTGATGCGGTTCTGAATCAATGCGAGGGGTTTAAGTCGGTCACGTTCTTTGCGATTCTGGACCGCGTGAGCCGTGATAGAACGCGCGAGCTTTTGGACGAATTGAAAGATGTTAGGCCGGAGCTTGCGGTCATCTGGTCGCCGGAGAACAGTAGCGTCGTTGACGCTTACGTTCGCGGATACCGCGAGGCTCTTCATGCAAACTGCGATTGGATTCTTGAGATGGACGCAGGGTTCAGTCATCAGCCGTCGGACATCCCGCAGTTCTTCTCGAAGATGTTGGAAGGTTACGATTGCGTCTTCGGCAGCCGGTTCTGCAAAGGCGGTTCGGTCGCGGAGAGTTCTGCGAAGCGGGAGATAATCAGTCGCGGGGGAACTATCTTGGCTAACCTGCTGCTCGGCACAAAGCTCAAAGACATGACGAGCGGCTTTGAGATGTTCAAGCATGATGCGCTCTACGAGATTCTAAAGAAAGGTATTCGCTCGCGCGGTCCATTTTTTCAGACGGAGATTAAAGCCTATTGCAGACACTTGCGCATTACGGAAGTCCCAATTCAATATCGCGCCGCCAGCCACCCCGTAAGCAACACGGCTATCAAAGATTCTTTCAGCAATCTCTGGCGTTTGTTTAGATTGCGATTGCAAAGGCAGTTATAAGGCAGTAACGAGTGAAGAGTGACAGGCAGGAACGCTTTCTCTCTCGTCACTGTAATTAAGATGAAAGACAAGATCGCTCTTGTTGTCACCTCGATAGCGAAGCCAAACGCTGTCTTGCAATCGCTCGCGCGAGGGTGTCTTGAATATGGCTTGGACTTTTTCGTTATAGGCGATGAGGCAAGCCCGACGCGTTTCGAGTTGGAGGGCTGCCGCTTCTATAGTCTTTCGGAGCAACGCGCACTTCCCTTCCGCTTTGCCGAAAAGTGTCCGACCAGACATTACGCGCGAAAGAACATAGGCTATCTGCTGGCGATGCGCGATGGCGCTGGGGTGATTCTTGAGACTGACGACGACAACATTCCGACCGAAGATTTCTGGAAAGAGCGCGAGCTTAGTCAATCCGTAAAATCAATCTCGAACGTTGGCTGGATCAACGTCTATCGCTATTTTACGGACGCGAATCTATGGCCGCGCGGTCTGCCGCTAGATAAGATACACGCGTGGATTCCTCAATTTGAATCACTCACGACTGAAGAGATTGATTGCCCGATTCAGCAAGGTCTGACGGACGAGAACCCGGACGTTGACGCAATCTATCGCTTGACATTGCCGCTTCCGCAATCCTTCAGAAAGGACCGGCGCGTAGCCTTGCGCTCGCGCTCCCTCTCGCCATTCAACAGTCAGAACACAGCCTGGTGGCGCGACGCATTCCCACTACTTTATCTTCCAGCCCACTGCTCCTTTCGCATGACAGACATCTGGCGCAGTTTTGTAGCGCAGCGCATCGCATGGGCTAACGACTGGGCGATTCTCTTCCACGAGCCGACCATGCGGCAGGAGCGCAACGAGCACGATCTAGTGCGCGATTTCAAAGACGAAGTTCCAGGCTACTTGAACAACAGCCGCATCTGTGAAGCTCTAGACAAGCTGCCTTTAGGAAAGGGACTCGATAAGTTGAACGACAACCTGCGAATCTGCTACGAGGAGCTTGTCAGGATGGAGTTGGTTGGAAATGAGGAGTTGGATTTGATTGAGGCTTGGATTGTCGATACAAGCTTGTCACTCAACGCTCTTCTAATGTAGCTTTCCGTCATGCCAGTTGCTCTGCGCGTCGAAAATGTTTCCAAGCAGTATCGCATCTATGACCATCCGGGCGACCGTCTGAAGGAGTCTCTGACGCGCGGGCGCTGGAAGCGTCACCGTGAGTTCTGGGCTTTGCGTGACGTGACGTTTGAGGTTGAGACGGGAACTACGACAGGCATCATCGGTCCGAACGGTTCGGGTAAATCAACTCTTCTACAGATCGTCACGGGCACGCTTGAGCCTACGCACGGCGAGGTTCATCACGAGGGGCGCATTGCCGCGTTGCTTGAGCTTGGCGCAGGTTTCAATCCTGAGTTTACGGGCATAGAGAATATATACCTGAACGCTGCGCTTCTGGGCTTTTCAAAGAGCGAGATTGAGGCGCGTCTGCCCGAAATAAAACGTTTCGCGGAGATCGGCGATTTCGTAGAGCAGCCCGTCAAGACATATTCGAGCGGCATGTACGTGCGCCTTGCCTTCGCCATAGCTGTGAGCGCAGAGCCGCAGATACTTATCGTTGACGAAGCTCTGGCGGTTGGCGACGCAGTCTTTCAACATCGCTGCCTCAGAAGAATTAAAGAGATGCAGGAAGGGGGCGCAACCATTCTCTTCGTCTCGCACGACCCGCACACGATTCGCGCTCTTTGCACGCGCGCAATTCTCTTCAACGCAGGAAGGCTGGAATCGGACGGCAAACCATCGGACGTTCTGAATCGCTATCAGAAGATCATTATGTCGCGCCAGCACGATTACGAGACCAAACGTCTGGTTGCGGCAAGAGCAGACGAAGCGGAAGAGTTGGACGTGCTTGATGAAAGCTTCCGTCCGCTCAACTATACTTATCGGCATGGAGACCGCACGGCAGAGATTCTGAGCGTCGAGCTATTGAACGCCGCACGACAACCAGTTGAATTCGTGGAGACGGGTGAAAGCGTGATGGTTCGTGTTCGCGCACGCCTGAACGCCGAAGAGAACGATCCCGTCTGCGGATTCCTGATTCGTGACCGCCACGGCATTCACATCTACGGGACGAACACAGAGATTCAACAATCCTACTTCGGTCGCGTGGCGGAAGGCGTGGTCGTAGAAGCAACTTTCACATTTAACTGCTGGCTGGGTGTCGGCGAGTTCTCAATCACTGCCGCCGTTCATAGCGCGAGCGGCGTGAGTTTCGATTGGGTGGACGATTGCCTCTTCTTCCGCGTGATGAGTCCTGTGGGCATTGACGGCGTAGCCAATCTGAATGCCAGCGTTACAACAAGGCGGCTCGCTCTGCGTGCGGAACGCGAGAGTGCGAAAGTGTAAGCAGGTAAAGTTTATGGCAGAGACCATAGATTCCGAGATTGACGTAGCGCAGTTGATTGCAGACATACGCGCGGCTGTCGCAAAGCGCGAGGCCGAAGGAAGAAAGTCTCTGCCGGATGTTTCAATAGAGTTGGAAAGTCTTCTCTCAAATCCTGTGGATGTCCAAGATAAGCCTGCGGAGTTGTCGCCGATAAGATTGCAGGCGGAGTTTGTTTCAAGCGCCGACGATCATTATCACGTCAACGATCTTCTCAAATATCACGATCACATCTTTATCTGGAACGCTTATCGCGCGATTCTCAAGCGCGAGCCTGATGGGCCTGGACTCGAAGGGCTTCTGGAAAAACTGCGTAGCGGTCGTTTCAATAAGATCGACGTTCTGGCGGCTCTTCGCTACTCGCCCGAAGGCAGAAGCATGAATGTGCAGATAGATGGACTCGCGCGCCCCGCCGCCGTTCGTAAACTTTACCGCGTGCCCGTTCTGGGCTACCTGCTTGAGATGATAGTCGGAGTCCTTCGCTTACCCTCTATGATTCGCAGCCAGCGCCAGTTTGAAGAGTACGCGACTGCACAAGCAGAGCGGCTTGCTGGTCACATGAATCAACTAGGCCATACAAACTTTCGCGCCGCAGAAACTTTCTCGCGTCAAGTCTCTGAATCTCTATCGCGGAAAATTGAGCAGGTCGCCGAAGAGCATCGTCAAGCATTGGAGCGGCAGAGAGAAGAGCTTAGAGAGGAACATAGAAAGCTGGCAGAGTTGCAACAACAGCAAGCCCTTAGCCTGTGGCGTGAGCAGAGAGAGATTATCGGACATATAAGCAAACTCAGGGATGAGCTTACAGCAAGACTTCTTCAATTCAATAAAACATCGAAGGCAGAGGCATCGTCTTCGCTGGTGGACGAACTGATTTCAACTGACGGATCAAGGCTGGATGATCTGCTCGCTTCGTTCACTGAAAACTTTCGCGGAAGCCGCGAAGAGATCAAGGAGGGTTTGAGGTTCTATCTTCCCCTCTTCAAGTCCGCCGGAATAAGCCGGGATGTTTTGGACGTAGGCTGCGGTCGGGGCGAGTGGCTTGAGCTTCTAAAGGAAGAAGGGATTGAAGCGCGTGGTCTTGAGATTAATGGTGCGCTCTGCGAGCAGGTCCGCAGTCGCAATTTGGAAGTGATTGAACGGGACGCGCTGCGGTATCTGCGCGGACTTTCCGCCGCGACGCTTAACGCCGTGACGGGCTTTCACCTTATAGAGCATCTCTCGTTTGAAACTTTTGTTGAATTGCTGGACGAGATACAGAGGACGCTCAGGCCCAATGGTCTGGTCATCTTCGAGACGCCGAATCCGAAGAATCTGGTCGTAGGCGCGTGTAACTTCTATTCAGACCCGACGCACCTGAAGCCTCTCTTTCCCGAAACCATTCAATTCATAATGAGCCGGCGGGGCTTTCATGATACGAGAGTCGAATATCTTAATCCGCCACCGGGCAGCCCGTTCAAAGACGGAAGCGAAATCTCGCAGGCTTTGGACAGTTGGTTCTACAGCCCGCGCGACTTCGCAGTGATAGGCCATAAAGCCTCGTAACATCTTTGAATTTCATCATTACTGCTTAGGAACTAAGATTAGCCACAGAGACACAGAGGCACAGAGAGAAGATAGAAGATATGCAATATCATATAGCAGCTTTGAGATTTCAAATTTCTTATCTCAAATTCTTCTCTGTGCCTCTGTGTCTCTGTGGCTAATTTCTAACAATTAACCTGTGCCGAATCTTCCTTTGAACCGCATTGCGGTCGTGACTTCTCATCTGTCGAATGGCGATGCCGTAAGCAACGACGTTTTAGGCATGGCAAGAGCGATTGAACGCGCAGGACTTCGTGCGCGCATCTTCTCTGGAAGCTCTGACCTGACCGCGACAGAAGTTAACAGCATACGCGAGATCAAAGATTTTCTTACTAACGAGGCGGACCTTCTCATCTATCACTACTCAATCGGATGGAATCAGGGGTTGGAGTTGTTGCGCTCGGTCGAATGTCGAACCGCTATTAAGTATCACAACGTCACGCCGCCGGAATTTTTTATAGGCGTCAGTCCCTGGCACGAAGAGAGATGTCGCGCCGGACGTTTTGAGTTGAGAGAGATTGCGCACGCTGGCTGCGACATTTATCTTGCCGACTCGGAGTACAACCGCACGGACCTGCTGCTCGAAGGCGTCGCGGAAGACAAAGCATCAGTCGTCCCGCCCTTTCATCATATTGATCGCCTGGAATCTCTTGAAGCTGACCTTCAGGTGCTGGACAAATACAGAGACGGCAGAGCGAACATCCTCATGGTTGGACGCGTCGCGCCGCACAAAGGCCATCCCTTTTTGATCGAAGCCTTCGCAGATTACCATCGCAATCACAACCCTGACAGCCGACTCTTTATCGTAGGGAAAGAGGAAGAGGCGTTTCTGCCTTATTCGGAGCGCCTGCGCGAGATTGTATCCATCATGTTGCCGGACGAAGAAGAATCAGTGTGCTTCATAGGCGAGGCTTCCGACCATGAACTGAAAGCTTATTACCTGCTCTCAAGCATCTTTGCGATTGCGAGCGAGCACGAAGGTTTTTGCGTGCCCGTCGTCGAAGCCATGTCTATGAAACTGCCCGTCGTTGCTTACGCTTCTTCTGCGATCCCTGCGACCATTGGCAAAGCTGGCGTTGTTTTGAAAGAGCATAATCCCCGTCTGATGGCTGAAACCTTTGATCGCCTTATACGGGATGAAACCTTGAACGTATCTTTCGGGATGAAGGGCTGGCAACGCTACGAGCAGAATTTCACGAACGAGAAGATCGAGTTGGAGTTGTTCAAAGCATTAAGCAATATTAGCGTAGATTGATTCCGAACCATCTTCATAACGATCAAGCGATGACCCGAATTGCCATCTTAACTCCGAGCCTTACGACCGGCGATGCCGTCGGCAACGACGCGCTCGGGATGTACGAGGTTTTAAGTGCGCGCGGCCACAACACCAGACTCTACGCCGAAGGGTGGGCTTCTGTTGATGAATATAAAATCTGGCCTGCGGATAAAATAGCCAGCTTTCTAAAGAGTCCGTCGGACCTGCTCATCTACCATTATTCGAGAGGCTGGGATTTCGGCCTTGACCTTCTCAGGGACTTGCCGTGCCGCACAGCCATCAAGTATCACAACGTCACACCGCCGGAGTTCTTCCTAAAGTTCAACAAAGACCTCGCGCGCATGTGCTTGGAAGGACGTGCGCAGTTGAAGCTGATAGCTGCGGCTAACTGCGACATATACATGTCCGCGTCCGCGTACAACGAACGTGAGTTGTTGGACGAAGGCGTTGATGAGAGCAGAAGTTATGTAGTCCCGCCCTTTCACCACATTGATCGTCTCGCCAACGTCGAAGCGGACCACAGAATTTTAGAAGCTTACGAGGATGACAGGACGAACATTCTAATGGTCGGTCGCATCTCTCCGCACAAAGGCCATCCAGCCTTGATCGAAGCCTTCGCAGCTTATCATTTAGACTATAACCCCGCGAGCCGTCTCTTCATCGTCGGCAAAGAAGACCCGCGCCTTGAAGTTTACGCCACTGGCTTGCGCGCGATAGCCAGATACTTGAAGGTGGAGGACGCGGTGGTTTTCGCGGGCGGAGTTTCGGACCACGCGCTCAAGGCTTATTACTCTCTGGCAGATGTCTTCATGATAACTAGCGAGCACGAAGGCTTCTGTGTTCCTCTGGTCGAAGCGATGTCTATGAAAGTTCCTATCGTCGCTTACGGCTCGTCTGCAATTCCCGGCACGGTTGACGGCGTAGGACTTGTCTGGACGGAGCGCGACCCTTATCTTCTGGCGGAATCCGTCAACGCGATTGTTAAGGAAAGAGAGACGGCGTGCGCTCTTGGCCGAATGGGACTGAGACGTTATGAAGAGAATTTCACGAACCGTAAGATAGAAGCGGAATTTCTTAAAGCCATCGGAAATCTTTTATGACGAAGGTCGCCATAATCGTGCAGCGTTGTCATGAAACAATCGTCGGAGGCTCCGAGGCTCTTGCGTGGCAGTATGCTTCTCTTCTCAAAGATGAATACGAGGTTGATGTGCTCACCACGACAGCCGTTGATGCTGCTTACTGGACGAACGTTCTGCCGGAAGGTACGGAGGAGAGAGAAGGCGTAAACGTCAGGCGCTTTCACGTGGACCTTGGCTATAGCCCGTACAGGACTGAGATTTTCACGCGGATGCTACAGGATTTTGACCGCTTCGGCTGTGGAAGACACAGCGCGCCCGACGGCGCGGCGAAACATATCCCCTGGAGCATACCGCTTCAGGAAGAGTTGGTCCGCCGCATTGGTCCTTACTCCGACTCGCTCATAAAATTTGTAAGAGATCATTGGACAGATTACCGAAGCATAATCGTCGTCACATACCTTTACCCAACGGCCTACTTCTCGCAGCTTGAGATTCCGGCAGGGCGCGCTCTCTTTGCTCCGACTCTTCACGACGAGCAGCCAGCATATCTCTCCGTCTATAAACACGCGGCGCACCGGGCGCACTCGTTGATCTGGTTGACGGACGCGGAGCGAAGACTGGGAGTTAATCTATGGGGCGACTTGCCCGGACGCATAGTCGCCGGAGCTATTGACGCGCGGCGGCGCGAGCCTGCCTTGCACGATGAACCCTATCTGCTCTACTGCGGTCGCATAGACCCAAACAAAGGTTGCAGCGAACTCTTCGACTACTTTATGCGGTTCAAAGAACAGAATCCGTCGCCACTTCGTCTTGTACTGACCGGCAAGGACGACGTTCCCGTGCCCTCTCATCCTGACATAGATTTTCGCGGCTTCGTTTCGGCTGAAGAGAAGTTCAGCCTGATGGCAGGCGCGCTCCTTTACGTCATGCCTTCCGGCAAGGAGAGTTTCAGCATAGTAACTCTGGAAGCGATGGCGCAGGCTACACCCGCGCTCGTGACCGCTAAGTCCGACGTTCTGACGGACCACGTCAAAGAGAGCGGCGGCGGATTGATCTATTCCGATTACGAGAGCTTTGCTGCGCGCCTCTATGAGATGTTGTCGAATGAAAGCGAGAGAGAGCGTATGGGCAAGCTTGGGAGGGAGTATGTCGTCAACAGGTTCGTGCCCGAAAAGATACGCGCGTCTCTAATCGAAGCTGTAGAGTCCTGCCCGAAGCCGCATGAAGATGGAGTAGAGTCCAGCCATTTTGCTTCGACTCAAATGCAGACTGCTTCGCTGCCTAAAATCAGAGAGAGAGCGCAGACTGCCCCGACGCCGCTTTACGATTTTTACGATTCGACTGCCTTGCCGCTTCCACGTGGCTGGTCCGAACAGGAGTTGCGTGAAATGCTCCTTTCCGTTCAGGTCGAAGACGGTCCTGTCGAAGAGTTGAAGAATTACGTCCGGGCAGATTTCAAACGTTTCATCTATACGCTCGGACTTGTGCCGGAGCGTTCCGGGCAAACGATTCTTGAGTTGGGCGCAAATCCTTACTTCACCACAACGCTTCTCTCAAAATTCCGCGACGCAGAGCTTCACCTTGCAAACTTCTTCGACAACTCTTCGCGCGAAGGGACGCAGAAGGTCGCCGTTCATCAGACTGGTGAAGTCGTTGACTATTCTTTCAGGCAGTTCAATATCGAAGAGGACGCGTTTCCCTATGAAGATGATTCCTTCGACGTTGTCCTCTTCTGCGAAATCATAGAGCATCTACTTTCCGACCCTGTTCACGCTCTCGTGGAGATTAGAAGAGTTTTGAAACCGGGCGGGATTTTAGTTTTGACTACGCCAAACGTTGCGCGCACGGAAAACGTGCGAAAGATAATTGCAGGAGAGAACATCTACGATCCCTACTCAGGCTACGGCGCTTACGGCAGGCACAACCGCGAATACACAAAGCAGGAGTTGACAGAGTTGCTCAACGCAAACGGATTCAACGTAAATGTAATGTTCACAGCCGATGTTAATGCGGAGGACCGCGCAAGCAATCATCTCAATGCGGTTGTTCCTCTGCTACAGCATCGCCGGAGCGATCTCGGACAGTATATATTCTGCCAGTGTGTTGTTAATCAGGGGTCGAAGGATTCATACGCGGTGCGTCCCCGTTGGTTATATCGCAGTATGCCGCAAGAGGAAGAGCCTGAGCATTGAGAAGCTGTTCAAAATATATTGCAGCCGCGTAAATCGAAAATTTCAACTCTATAATTTCAACTCTATGGGCGAAGGCTCGACGCTAAAACAGAGAGGCATCAGAAATATTCTGTCGGACTCAATGAAGCCTGACGGAACGCTTCGTCATTGCCTCTTCGTCCTTCTATTCTTCTCGCTCTTTTTTACGATCTTCTTCTCGCCCGTCATTTTTCATAACTCTCTTTTAGCGCCTGCGGCGGGCGTAGGTCTCGGCGATGCAGTGGTCTCTCACCTGCCCTTCTATCTGTCTGAAAAACTCTCCTGGGACCCGCTACTCTCATGCGGCTTTCCTATGATCGCAGACCCGCAGGCTATGTCCTGGTATCCGCCAGCGCTTCTGCTCTCGTTGATTCCGGGCACTTGGAATATCTTTGTCATCTCGGCCTACGTGATGGCCGCCTGCTTCGCTTACGGCTACGTCTATACGCTGACTGAATCGCGCGCGGCGGCTCTTACGGGCGGCATAAGCTACAGCATGTGCGGGTTCATGTTCGCGCACATGGGGCACACGGCCATGATTCATTCTGCGGTCTGGCTGCCTCTGATTATCTGGTCACTTGAGATGCTCAGACGCAAAGTCAGTCGCTTCTGGTTTGCGATTGCGTGCGTGGCCGTAGCCTCCTGCGTGTTCGCGGGCCATTTGCAGATAGTTGTTTATAGCTTGGTGGTAAGCTCGGCTTACGCACTTGTAATGGGCTGGAGTGCTCCAATCGGGCGCAATAGATTCTATCTGCTCACAGCGCTTCTACTGATATTAGGGCTTGGTCTTTCTGCCATACAGATTCTTCCGACTGCGGAGCTTGCGAGTTTCAGCATGAGGACGAATTACGCATTCTCGGATTTCGTCTCCTACTCGCTTCCATTCAAACAGCTACCACTGCTTGTTTTTCCGGCATCGTTTGGCGGGCTTGCGCATTACGGGACTACGCCGTACTTCGGCGAGTGGAACTTAATAGAGATGACGGGCTACGTCGGACTGCTTCCGCCCATATTGGCCGCCATTGGATTTTTTGCATGGAGGCGGAAAACGGTCTCTATCTTCTGGCTGTGCGTAGGAGTCCTTGCTCTCATTCTTGCTCTGGGAGAGCGTACAGCGCTAGCATCTCTGATCTATCATCTTCCGGTCCTGAGCCGGTTCAGAGTGCCCGCGCGCCACTTCATAGAGATGGCGATGGCCGTGAGCGTGCTCGCCGGTCTTGGAGTGCAAGCTGTCTTGCGCAAAGAAGTGACAAAGCGGCTTGTGCTCATAACCATCTTTGCGTCTGCTCTTGTTATAACAATCAGTCTTCTCGTTCTGCTCTCGAACAAGTTAAGCGGATACGCGCTTGCGAAAGGCGTTGCTCCACTGAATATGTTGCCCTGGGCTAACAGCGCCGTCGGAACTCCCATCGTAATCTTCCTGATAGCCGCAGCAACTCTTCTTTACTGGCACAAGCAACCGAACTCTCTTTTGAGAGGCGCGCTCGTTTTATCCCTGCTCGTGATAGACCTTGCAAGTTTCGGATGGTTCTTCAACTGGCATGAATCATCGCCGCGCAAAGAGATTCTGAATGCGCCCGTCGCGGCTGCTGAATATAGAGACCTGCTGAACGAAAGCCACGAGCGTATGCTCTCTGTTCGCGGCACACTAGGCACTGTTGACGAGTTGCCTCCAAACTTATCCAGAGTTTGGGGAATCACGAACGCGACCGGATATGGTCCGTTGCTCCCGGCAAGAATCATGTACCTTCTGTCCATGCTCCCGGACGGAAGCATCGCTTCCACGTGGAAGAATGCAGACGATCAGAGCCTGAACCTGACATCCGTGCGCTACGTCTTTCTTCCTGGAAGCGGAACGACGAAAGACGCGCGGGGAATCACATGGAATGAAGAGAACATGGACACATGGCTTGGTTCGGGCTGCGATCATCCACGCCGCGATTCAGTGCGGTTTAATCTGGCAACGCCTTTCAGGGCTACGAGCGTAGGTCTGGTAAGCCGCCTTGCCTGCTCGCTTTCTCTGAAAGATGGCGAGGAGGTCGCTCGCGCCTCCCTCACTGATACGGACGGAAATGTTCAGACCGTTAGCATACTCGCTGGACGAGACTCGTCCGAGTGGTCCTATGATTGTCCAAACATCAAGCCGAAGATGGGGCACAGCCGCGCAGAAGTTTTCAGCAGCTTTCCGGCAAAGATGTATGAGGAATCCTGTCAGGGACATTTCTACTCGGCGAAGCTCAGGTTGAACGACGCTAAGCCAATCACAAGCGTCGAGATTCAATGGGTAGGGCGCACGGGCGCAATGACAGTCGAGAAGATCACGTTGATTGACGAACTCACAAATAGCTCGGAAGCAATCAGCCCGCTCTCAATCGAAGGCAGCCAGTGGCGTTTCATTAAAGAGGCTGGCGAAGCGCGCATTTACGAGAACCCGCGTGCTATGCCGCGCGCGTGGCTTGTGCCGGAAGCTTTGAACCTGAAGCCGGAGGATATTCTGAGCGCGATTAAAACGTCCAAACTACCAGACGGACGGGCGTTTGATCCATCAAGAGTTGCGCTTGTGGAAGAGCCTCTCTCTTTCGCGTCACAGGCAAACGATCAGCCGACCTCAACTCGAATCACACAGTTTTCCAATACCTATATGGAGGTTCAGACGGCGTCCACTTCGCCTTCAATTCTCGTAACGAGCGACGTTTATTATACGGGCTGGCAGGCGACTCTTGACAAAGCGCCCGTACAGATATTCCGCGCCGATTATGCTCTTCGCGCAATGAAAGTCCCTGCGGGCACGCACACAATCAGATTTGAATTCGTGCCGAAGACCTTCTATTACGGAGTCGCAATCAGCATCTTTTCGCTCCTTTTGCTCGTCGGTCTTCTGGCGCTATCTTCTTTACGCGAACGGCAGACAGTCGTAACCGGAGAATAGATGGCAACGCACCAGTTAACTCTAAAAAATTGGGGATGGATTATTCTCGCAGCAAGCCTGGCTTTCGCCATCAAATTCTGGCTGGCTCTCGAAACGGATGGGACGATAGATGTTCCGGGCTATCAGGACCATCTGAACAACTTCAGAGAATTCGGCGTCGGCGCTTATCATGTGGTCGGCAAGTTCGGAAATCCTTTCAACATTACTCCTTTCAATATTCGCCTCCTCAGTTTGTTTGATTACCTGGCAAATATAACCGGAGTGCCTTTCCGTTTCTGGCTGCGCTTTCCCTGTCTGTTAGCCGACGCGGGCAGTCTCTTTCTCGTCTGTAGAATCCTGGAAAGCTCTCGCCGCATGAAGGCTGAGACTTCGGCTCTGGTCTTAATGGCTCTCTCTCCTGTCTCTATTTTGATCTCCGGGTTTCACGGAAACTTCGATCCTGAAATGATCTTTTTCGTAGTGCTCGCTGTTTATCTGCTGGGCAGACAGAGAGCCGCGTGGCTTGCTGGTCTTGCATTCGGTGTGGCCGTGAGTGTAAAGGTTGCGCCATTGCTCTTCGCGCCCGTCTTCTTCTTTTATCTGCCGAGTTTGAGAAAGCGCGCGGAATTCTTCATAGCTGCCGGAGCGACTTTTATCGTCGGCACTATGCCCTACATCCTCGAAGACCCTGTTGGAATAGGCAGGGAAGTCTTCGGATATGGCAGCCTCTACGGGCAATGGGGATGGACGCGGCTTCTTATGTTCCTCTTAAACCCGCCCGCTTCATCCGTTGGCAGCGGCTATCACCCGCTGGGCATTTACTCAGTGATCGCAACTGCCGGAAAGTATCTGACCTTAGCTGCCATCCTTATCGTCTCTTACTTGATGAGCAGGCGAAAGCCTCCGCCGCCGCTTTATCTTCAATGCGGAGTTGCGGCCTGTCTTTTCATGATATTGACACCGGGGTTCGGCTCGCAATACTTGTGTTGGCTTGTGCCGTGGCTTGCGGGTCTTGGCTGGCGTGCGTCGCTGCTCTTTTCGACGACGGGCGGACTTTTCCTGTTGTGGTCCTACTCTTTCGTAGGAGAGCTTGGTGGTCCGGGCAAGACTATCTTTTTCGAGGTGGTCTGCTGGGCTTCACTGCTTCCGCTCGGGTTGCTCTTCTACCGAAGAAGCTTGAAAGAGATGCGTCGAGACGCCCTGTCAGGCTAAACGATAAAAGTATCAGGCCTCTCTGTGCGCTCAGTGCGTGCAGAGAAAGCACTGTCAAAAATTAGATGAACTATTTTTAGATGCAACCCGCAAGCTCACATAATCCGGTCTCAAACGTCAGGGCATATCTATATGCTCTTGCAATCCTCGTCGGCTCACGTTTAGTTCTATTTCTAGCATTGATATTTTCCGTCAGGTTTATCCCGCCAAGCCCTATGGCCGCAGGCGAGGCCAATCTTCTCTGGTATCAATACCTGCTGCGCTGGGACGGAGGATGGTATCTACAGATTCTTCGTGACGGCTACAGCTATAACGGCAACGACCTCGTTCAGCAATCTGTAAATTTCAATCCTCTCTATCCTCTGCTCTGCAAACCGCTCGTTCTCTTCGGTGTCGCGCCGGGCGCTGCTCTTGTGATCGTCTCGAATCTACTGATATTTATAGCCGTCCCGCTGCTCCTAAAGTTAATCAGAGAGGATTACGGAGACGAGGTCGCCTACTACGCTCTGGCCGCTCTCTGCTTCTTTCCAACGTCTCTCTTCTTCAGCGCGGGCTACACGGAGTCTCTCGGGCTTCTTCTGATAGTCAGTTTCTTTTTGATGCTCAGGCGCAGGCGATTCATTCTGGCCTCGCTCTTTGTGGGCTTGGCGCTGGCGACCCGCTTGATGAGCATGATTCTGCTGCCGCCCCTTTTGTGGGAACTCTGGCGCGCATACTCTAAAGATTTGAGGCGTCTTGTTAGAGTCGGTGTTGTCTGCTTGATTCTGGCGACATCCGGCTTCTGGCTGTACGTCGTCTATCTGTGGGCGGCATTCAACCGGCCACAGGCTATCTGGACGACCAAGCGCGCGTGGCACGGTTCGGGCGGGCTGCGCGAGCTTTTCGAGGTCCTGACGTTGCAGCCTTTTCAACACCTGGCGGACGTGTGGCGCGTGGGGCTTCTGCCTGAGACAATTGCCCCCTGGTTCTTTCTTCTCTTCGCAGTACTTTTTCTGGTCTTCAGAAAGCTTCTGCCTCCCGCGTACAGCCTTTATGTGCTTGGGGCTTTGCTGATGCCTTACATTCTATCAAGCGGCAACGCGGGCTTCGTCTCATTCACAAGGTATATGATGTTAACGTTCCCTGTCTTTATCATTATGGGCGAAGCATTCAAGAAGCGCGTGTGGCTGGGCTTAACGGTTGTAAGTCTCTTTGCCGCGATGATGTTTATGTACGCGGCGCTTTATGCGCAGGCATATTGGGCAGGATGAAAGGATAGGAAGCAGGAGCAGTGGGCAGGGAAAGAAGAACGCTTTTTGTTCTTACTGACCACTCTGCTCATGCCTCCTATACTTACGCAATCACAACTATTAAGTTGACACCGGGAAGCAGACCGCCTTAAACTAAAAGGCGTCCGAAGAGTGCTTTTTGAGCATCTTCTTTGGCGATGATGGAAAGTCCTTCCTCATTCTTTGAGCGTGATATTCTTCCCTCTTATTTATTTAAGATTAGGAGCATTAAGATGAAATTCGCCATTACCATTTTAATAGTCGCCCTCACGGCTATAACTGCGTTCGGGCAGAGCGCGCCGACGCTCAGGATTGTCACAGACGACCCGAATCTCCCGTCCGATCTTTACTACGGTGATATCAAGGTCAAACCCCTGCGTCTGCGTCCCGGAACGAACCAGCGCATCACGATTGACGACAACGACTTCTTCATACAGCAACACTACAACGACTTTCTCAGCCGTATGCCCGAACCGGCAGGCTTTCAGGGATGGATGGATGTACTGACTAACTGCGGCTCAAAGTATCCGCAGCCCTGCGACCGTATAGAAGTCTCATCAGACTTTTTCCGCTCACCGGAGTTTCAAGGCAGAGGATACTTCATCTTCCGCTTCTACATAGCATCTTTGGGACGCAACGCTTTCTATAAAGAGTTCATGCCTGATCTACGTCGTGTCAGCGGTTTCCTTGATGACACTCAGTTGGAGGCTGCAAAAGTAGCCTTTATCAGCGACTTCATGTCAAGACCTGAGTTTCAGCAGAAGTACGGCTCTTTGAGTGATTCAGCTTTTCATGACGCGGTAGTGCAGACGGCTGGAGTTGATCCTGGCATCGGCTTCCCGAACGGGACAATGACACGAGCACAATTCCTTCGAGCCGTTGTAGAGAGCACAGCCGTTTATAACAAGTTCTACAACACTGCTTTCGTAGTGATGCAGTATTTCGGTTATCTACGCCGCGATCCTGACATTCTATACTTAGAGTGGATTAAGACTATGGACAAGACGGGTGATTACCGCACGATGATTAACGGCTTCGTTAATTCCACGGAGTACCGCAACCGGTTCTAAACTCTTACAGAGATTCTTTAATGAAAGAGGCCATCTTGAAATAAAGCTGGCCTCTTCTTATTGTCTGCTATACTGACCCGACTCTTCATCGGCGTAGTTGCTCTCAACCGCAACCTCTTGCTGAATAGACGACTCTATGTTAACGGCCTCCTGCACAACATAGAGCGGCCTGTGCTTGCTCTCCGCGTAGGTTCTTCCGACGTACTCGCCCAGGATTCCTATGCCTATGCTATTCAGACCTATCGCAACGAGCAGCAGCACTATGATCGTTGTGATGCCCGGCGGCGGAGACCCCGTGAACCAGAGCAAGGCATAAACGATAGCTGCGATCATCGAGAGCAGAAGAATGATCGTACCCATCAAGGTAAAGAGCCTCAGCGGGCGCAAAGAGAAACTTGTTATCGCGTTGAAGGTGAAAATCAATAGGTCGAAAAATGGCGCTTTGCTCCGTCCACTCTCGCGCGGGCGTCGCTCGTACATGACACCCACCTGTCGAAACCCAAGCCATGCAATAAGCCCACGCATGTAACGATTCTGCTCAGGGCAACGCTCAAGCGCATCGCGCACCTGTCGAGTGATTAGACGAAAATCGCCAGTGTCGTTCGGAATCGGCACGTCCGAGAACCAGCCTATCAGACGATAGGCAATCTTGACGGCGCGGTTTCGCCAGCGCGCATCGCCCGTCCGAACGGTGCGGACTCCGTAAACCACATCGTAGCCCTCGCGCCATTTTTCTAAAAATTTTGGAATGACATCAGGCGGGTCTTGCAGGTCTGAATAGAGAACGATGATTGCGTCGCCCGAAGAGTAATGATAGCCAGCCGTGATGGACATCTCGACCGTGAAGTTGCGGCTGAAGCGAAGATATTTCCAACGTGGGTCTCGCGCGCAGATTGTCTTGAACAGTTCGCCCGTTTGGTCTGTGCTGCTGTTGTCAACGACTATGAACTCGAACCTGTAAGGCAGGGTGTTTACGACCGCGAGCAGTTCCTTCTCAAGACGCGTGATGTTTCCCTCTTCGTTAAGCGCGGGGATGACGATTGAGACCAGCGGCGCGCCAGGCCCCTGGTTGCCGTTCGTTGATGTCTTCTCCTCCTGCCTCTCGCTCATCCCATTATTCCCAACCGCGCACTCTGCTCGAAGTAGAGCGGGATGATACCATAGGTCCGAGCGTGCTATACTGTTGTCCCCACTGTATCAAGGGTGAACTTCTCTTCGGCTTTATGCGTGACCTTCGGCTTAAAATCGTCAAAATTCTAATCGCAATCGCTTACCTTTTTATTTGGTCGCAACCCATCTTCGGCCAGGCCACGTGCCTGACAAGTGACGAAGTAAAAAAGATGGTCGCGCAGGCTAACACGCAGCCGTCCGCGCAGACCGACTTGAAATTAAGAGACGAGCTTTTGCAGTTAAAGGCCGATAACCAGAGACTCTTTCAGCGGACCACCGGGGCGGGCTACGAGGACGACGAGTTGATGAAGCGGCTGCGCGAGGCAAGAGAAAATAATAGCGCGCGGCTCTGTCAGATTCTGAAAGAGTCCGGCTGGCCGAGCTTGAGCCAAGTTGAAAAGGACGGAGTCGCCGCAGCCTTTTATCTACTAAAGAACAGCGAATCGTTTGAGCTTCAAAGAGAGCTTCTGCCCGTTATTGTCGCTGCCGTCAAACGTGGTGAGATAGAGAAGTCTGCCTTCGCCGGATTCGTTGACCGCTTGCGCCTGCGCGCAGGACTAAAGCAGATGTTCGGCACACAGGCGTCTGTCGTTAACGGCTTCCTTCTTCTTCAGCCAATCGAAGACGAAGCGCACGTTGACGCTCGAAGAAATCAGTACGGGCTTCCGCCTCTGGCCGAATATCTTAAAGCTCTGCAAGGAATCTACGGCCTGCCTCTAATAAAATCGCCTTCGCCTCCAGCCCGTGTCTCAACAGACAAATTACAAAGCTCTATTCAAAAAACAATCACAGACAATCTTCCAGACGAAGAGCCAATAGCAGAAGGCGACGTTGTCCGCGTTAACACAAACCTTGTGAGCCTGAACGTGAGCGCCTATAACAACAGGCTTAAGGCTTTCGTTGGCGCGCTCGAACAAAAAGACTTCGCCGTCTTTGATGACGGGCACGAGGAGACCATTACGCATTTCGCAACAACGGACGAGCCTTTCGATCTGGTGCTCTTAATTGATCTGTCGGGTTCGACCGCGAAAAAGCGCGACCTGATTCGCAAAACAACCGAGCGTTTCATAGAGGCCGCACGCTCCTCCGACAGATTGGCGATTGTTACATTTTCATCTGACGTAAACGTCATCTCTCCCTTGACGACTGACCGCGCAAAGCTTCTGAAGAGCACGAAGAAGATGAAAGGCGTCGGCGGCTCGCACGTTTGGGACGCATTGAAGTTCACGCTTGACGAGGTTCTCGGTCCGAAGTCAAATGGGCGGCGCAAAGCCGTTGTGTTTATGACCGACGGCGCTGATAACGCTTTGCTGCCTTTCAACACAGGCTCCGTTACAAGCTTTGCGGACTTGCTGGAAGCAGTCCGTCAATCGGACGCGCTCATCATTCCAATATACCTGGATACAGAGTTCGATGAGTTTTCCGGCCCAGGCTCAAAGCGAATATATGAGAACGCGCGCAACACTCTGGCTCTGCTCGCGGACGAAAGCGGCGGGATTTATTACAAGGCAAGCAAAGTCGAAGACCTGAACGGCGTCTATGACCAGGTGATAAACGATCTGGGCAAAGTTTACAGTCTGGGCTTTAAGCCTACAGACGAAAAGCGCGACGGCTCGTGGCACACGGTAAAGGTGCAGATACTCAATCGGCCCGATTTAACGGCTCGCACGAGACCGGGCTATTACGCTAATTAATCCAAGTTGCTTGCTATAGATATTTGAAAAGTTTCAGTTACTACTAACTGATAAGTTGCCACTAGCACAAGCCTAGTGGATAAGTGTGGTTAAAATAGAATTGGCTTTAGCCGAAATCTTTGGCTAAAGCCGAAAGAAAGAGAGTACTCAGTCCCACTAGCTTCAGCTAGTGGCAACTTATAACTTGCAACTTGGATTAATTAAACAATCAAATGCTTACTCGGACTATTGTTGCTTCAACGCCCGCGCGATGCGCTCGCTAATGCTCTCAGCAGTCAATCCTGCACGCTCAACCAAATAAGATTGGCTTCCAATCTTACCGTTCTCTTCGACCGGAATATTAAGCGCTGCAAAAGCGCATGTCGCATTATGCTCTGAAAGTGTGCGTGCAACCGCATCAGACAGGCCGCCCGTCTCGCCATGTTCTTCGACAACACAGATGAGTCGCGTCCGAAGAGCCGCACCGTGTATTGCCTTCTCGTCCAGAGGTTTTACAGTGTGCATACTCAGAACGCCAGCAGAGATTCCTCTGTCGGATAAAAGCTCAGCCGCGCGAATCGCTCTTTCCAGCATCCCGCCCGTGCTGATTAGAATCACGTCCTCACCACTTCGCATGACAATCGCTTCGCCTATGCGAAACTTTGGCTCAACCGTGTGCACTAAGGGTTCGCCCGCTTTTCCCAGGCGCAGGTAACATGGTCCGGGATGGTCCGCAATAGCTCTGGTCGCAAGTCTAGCTTCAACGGGATCGCCCGGAGCTACGACCGTCATACCGGGCATTGCTCTCATCACTGCCAAATCTTCCAGAGCGTGATGCGTGTACCCGGCTGGTCCGTATGCGAGGCCGCCGCCGACCGCCACGATCTTGACGTTTAGATTGTGCAAGCAGACATCGTTGCGAATCTGTTCGAGGCATCGCATGACTGGAAAGTTTGCGATTGAGTAGGTGAAGACAATGTGGCCGCTCATGGCAAGGCCAGCCGCTATGCCAATCATGTTCTGCTCGGCCACGCCTACGTTTAAGAAGCGCTGCGGAAATTTCTCTGCGAACCTTTCAAGCACAGAGTAGCCAAGATCGCCGCTGAGCAGCCAGACGCGTTCATTCTTTTCCGCAACCTCGCACAAAGTATCAATGAAAGCGGTTCTCAATTGCTCTCTCCCAATTCAATCAACGCTCGCGCGAGTTGCTCATCATCCGGCGACTTGTAATGCCACGCCAACTGGTCCTCCATAAAGCTCACGCCCTTGCCTTTCACCGTGTGAGCGATGACGACTGTTGGCCTGCCTTCTTCCATTGGCACGTTTGATAGAGCATCAATGATCTGCTCGTAATCATGCCCGTCAATCTCCAGCACAGCCCAGCCGAACGCTCGCCATTTGTCCGCTAGAGGCTCAAGCTCAAGCACATCACGAACGCTGCCGAAGCTCTGAATCTTGTTGTAGTCCACGATGGCTATAAGATTATCAAGCCCGTGATGCGGAGCGAAAAGTATTGCTTCCCACGCAGAGCCTTCGTCCAACTCGCCGTCGCTCAGCATTACGAAGACGCGATAGTCTTTGTCATCATGCTTAGCTGCGAGAGCAATCCCGCAGCCAATCGAGAGTCCGTGACCGAGCGAGCCTGTCGAAGCTTCAACGCCGGGCACATCAGCGTGCGTGATGTGGCCGCCAAGCTTCGAGTCATCCTCGCAATAGGTCTCAAGCCAACTGGCAGGAAAGAAGCCGCGCTCTGCCAGAACAGCATAGACAATAGCCGCGCCGTGCCCTTTGCTCAGAATGAAACGATCACGATCAGGCCAATGGGGTCGAGCCGGATCAACTCTTAGAATCTGTCCGTAGAGGACTGCGAGCAGGTCTGCCATGCTCAGGCAAGTGCCGACGTGCGAGGCGCGCGATTTGTGGACCATGCAGAGGGTGTGCGCTCGTATAGTTCTGGCGAGTTCTTTAAGAGAGCTATTGCTCATAACTTTGCAACTTCAGCCGCTTTCCTGTTCCACGCGATTGTCTGCCGGAGTCCCTCTTCAAGGTTCGTCTGCGGAGTCCAGCCTGTTGCTTCACGCAACTTCGAGATGTCCGCCTGCAAGTGCATGATCTGGTCCGCTGGCGTCGGAATCTCACCGAAAGCCAGCGGAAGCGTCGGGTCAATGATGTTTCGTATTTGTTCGACTAGCTTGCGGATTGTGCGCGCCTCGCCTGAGCTTAGATTGAAAACGCCGTGAGCGCCCGTCGTCGCGGCAGCCCTGTAGATTGCGTCCGCTGCGTCCCGTACATAAAGATAATCCCACTTCTGCTCGCCGGAAGTAAGTCTCGGACACTCGCCAGCAAGCAAGCGACGAATCACGGAAGGAATCAAGTGTCTCTCATCATCCTTCGGCCCGTATATAGCAAGCAGCCGCAGCCAAAGGAAGCGTATGCCTGATAGCTCGCAGAGTTTTTTCGTGAGCAGGCCGACGCACAATTTGGCTACGCCGTAAGCAGTCGAGGGATGAATAGGCGTCTCTTCAGTCAGAATCTTATTATGCGCGCCGTATTCGGCCTGTGAGCCTACGCCAACCCATAGCTTGCAGCCCGCTGCTTTGACTGTCTCGAACAGTTCGAGGCTTCCCGCGACGTTCAGCGTAATCTGCTCGGCATCATTCTTGAAACCACTCGTCACGCCACGCCACGCCAGATGAAATGTTGCTTCGGGTTTCGCTTCAGTGATAGAAGATTGTGCGCGCTTAATGTCTGACAAATCTGCTCGAATCAATTCGACTCGATCAAGCACGCCTGCGAGTCGCCATAAATCGCTATCGGGTCTTACGAGCGCGAAGACTTGAGCGCCCTCTCGCAGCAGTCGCTCAACGAGATGAGAACCTAGATGGCCTGATGCGCCAGTGACAAGACAGCGCAAAGCTCGTCTACCTCCTCGCAGCCATCTCGTGCAATTTGTCCAGCACGAACGTGAGCATACGTTCGTCGAGTCCGGGCCACACGCCCATCCACAGAGAGTTGTTCATGACGAAATCGGAATTCGACAGGTCGCCAACCTTCCTGTGTCGAATGCCAAGGTACGCGGGCTGACGCAGTAGATTGCCGCCGAAGATAAGGCGCGTAGCTATCTTGTAATCATCCAGATATCGCAAGACTTCATCACGCGTGAAGGGTGCGCCCTCGCGCACTGAAAGAGGAAAACCGAACCAGCTTGGCTCTGCGCCCTGCGTTGCTTGAGGAAGAATGAAAAACTCTTCCATGTCGCTCAAGCCTTCGTAGAGAAACTGAAAATTACGCCTGCGCTTTTCTATGAACGTCGGCAGTTTTTTAAGTTGCGCCACACCTACTGCCGCCTGCATGTCCGTCAACTTCAGGTTGTAGCCTATGTGCGAGTATGTGTACTTGTGATCGTAGCCGAATGGAAGATCGCCCAACTGCCACTCAAATCGTTTGCCGCAGGTGTTCGCAACACCGGGCACGCACCAGCAATCGCGCCCCCAATCACGGAACGATTCAATCAGGGTTTTAAGCGCAGGGCGATTCGTCAACACGCAGCCGCCCTCGCCCATAGTGATGTGATGCGCCGGATAGAAACTCACGGTCGCAAGATCGCCGAACGTGCCAACGTGCCGGTCTTGAAACTTCGCTCCAACAGCGTCGCAGCAATCTTCAATCAGCCACAGGTTATTTTTTCTGGCGAACTCAGCAACGCGCTCAAGGTTGAAGGGATTGCCGAGCGTGTGCGCTAAGATTACGGCGCGCGTGCGGGAGCTTTTAGCCTCTTCAAGCTGTCCCGCGTCAACGTTGTAGGTTGGAATCTCAACGTCAAGAAAGACTGGCACGAGGCCATTCTGAATGATCGGGTTGACTGTCGTTGGAAAACCCGATGCGACTGTGATAACTTCATCGCCCGCGCGTAAAGCTCTGTCTTTAAGAGAAGGCGACGTGAGACAGCTTAAAGCCAGCAGGTTTGCCGAAGAGCCTGAGTTAGTGAGCATCGCGTGGCGAAGAGTGAAGATTCGCGCGAATTCGTCTTCAAATTGCGCAGCGTAACGTCCTGTAGTCAGCCAGAAATCGAGTCCCGCATCTACAAGCAGTTGAATCTCTGCTGCATCGAAGACCTTGCCTGAGATTGGCACAGGCGTCTCGCCCGGAATGAATTCGCGCTCTGGAAATGCAGCGGAGTAATACTCCGAGACCATCTCAAGAATGCGTGCGCGCAACTCATCAGCCCTGTCAGTCATTAGTTCAGGAGAATACTTCATCGCTTCTGTGGACTGCAAACAGAAGAGAAATGGTGAATGGTGAATGATGAATAGAAAAGTTTTGTGTTTCGTTCAGCATTCATCGTTCATCATTCCGCATTCTGTCTCTTTCCAGTACCTCTTTATAAACCTCAAGAGTCTCGCACGCAGTTTTCTCCCATGAGAATTGAGCCGCGCGGCGCTGGCCCGCTGATGAAAGGCGTTGCCGCTCTTTTTCATCATTCAACAATTCAACGATGTTGCGGGCAAGCGCAGAAACATCTGTCGGATGAACCAGACGCGCGGCCTCTGTTCCGACCGTTTCAAGGAGAGTCGGAATCCGGCTCGTGATGACAGGAGCGCCGCACGCCATAGCTTCAAGTGTAGGCAGGCCGAAGCCTTCGTAGATGGATGGATAGACGAATGCGCGGCAAGCGGAATAGAGAGCGCGCAACTCTTCATCTCGAATGTAGCCAGTGAAGCGCAGGCGATCTTCCAGACCTTGCATCCTGATATTAGAGAACAACTCGTCGTTGAGCCAGCCTTCTTTGCCTGCTATGACGAGTTGCGGGCGTAAAGGTGTCGAGCGAGTGATCTCTTCAAATGCGCGAACGAGCGTCAAGAGATTCTTTCGCGGCTCGATTGTCCCGACGAAGAGGATAAAGTCGTCCTCAATTTTCAAGCGTTGTTTGGTCTCAACTATCTCTTCCAGAGGCGCGGGGCGAAAAATATCGCGTGGCGCATAAGGCGTGCAGACGATCTTCTTAGGGTCAACTCTGAGATGCTCGCAGATTTCGGCGCGTACACTCTCGGTGGCCGTGATTATGCGGCGCGCCGCGCGAGCCATAAGGGGAAGGCGACGAAGACCTCTACGCACAAGCCGCTCTTCATGAGTCTGTGAGTGCAGCAACAGAGAGAGGTCGTGAATCGTCAGAACATTTGGACACTTGCCCCACAAAGGCACTTCGTAGTTTGTGCCGTGAAAGAGATCGAAGCCTGATTGCCTGATGTAGAGCGGAAGGCCGACTGCAAACCATCGTCGCCTGAGCGCGTTTGCTTTCGCCTGAACGAATCGAAGATTCGCGGGTAAATCCATCCCGGCTTCGCGCTGAACCTCATATGCGAGCGGGAAGGGCGAGACTAATTGAAACTCAATTTCGGGAGCGATGAGAGCAAGATGGCGCGCAAGCTCGAAGGTGTAGTGGCCGACGCCTGTGCGCGGGCTTGCGAGCGGGATGGCGTCGAGTCCGACAAGCATCTAAAAGCAGAATTCAGAATTCAGAATCCAGAACCCAGGAGAAGAAGAAAAGCGGCGTCAGCTTTTCATTCTGACTCCTGGATTCTGGATTCTGGATTCTGCTTTTCACTGGATTCTTATCTTCGGCGCTGTGGTAGAGTCGCGGCTTGTGAAGCTCGTGCCGCTGGCCGTGATTGTGACGATCACGGGAACGTCGCCTGCTCCGGCCAGCGATGCGGGCAGCGTTACGTCTATCTGGTCCGTGCCGGGCGTGTCCGTCGGCGATATTGCTATAGGGGATGTGCTGGCGGTAGCAGTTCCAACAATATCTGTTGTCCCTATGGTAACTTTAACCTGCGACGGATCGGTTATGCGGCGAACGCCCGTCAGAAAGATTCTCAAGATAGTCGGAGCGGTCACTGTCTTTCCAGTTGAGTCAACGTATGTCGTCGTCACAGTAAACGGCTCTGGCGATCCTACTGCACTTCCGGGAATCGTGACATTCAGAATAAGTCCGCGGTTTGAGCCGAAGGCGGTTGTCTGCGTGAAAATGTCCGGCTGCGCTATTGATAGTTGAAGCGTGGAGCGAATCGTCGTGCCGTTGTTGTTGATGACTACAGGATAGGTGACTGTGCCTGTGGTCGGCGCAAGACCGGGCGGGATTACGAAGTTAATCTGACCCGTGCTTACGAAGAAGAGTCCGGCAGCCGCGCCGTTTACGGAGACGGAGACGCCGTTCAGTTCGACGGGAAGCGATGGGCGATGCGCAGATTCCGACGCGCTGCTTGCAATCTGGCTCGAAGGCGCAAGCGCCGTAGCAGAGCGAACGATTGTGAGCATTCCGGGCGCGAGCGTGGAGACAGCCGGAGGCGTCGGACTTGCTGTGACAATGGGACGTTCAGATGCTCCTGTAAAGAACGAAAGCGTCGCGCTCGCTGCGTCCGTCCCTTGCCGACTCAGAAGATAGAAGGCTTCGGAAAAACCGTCTGCGTTAAGCCCGCCAAGCTCCGTCGCTGTAATGCTGAAGGCCATGCGCTGCTGCGTGTTGCTCGGAAACGGTTGAATGGCCGGACCGGGCGTACCCGGATTATTCGTCAGCCGCGTAAAAGTGGGCGAACTCGTCCCCAAAGGCGCAGCGAAAATCTGTGTCGCGCCACTCGGATTCAATCCGTCTGTAGCGGTCGTCGGCAACGCGCCGGTGGACGTGAAATTCAAGCCCGACGAGAAGACGACGGTCGCGGGTTGAAGCGATGAGTTATAGTCAGTGAAAGTCGGGAAGCGGAACTGAGATGTATTATCAGCGCGTGGACCGATCTGCGTAAAAGCATTCGACGAAACGTTATAGACGAAGATGGTAGTTTGATTCTTTATTGAACTGTCGCCCGAAAGGTCCGCGAGCGATTCGAGCGCTATGAAGTTTCCATCGCGGCTCAGGCGACGACCCGGCGGCATGAAGTTTATGCCGATGCCCGAAGAGGGCGCTTTCGTGTTCGTAACCTGTCACGTGACCGCGCCCGCTCCGGTCGTAGTGTTAATGCTGCCCAGATAGACTTCTGCGTTCGCGTCCGAGTTATTGCCAGAGCCTCCGACGGTGATGTTCGCGTTAGAGATGAAAGCTATGGCAGCGCCGCTACCAGACAGGGACGGATTTTCGTTGAAGGTGAAAAGCCCGGTCGTGTTCGTCAGTTGAGTTACAACGCCCGTGAGCGGCGAGGCTACGTTTCTCTTGAAGATAAAAATCTCCGGGTTGAAGTCTGCGTTGCCGCCCGTTACGAGATCGCGTGTAGAGACAAACGAGACTATTGCCGCAGAGTCGCTGACCGAAGGATCGCGGTTATCGAAGGCTACGAAAGGCGCGCTCGAAGTTGTTCCTGCAACGGGCAGACGGCTTGCGGGCGTGTTGGTGATCTGTGTGAACTCGCCCAGTGTTAAATCCTGACCCGGAGCGTCCGCCCCGTTCGACAAATTGACGCTCGTCGTAGCCGGAATGAAGTAGATGTAAATCTCCTGATTGCCGTCAGCAGCGAGAGCAGCGCTGTTTGCATCGCCGTCAAATGTTCCTTGCGACGCGGTGGTCAAGACTGCGTTGGAACTGAAAGCTATCCATCGCCCGTTGTTGCTTATGACCGGATGGTTGTTGCTGACTTCGACTTTGACGTTGCTGAAATCTGTGTCGGAGGATGTCGAGAGCGCAGGCTTCGTTGTGTCAACTCGTGCGCTCGTCGTATTCGTTATCTGGAAGATGCGGCGCTGCGCGTAGTCGAACAGAAAGATTTCGCGGTTGCCGTCGGCGTTGTTGCGCGAGGAGGTCTTCTCTGTCGAAATGTCGCCTGTGGATTCTATGACTACGAAGCGACCGTCGCCGCTCATGTCCTGAGCAAACGAATCCTTGGCGGACGAAGTTATCTGCGTGATAAAGGGGTCAGGGGTTGTCTGCGCCTGAGTAGAGAGCGACGCGCCTGCTAGAAGAAGGAAAAGGGCGACGGCGCATGACAAACGAAAAGCTTGCTTCACGTAAAAAGCCTCCGAATTAAACACGGACATAAAAGAGATGCTAGCCCTTGGGGAGCTAAAGAGCAGAAAGACCAAAGGACCGGAACTCGCGCTCTCTCGAAAACTCTTGCGGCGCGCCTTGCGGTCAAAGATGCTCATTTTAAGCGTAAGACTAGTTCGGGCGCAAGGCAGCGAGTAACGAATTTAGAGCTTTCAGCGACTGGAAAAGATGCCTAAGAGTCCGTTTGTTATGGCAATTGTTGTAGCCTGGGCTGCGCTGCCCTCCAGATTTACAGTAGAGTCCGGCGCTTCAATCGGCGATTCGACGGTCAAACCGCCAGAGATGTAGGCCACCTCGCCTGACTTAGATTCAAGTCGAATGCTGTAATCGCCGGGCTGAGCGGACGCCGACACTTCAATGTCGAAGCTTATGATCGGATGCTCGTAGTTCACGCCCTCTTGCAGCGTGAGGCTTCCAGCATTCACTTTGACGAAAGGCGAAGTGACAGTGATTCCATTGCCTGAGACCTCATCAAGACCAGAGCCTCCGACGAAGATTGTGTAGCGCCCACCGGGACTGATGGGCACGGCTATGGTTGAAAGATGGCCGTTAGTGCCGAAGACCTGCGGCTTGAGAGTTGTGCTGGTGTGTTCCAGAGCTATGTCCTGACGAACGCTCTGGCCTGCCGAGACCTTTATCTGGCTATCGGTCTCCGCGCTGTGAGTTTCAGACTTTGTGGCTTCAGCCGCAGCATTTAATCCAACTCCAGAAGCCATGTCGGTAGCGCCGTCATGACTGCTGTCGGACTCTGCTACCAGACGATACTCGCCGGGCGGCAAGCCTTCAATGCGAAATGAGCCGTCCGCCAAACTCGAATTGCCCGCGACGACTTTGCCCGTCTTGACCTCTTCGGCCCAGACTTGCGTGCTGGTTGCAGGTGCGCCCGCAGTATTGTCAACCACGCCCGTTATCGCTCCGAAAGTTTCGGGCGAGCCGTAGAGCGCACGAGCGCCTGCGCGGTCATCATCAGAGAGCGTGCGCGCGGTTGTCGCGGCCTGTTCGTACAGCCCGTTGATTCCCTGTCGCGGCTGCATACAAGCGCCAGCCTCATGCGAATGCTCAAGCCCCAGCACGTGGCCTAGCTCATGCGTGAATGTAGCTTCAAGGTCGTAAGTGCCGGGTGTTCCGTCTGTGGAGAACTCAGCCGCAGGATTGATTACAACGTCTGCCTCCGTTATCGCGCCCGTCGTCGTGTCGTAGAAGATGCGCGTGCGTCCTGTGCGGTCAGCGCTATCGAAGACAGCACGGTTCTCAGGCGTGTCTGCAACAGTGATGAGACTTAGTCGGTCGCCGCTGCCGCTCGGACTGATGTTGAGAGCGTCAGACGAAGATTCTATGAAGTTCACGTTGGCTGCTTCGGACCAGCGCTTCATGGCGCGCTTGAGTGCGCCGAGCACGTCGCTTCCCTGCTTGATATTTGAAGGCGGAGAGTTGAGCGATTTTGAGAGCGCGATCTTTATAGTGTTGCCGGGCCACTTGACTCTCACTGTGGAGCTAGCGTCGGCGTATTGCAGCGTGTAAGCGCTCGTTATATGCACAGCCAAACTCAAGCTGAAGAAAACAGAAATCAAAGCTGTGAATAACCGCCGCATCGTGCATAGCCTCTTGTTCGCCAGTAGCCATCTAAAAGCAACAAGCAGGCCACAGAAAGAGGGCGAATGAGCGGCGCACGCTTAAAGGTTAAGCGTCGTATTGCCGGAGATTTACATTTCAGGTCCGTTGGATTTTAGAATTGCCGCGATGAAGTGAACTAGAACGCTTCTGAATCAAAGAAGTGCAGGAGGCCGAAGAACGGGTCAGTACCACCAGCGAGAGCAGGGATGAAATAAGGGATGAAGGATGAGGGATGAGGGATGAAGTAAAGAAAGAACGAAAGTACTCTCTCTTTTCTTTCATTCATCCCTCATCCTTCATCCCTTCCACTGCCCTCCGCTTTCCTCACG
>Ga0066662_10000120_pt1 | contig 32096 bp, 39 predicted proteins | sample GraSoiAngelo_111_FD_133939 | JGI IMG/M metagenome (GOLD analysis project Ga0066662, IMG submission 133939) | Grasslands soil microbial communities from the Angelo Coastal Reserve, California, USA - 14_0903_12_40cm | ecosystem: Environmental > Terrestrial > Soil > Grasslands | place: USA...
CCAAGGACGGCATCCCGGCGAAGGTCGCGGCGATCGAGTACGATCCCAACCGCACCGCGCGCCTCGCGCTGCTGCACTACCGCGACGGCGAGAAGCGCTACATCCTCGCGCCCGCGCTGCTCAAGGTCGGCGACGTGATCGAGTCCGGCCCGGCCGCCGACATCAAGACCGGCAACGCGCTGCCGCTGGTGAACATCCCGCTCGGTACCGTCATCCACAACATCGAGCTGTCGCCCGGCCAGGGCGGCAAGCTCGTGCGCAGCGCCGGCGGCGCCGCGCAGCTGATGGCCAAGGAAGGCGACTACGCGCAGGTGCGCATGCCGTCGGGCGAAGTCCGGCGCATCCTCGTCGTGTGCCGCGCGACCATCGGCCAGCTCGGCAATCTCGATCACGAGAACGAGATCATCGGCAAGGCCGGCCGCCAGCGCCACCTCGGCAAACGCCCGTCGGTGCGCGGTATCGCGATGAACCCCGTCGACCACCCGCACGGCGGCGGCGAAGCGCGCTCCACCTCCGGCCGTCCGCCCACGACGCCTTGGGGCCAGATGACGATGGGCAAGAAGACGCGCCGCAACAAGCGCACGACCAAGATGATCGTTCGGAAACGGAAGAGCAAGTAGCATGGGTCGTTCACTCAAAAAGGGCCCGTTCGTCGCGGAGCACCTGATGGTCAAGCTCGAGAAGATGAACGCGTCGCGCGAAAAGCGCGTCATCAAGACGTGGTCGCGCTCGTCGACGATCGTCCCGGCCATGGTCGGGCACACGATCTCGGTCCACAACGGCCGCGCGCACATCCCGGTGTTCATCACCGAGAACATGGTCGGGCACAAGCTCGGCGAGTTCTCGCCCACGCGCACGTTCAAAGGCCACGCCGGCGACAAGGCCAAGGTGTCATGAGCGCCACCGTAGCAACCGAAAGAACGCAGGCCGTCGCGCACTTGAAGTTCGCGCGCATCGGCCCGCGCAAGCTGCGCCGCGTCGCCGACGCGATCCGCGGCAAGAGCGTGCGCGAAGCGCTCGTGCTCCTCAAGTTCGCCGGCGTGTTCGCGTCGGAGCCGATCGAGAAGCTGCTGCGCTCCGCCGTCGCCAACGCCGAGAACAACCACGACATGAGCTCGGACGGGTTGTTCGTCACGCGCATCACCGTCGACGGCGGACCCGGCGGCGGGTTCACCAAGCGCCTCGACCCGCGCGCGCAAGGCCGGGCGAACTTCAAGCGCAAGCGCTTGTCGCACGTCACGATCGCGGTCGGACCGCAGCCCCCCAAGAACCAGCCGAAGCAGCGCTCGGGCGCGGCGATCGGGCTCAAGACGCTCACGCAGCGCCAAGCGAAGGCGGCTACGTCCAAACCGGCCGCAACCGCGCGCCGCAAGAAACAACCGGCCGCCGCCGCGGGCGCGGGGGCGTAAGGAAACCATGGGACAGAAGATTCATCCGGTCGGCTTGCGCCTCGGCATCACGCGCACGTGGGACAGCCGCTGGTTCGAAAAGAAAAATTACGTCGCGTGGCTGCACGAAGACGTCGCGATCCGCAAGTATTTCGGGCGCATGACGCGCGCGGCCGCCATCTCGCGCGTCGAGATCGAGCGCCGCGCCAATCAGGCGCGCGTGATCATCAACACCGGCAAGCCGGGCATCATCATCGGCAAGCGCGGCGTCGGCATCGACGAGATTCGCCGCAACCTGGAGAAGCTGACCGGCAAGCAAGTGCAGGTCAACGTCGTCGAGATCAAGACGATCGAGCTCGACTCGCGCCTGGTCGGCCAGAACATCGTCGACCAGCTCGAGAAGCGCATCGCGTTCCGCCGCGCCATGAAGCAGGCGATCATGCGCACCATGAAGGCCGGCGCGCGCGGCGTGAAGGTGCAGGTTTCGGGCCGCCTCGGCGGCGCCGAGATCGCGCGCACCGAGCGCAACCACGACGGCAAGGTGCCGCTGCACACGCTGCGCGCCGACATCGACTACGCGCACGTCGAGGCGTTCACCACGTTCGGCCGCATCGGCGTCAAAGTGTGGATCTACAAGGGCGAAGTGCTGCCCGAGGGTCCGCGCGGCGAGCGCGAGGGCCCCGGCGGCCGCCAAGGCGGCGCCGCGGGCGACGCTGCGCGCTTCCGCGACAACCGCCGCGGCACGCGCGGCGGCCGTGGTCGCGGCGGCGACGGTGCTCCTCGCACGGAAGGTGCGCCGCGCGCTTCGCGTGCGGCCGGCGATACGGCGCCCACCGAGGCTCCGGCGCTCGATACCGCCGACGCGATGCGCGTCGCGCAAGCGGATGCGCAATCGCTCGAGTCCGTCACCGACGGTGCTCCGTCGGCCGAAGGCAACAAGCCCAACGCGCCGCACGCCGGTGCTGACACCGGCTACCGCGCCCACGGCAACGCGGGCGAAGGCGTCGTCGGCGAAGTCTCGCAGACGAATCCCGATTCGCAGCACACGGTCGACGAAGCCGAGCGCCCCGGTGCGCATTCCAGCGCGCCGACGGCGGATCATCCCGAACCCGCGCCCGGCGGCGGCACGCACAACCGTCCAGAGCTCGCCACGGGACCCGAAGACGACAACGCCGGCACCACGGAGGTTGGACGGTAGAACATGCTGACCCCGAAGAGAGTAAAGTGGCGCCGCCAGCACCGTGGCCGCATGCGCGGCAAAGCGCTCAGCGGCAACACGCTGACGTTCGGCGAGTTCGGTTTGCAGGCGCTCGAGCCGGTGTGGATGACCAACCGGCAGATCGAGGCCGCGCGTATCGCGATGACGCGTCACATCAAGCGCGGCGGCAAGGTCTGGATCAAGGTCTTCCCCGACAAGTCGGTGACGAAGAAGCCGGCCGAGGTCCGCATGGGTTCCGGTAAGGGCAACCCGGAGTTCTGGGTCGCCGTCGTGCGCCCCGGCCGCGTGCTGTTCGAGCTCGCGGGCGTGGACGAGAAGACGGCGCGTGAAGCGCTGCGCCTCGCCGCGCAAAAGCTGCCGATCTCCACCAAGATCATCACGCGTGCCGACCAGGAAGCCGAGGTGGCGTCGTAATGAAGCGCTCCGATCTGCGCAGCCTGCGCGAGCTCACCCTCAAGGACCTCGAGCAGAGAGCTCGTGAGACCAAGGAAGAGCTCTTCAACCTGCGCTTTTCCCTGAGAACCGGGCATCTCAGCGATTTCTCGCGCGTGAAGCTCGTCCGCCGCACCTACGCCCAGATTCAAACCGCGATCTCCGAGAAGAAGATCGCCGAGGCCCGTCATGGAGCAGCCTAACCCCGTGCAAACCGACACCGCAGCGACCACCGTGGAGCGCGGCAACCGCCGGCGCGTCAAGCAAGGCCGCGTCAAGAGCGACAAGATGGACAAGACCATCGTGGTCGTGACGGAGACGCGCGTGCCGCACCCCGTCTACAAGAAAGTCGTCCGCCAGTCGACGCGCTTCAAGGCGCACGACGAGAAGAACGACGCGAAGACGGGCGATTTGGTGCGCATCCAAGAGTGCCGCCCGATGTCGCGCGACAAGCGCTGGCGTTTGGTCGAGATCCTCGAGCGGGCTAAATGAGCACCGTGCTGATGGAGCGAGCGCAGCAGCATACTGCGCGTACCGAACTGTTGTTGCGAGCTCGGACCGGGGGCCCCACGCTTTGCGTGGGGGGCGCGGAGTCCGGGACGGAGCGCCTTTAGAATGATTCAGCAAGAGACACGGCTCAAAGTGGCCGACAACTCGGGCGCGCGCGAGCTGCTGTGCATCCACGTCAGCGGCGGTTCGCGCCACCAGTACGCGCACGTCGGCGACATCATCGTCGGCACCGTGAAGAGCGCGATCCCGGGCGCGGCCGTGAAGAAGGGACAGGTCGTCAAGGCGGTCGTGGTCCGTACGTCCGCGCCGCTGCGCCGTCCCGACGGCTCCGTGATCCGCTTCGACGAGAACGCGTGCGTGATCATCAAGGGCGACAAGGACAACTTGGACCCGCGCGGCACGCGCGTGTTCGGGCCCGTGTGCCGCGAGCTGCGCGACCGCGGTTTCCTGAAGATCGCCTCGCTGGCGCCGGAGGTGCTCTAGCATGAGCAGTCCGATGAAGCGGCAGGGCGTCGCGAAGCCCAAGATCGTCAAAGGCGACACCGTCGTGCTGCGGCGCGGCAAGGACAAAGGCCGGCGCGGCATCGTCAAGCACGTGTTCCCCAAGGACGGTGCGGCGACGGTCGAAGGCCTCAACGTCGTGAAGCGCCACACCAAGGCGGGCGCGACGGGCGTCAAGAGCGGCGGCATCCTCGAGATGGAAGCCAAGATCCCGTTGTCGGCGCTGATGGTCATCGATCCGAAGACCGATCTCCCCACGCGCGTGCGGCGCATCCGTCAGCCCGACGGCACCACGGCCCGCGTGGGCAAATCGGGCGAACCACTGCTCGCCTCGAGCAAGGCACGATAAGTCATGGCAGCCAGATTACGCGAGAAATACCAGTCCGAGGTCGTTCCCAAGCTGAAGGAGCGGTTCGAGTACAAGAACCCGATGATGATCCCGAAGCTCGAGAAGGTCGTCATCAACATGTCCGTCGGTGAGGCGATCCAGAACTCGAAGGCGCTCGAAAAAGCGGTCGACGAGCTGACGACCATCAGCGGCCAGAAGCCGGTGATCACCAAGGCCAAGAAGTCCATCGCGGCGTTCAAGCTCCGCGAAGGGATGAACATCGGCGCGAAGGTGACGCTGCGCGGCGAGCGGATGTACGTGTTCCTCGACAAGCTGTTCAACGTCGTGCTGCCGCGCATCCGCGACTTCCGCGGGCTCAACCGCAAGTCGTTCGACGGCCGCGGCAACTACAATCTCGGCCTGCGCGAGCAGCTCGTGTTCCCCGAGATCAACTTCGACAAGGTCGACAAGGCGCGCGGCATGGACATCGTCATCGTGACGAGTGCCCGCAACGACGAAGAAGCGACCGAGTTCCTCACCCAGATGGGGCTGCCGCTGCAGAAACCTGCAGCGACGACGGCCGCCGGAGCGACGCGATAATGGCCAAGACCTCGAGCATCGAGAAGTCGAAGCTGGTCCCGAAATTTTCGGTGCGCCAGCACAACCGCTGCAAAGTGTGCGGCCGCCCGCGCGCGTACTATCGCAAGTTCGGCATGTGCCGGATCTGCTTCCGCGAGAACGCGCATCGCGGCTTCATCCCCGGCATCACGAAGGCTAGCTGGTAATGGGCGTCATCACCGATCCGATTGCGGACTTGCTCACGCGCATCCGCAACGCGAACAACGTCAACCATCAGACCGTGGACATCCCGGCTTCGAAGATGAAGAAGTCCGTCGCGCAGATCCTGCTCGACGAAGGCTTCATCTCCGGGCTCGAGGTGGTGAAGGAAGGGCCGCAAGGCACGCTTCGCATCACGCTCAAGTACGGTCCCGAGAAGGAGAAGGTCATCACCGGCCTTCGCCGCATCAGCCGGCCCGGTCTGCGCGTGTACATTCCGAAGACGGAGATCCCGCGCGTCCTAGGCGGGCTGGGTCTCGTCATCATGTCGACCTCCAAGGGCATCATGTCGGGCAAGCGCGCCAAGCGCGAAGGCTTCGGCGGTGAAGTCCTCGCGTACGTGTGGTAATCGAAGATGAGTCGCATTGGAAAACTCCCCGTGGCCATTCCGTCCGGCGTCGACGTGACGCTCGACGACGGCTCCGTCGCGGTCAAAGGGCCGAAGGGCTCGCTGCAGCAGCACATCCTGCCGGTCGTCACCGTGACGATCGAGGGCGGTCAGGTCGTCGTCGCGCGCAAGAGCGACGACAAGCCCGGCCGTTCGGCGCACGGTCTCACGCGCACGCTCGTCGCGAACATGATCGACGGCGTCACCAAGGGCTTCCGCAAGTCGCTGGAGCTGCAAGGCGTCGGCTTCCGCGTCAACAAGGCGGGCGAGAATTTGAACTTCTCGCTGGGCTTCTCGCACCCGGTCACGTACACGGCGCCCGACGGGATCGCGTTCACGGTCGAGGGCACCAACCGCGTGCACGTGGACGGCATCGACAAGCAGCGCGTCGGCCAGGTCGCCGCGGAGATCCGCAACCTGCGCCCGCCCGAGCCGTACAAGGGCAAGGGCATTCGCTACGCGGGCGAAGTGGTGCGGAAGAAACTTGGCAAGGCCGGGAAGGCCGGTAAGAAATAATGCCCGTGTCACGCAACGATCAGCGCACGAAACGGCACTCGCGCCTTCGCAAGAAGGTCGTCGGGACGGCGGGGCGCCCGCGGCTGCAGATCTTCCGCAGCCTGCACCACACCTACGCGTTCGTCGTCGACGACACGAAGGGCCACACGCTCGCGTCCGCATCGACGCGCGAAGGCGCCGTTGCCGAAGGGCTCGGCTCGCGCACGAACCTCGAAGCGGCCCAAAAGGTCGGCTCGGCGATCGCGCAGCGCGCGAAAGCCGCGGGAATCGACGCCGTCGTGTTCGACACGTCGGGCCACAAGTACCACGGTCGCGTCGCGGCACTCGCCCAAGCGGCGCGTGAAGCCGGATTGGAATTCTAGCGCATGTACAACAGAGGCGGTCGCGACCGCGACAACCAGGGTTTCGAAGAGGCCGTCGTCCGCATCAACCGCGTGGCGAAGGTCGTCAAGGGCGGTAAGCGCTTCAGCTTCTCCGCATTGGTCGTCGTCGGCGACAAGAAGGGCCGCGTCGGCTTTGCGATCGGCAAAGCGGGCGAAGTCCCCGAAGCCATCCGCAAGGGCGTCGAGCAGGCCCGCAAGGCGCTCATCACCGTGCCGATGATCGAGAAGACGATCCCGCATCAGGTCAACGTGCAGGTCGGTGCCGGTCACGTCATGCTCAAGCCGGCTTCGCCCGGTACGGGCGTGATCGCGGGCGGCGCGATGCGCGCGGTGCTCGAGCTCGCCGGCATCCACGACATCGTCACCAAGTCGCTGGGGACCAACAATCCCATCAACGTCGTGCTCGCGACGTTCGAAGCGCTCAGCTCACTCAAGACGGCCGAGAAGGTCGCGCAACTGCGCGGCAAGACGGTCCGGGAATTGTACGCCTAGCCATGGCTGAAAACGACACCACGACGACGACGCAAAGCGCGGGTTTTTCGCTCGCGACGCTCAAGCCCAATCCGAAATCGCGCCCCAAGCGCACGCGCGTCGGGCGCGGACATGGTTCGGGCATGGTGAAGACCGGCGGTGAAGGCGGCAAAGGCCAGACCGTGCGGTCCGGCGGCGGCAAAGGCCCCGCGTTCGAAGGCGGACAGACGCCGTGGAACCGGCGCCTCCCGATGGCGCGCGGCCTCTCGCAGAAGGCGCGCGACATCGGCCACTTCCGCCAGACGTTCGCGGTGCTCAACGTCGGCGACCTCAACGGCTGGGACACGTCCGTCGAAGTCAGCCCGCAGTCGCTCAAAGAGCGCGGCAAGCTGAGCAGCACCAAGGACGGCGTGAAGATCCTCGGCGGCTCGACCAAGTCGAAGAAGCTCGGCGGCTCGCTTCCGGCCGGCTTGAAGTTCCGCGACATCCAGTTCTCGGCGTCCGCGCGTGAAGCGCTGGCGGCGGTGGGCGCCGACTTCGGCGACGCCGCAACCGAAACTCAAGAGGCGAAGTAGCAGCACTCGTGCTCAACACGCTTCGCAACGCGCTGACCGTCCCGGACATCCGCAAGCGGATCCTGTTCGTCTTCTTCGCGTTCGCCGTCTTCGTGTTCATGATCCACGTTCAGCTCCCGAACGTGAACCAGCGGCAGTGGAACCAGCTCATCTCGTCCGGCGCGTTCTACCAGTTCCTCGGCTTCTTGTCGGGCGGCGCACTGCAGCATCTCTCGATCATCGCGATGGGGATCACGCCGTACATCAACGCGTCGATCATCATGCAGCTGATGACGGTGGTCATCCCGCAGCTCGAGGAGATGGCGAAGAAAGGCGGCGAGGAAGGCCGCAAGAAGATCAGCCAGTACACCCGCTGGCTCACGATCGTGCTCGGCACGATCCAGGCGACGTCGATGGCGATCGCGATGAGCCGCGGCGGCGTGTTCTACGACCACTCGTGGCAGTTCATCGTGTACGCCGTGATCGCGTTCGTGGCCGGCACGCTGTTCCTGATGTGGCTGGGCGAGCAGATCACCGACAAGGGCATCGGCAACGGCGTGTCGCTGATCATCTTCGTCGGCATCGTCCTGCGCTTCCCGACACAGCTCGGCCAGACGTTCTCGCTGGCGAACAAAGGGAACCTCAACTGGTTCGGGATGATCCTGTGGCTCGCGATCGCGCTGATCACCATCGTGTCGATCGTGTTCATGTACCAAGGCCAGCGCCGCATCCCGGTGCAGCAAGCGCGCCGCGTGATCGGGCGCAAGATGTACGCGGGCCGCTCGAGCTACATCCCGCTGCGCCTCAACAACGCCGGCGTCATCTCGATCATCTTCGCGATCTCGATCCTGCTGCTGCCGCAGCAAGCGCTGTCGTGGTTCGGCGGCGCGCAGGGCGGCAAGGGCGTGGCCGGCACGATCGCGTTCTACATCCAGACCTACTTCGGCCCCAGCTCGTTCCTGTACAACCTCGTGTACTTCTTGCTGGTCGTCGTGTTCACGTTCTTCTACTCGGCGATCGTCGTCAACACCAAAGACATCGCCGACAACCTCAAGAAGTCGGGCTCGTTCATCCCGGGCATCCGGCCCGGCCAGCCCACCGTGGACTACATCAACAAGATCCTCGTGCGCATCACGACCGCCGCCGCGATCTACCTGGGCGTGCTGGCCGTGCTGCCGTCGCTGCAGCGCGACGTCGGCGTGACGTCGCTCTACATCGGCTCGACCTCGCTGCTGATCGTCGTCGGCGTTGCGCTGGACTCGATCACCCAGATCGAAGCACGCTTGGCAATGCGCGACTACCGCGGGTTCATCAACAAGTGAGGCGCTCCGCTCTCGCTGCGCGCCCCCCACGCTTCGCGCGGGGCCCCCAGGTCCGAGCTCGCAACCACAATCCGGGCGAGGCGCGATCACGCTGTGCTCGCTCCATCACCGTGGTCTCTCCATGAACCTGATCTTCCTTGGGCCGCCCGGTGCCGGTAAGGGCACGCAGGCCAAGGTGCTCGAGGAGCGCTTCGGGTACCGCCAGGTCTCGACGGGCGACATCTTGCGCGCCAACCGGCGGGACAAGACGCCGCTCGGGCTCGAAGCGCAGTCGTACATGGACCGCGGCGCGCTCGTGCCGGACGACGTCATCATCCGGATGATGGAACCGGTGTTCGATACCGCGGGCAACGTGATCCTCGACGGCTTTCCGCGCACGGTCGCGCAAGCGCAGGCGCTCGACGATCTGCTGCGGCGCAAGAACACGTCGGCGGTCGCGGTGTTGTTCGACGTCGACCGCGACGTGCTCACGGGACGGCTCACCGGCCGCTGGACGCACGAGGCGTCGGGGCGCACGTACCACACCGAGCACAACCCGCCCAAGGTCGCCGGAGTCGACGACGTGTCGGGCGAGCCGCTGATCCAGCGCCCCGACGACAAAGAAGAGACCGTTCGGACGCGGCTCGCGGTGTACGAGGAGCAGACGTCGCCGCTGATCGCGTACTACGACGATCCGTCGAATGCGCGGCTCGTGCGCATCGACGCGCTGGCGCCGATCGACGACGTGACGCAGCAGCTCACGAAGCTCGTGAGCGGCGGCTTCTCGCGCAACGGTGCGCCGGCGTGATCAGCATCAAGTCACCGCGCGAGATCGAGATCATGCGGCGCAGCGGCAAGATCACGTCGAAGACGCTGGAGCGTCTGATGGCTGCCGCGCGGCCGGGGATCACGACGCGCGAGCTCGACCGCATCGCCGACGAGTCGATTCGCTCGATGGGCGGCGTTCCGACCTTCATCGGCTACAACGGCTATCCGTCGGCGATCTGCGCGTCGGTCAACGACGAGGTGGTGCACGGCATGCCCGGCGACCGCGTGCTTCACGAAGGCGACCTGCTGTCGCTCGACATCGGCACGACGCTCGACGGCTACGTGTCCGACTCCGCCGTCACCGTCGCGATCGGCACCGTGAGCGAAGCGGCGCAGCGGTTGATGCGCGTCACGCAAGAGTGCCTGATGCTCGGGATCGCGCAGATGCAGCCCGGAAACACGCTCGGCGACATCGGCCATGCCGTGCAGCGGCACGCCGAGGCGCACGGCTACGGTGTCGTTCGCGCGCTGGTGGGCCACGGGATCGGCCGCAAGATGCACGAGGACCCGCAGGTCCCCAACTACGGCAACCCGGGCCAGGGGACGCTGCTGCGCAAGGGCCTCTGCCTCGCGATCGAGCCCATGATCACCGAGGGCTCCTACGAAGTCGCAACCCTCGACGACAACTGGACGGTCGTGACCGAGGATGGTAAACTAGCGGCGCACTTCGAGCATACGATCGCGATCACGGACGACGGTCCGAAGATCCTGACGTTGCGGGACGTAGCCGAGCACCCCGACGTGGCCATGTACCGCCCAGCCCAAGAGGTCGCGGCCTAACCATGGCTCGTACGGCCGCACCACCTACCCGAGTAAGAGCAGCATCATGAAAGTACGTCCGAGCGTCAAGCGCATCTGCGACGCCTGCAAGGTCATCCGCCGCGAAGGCAAAGTGCGCGTGATCTGCAGCGTCAACCCCAAGCACAAGCAGGTTCAAGGATAATGGCACGCATCTCCGGCATCGATCTGCCGCGCGACAAGCGCGTCGAGATCGGACTCACCGCCATCTTCGGCATCGGTCTCCCCACCTCGAAGAAGATCCTTGCGCAGTCGGGCATCAGCCCCGACACGCGCGTCAAGGACCTCACCACCGAGGACGAGCACCGTTTGCGCGAGATCGTCGACGAGCTCAAGGTCGAGGGCGACCTGCGGCGTGAGATCGCGTCCAACATCAAGCGGCTCACGGACATTGGCTGCTATCGCGGGCTTCGGCATCGGCGTGGGTTGCCGGTGCGAGGGCAGCGCACCAAGACCAACGCTCGCACGCGGAAGGGGCCGAAGCGCACCGTGGCCGGCAAGAAGAAGGCCGCTACGAAGAAGTAGATGGGATCAGTCGGGGGCGATGCCGACCATCTGCATTTCGTTGCCGACGCCGGCGCAGGCGATGGCGGTGAATGCGCCCGGGTCGTTTGATTCCTGGCCTTCGACGAGCCCGAAGGAGCCCTGCCACGAGCCGTTCGCGTGGCGGATCGTGTGCCAGAGTTTGCCGCCCGGGCCGACGCCGATCATCTGCATCTCGTTGTTCGCGCCGGCGCAGCCGATCGCGGTGAACGCGCCGGGGTTGTTCGATTCCTGGCCCTCGATAAGACCGAACGAGCCTTGCCACGAGCCGTTCGCGTGACGGATCGTGTGCCACAGCTGTCCGCCTGGCCCCACCCCGATCACTTGCAGCTCGTTGTTGACCGACGCGGAGGCGACAGCGGTGAACGCTCCCGGGTTGTTCGCTTCCTGGCTCTCGATGAGACCGAACACATTCTGCCACGAGCCGTTCGCGTGGCGGATGGTGTGCCACAACTGTCCGCCGGGGCCGACGCCGACAACCTGCAGTTCGCCGTTGACGCCTGCGCAGCCGACGGCGGTGAAAACGCCGGGATTGTTTGATTCCTGGCTCTCGATGAGACCGAACGCGCCCTGCCACGTGCCGTTCGGGTGGCGGATGGTATGCCACAACTGGCCGCCCGGGCCGACGGAGACGACGTGCAGATCTCCGCTCACCTCGGCGCAAGCCACCGCAGTGAAGACGCCCGGATTGTTCGATTCCTGGCCCTCGATGAGACCGAATGAACCCTGCCATGAACCGTTTGCGTGGCGGATCGTGTGCCACAACTGGCCGCCCGGCCCGACCCCGACCATCTGCAGTTCGTTGGCGACACCGGCCGCGCCGATCGCCGTGAAGACTCCGGGGTCGTTCGCTTCCTGGCTTTCGACGAGGCCGAAGAAGCTCTGCCACGTGCTGTTCGCGTGCCGGATCGTGTGCCACAGCCGTCCTTGCAGCGGTCCGAGCAGCTTGAAGAAAAACGGATCGATCGAGGCGAGGACCGGCGTCGTTCCGTTGACCCCGAGCAGCGTTTTCGTCGTGAAGTTGGCGTTTCGCTGATACACGACCCCGTTTGGAAAATTCGCGTTGTCCGGTGTGTTGTTCGCGCAGAAGATGCCGTAAAAATCGGCCCCGTTCGCCGTGAGATACACATAATCGCCCAGGTACGGCTGGAACTGTGGCGTGGGCGCGCCGGTAGGGGTGTTCGCCAGCACCGTATCGTTCCAGGTCGATCCGTTCGGCGACGTGCGCAGGTGCGTTTCCCAGCGCTGGTTCGGACTCGTCCCGGTCACCTGCTGATACAGGAACGCAACTTTTCCGCCGCTGTTGATCGCAACCGCGGGGTTCGTCGCGTTCGGGATCGTCAAGATGTCGGCGCTCCACGTGTTGCCTGAATTGACGGACCGCCGCAAGTGAAGCGTGTAGACCGTGCCTTGGCGATCGGCGTAGGCCAAGTACACTTTCTTCGCGTCCGTCGGATCGACGGCGATCGATAGATCGCCGCCGGTGCGCTGGTTTCCGATCTGCGCTGACCACACGAACGTCGATCCCGTCGTGACGCGCTTGCCGGCCACGCTGTCGACGCTGTCGACGAGCGCGGTAAACGGATTGGCACCGGAACCCCAGCTGTCGTCGCGCACGACGACCACATCGGCCGTAACCACGCCGCCGACGAAGCTGCGCCAGCCGTAGAACGCTGCATAGATGACGCCGCTGGGATGAACGGACATGCGGACTTGCGGTCCGTTCTGTCCCGAAGTCGCGCGCTTTTCGAGGCGCACCGAAGTGAACGCCGGGGCTGCGATAAGCGCGTCAAGCGACTGATCGATGGTCGCCGTCTTGCCGCTGGGCGCGTTGAAATCGTTGTTGCCGACGTAGAGCTTATCTTTGCCCGCGTTCGTGGCGGCCTGCGTCCACGGCTGATCGACGCCGCTTCCCTTGCGCGATTCGAGCAAGGTCATCACGGTGGGTCCCGCAAAGCTTGTCGTCCGCAACACGTTGAGCGTGAGCCCCGCGTCGCCGCGCAGATCGCCCGCATACAGCGCGTTCGACGACGTGCTGAACCGCGGCGTGATGTCACCCGTGCCGGCAAACGTGTTCCCGCCGGGAACGGTCGCGTTGAGCGCCCACGTCGTACCGCCGTCGGTCGACACGTAGATCGGCGCGTTGGCACCTGAAGTCACGCTGGGCGTGAACGCCGTCGCGACGAGCTGCAGCGGATGCGCTGGATTGATGGTCAGATTCGGTTCGCTGTCCTGATGCGTCTCGTTGCTCAGAGACTTCGGGATGATGTTGACGATTGAGATCACGGTCGCATCCTTCCGGCGCCCATACAGGGGCCACGCATGCGTTTCGGTGTTCGGCTGCGATGCGGATTAGGGTCGCGGGGTGGGCGCGGGCGGCACGATCTGATCGTGCGGCTGGAAATCCTCGGGATGCAACAGCACGAACTGCGGTTGCGGCGCGCCGGGGGCGGCGCTCGCGGAAAGACCGGCGGTCATCGCGTGCGTGACCTCCGGCGATTCCGCGGAATGCAAGACGAACGATCCGGTCATCCCAGGCCGTAATTTCGGAACCATATACCACCGGACGTCCATGCTGTTCGGGTACCGGACGACGACCTGCTTTTGCCCTTGCCCGCCCTTTTCGAGGTTCGAGACGGCGACGACGGCGTCGTGCCATTCAGGGTCGTGCTCCGTGATCGGTCCCGGCTCCGACGCCAAAAGCTCCATTGCCGCAGGGGGAGCGCTGACGAGATGCGTGCTCAGCACCGTGCCGGTGACGACGGCCTCCGCGGCGGCCGCGTGGACGCGCAGGTTGCGGTCCGCGGCGTTTTTCACGGGATCGCCGGACGGCGCGGCGAGCAATGCGCGCGCCGAGCGGACGTCTTGATGACCCTGCGACTGCACGGCGAGACTTTCTCCGAAGACCGACGCGTCCGTGTAGAACGTCGCTTGTTCGCCGGCGGTTACGCGCTCCTGATCTTGAAGCAGCACCGTGACGTTTTGTCCGGCGTAGCTCGCAAGCGCGGGCGGAGCGATGACCACCTCGTCCACGCGAACGATCGCGGTTGCGCGGGATGCCTGCACCTGGCCGGGCATCGTGCTCGCACCGGGCTGGACGACCGTGCCGTGGAAAACGAAACTGGCGTTGTTCGCTGAATTTTCCATCGATGGCACCTTACCGAATTCTGTTGAGCGCGGGCTGTGCGCTCGCAGTGAGCTTCATCATCCGGACCGCTTCGACGGGTCGCGTCGCCGTCGCGGTGCGGACGCGAAAAACCGTCGCAGTGATAACACGACACCGGCTGCCACCGCGGTGATGACATAGATAAGTTCGAGCGCGCCGCTACCGCCGTCGGGGCTGACGTGAAAAAGACGCTCAAGAAAGTCCACAACGACCTCGGTGGATGCAAAAAGGCATCCGAATCACGCGCACACACACAACCGTACTTCGACCCCGAGCGGGGGGTGCCCAATATAGCATACCTCGCTCAGCAATGCAAGTAGGCGCGGCCGGGGAGGGATCGGTGTTCGCGGATTCGATCAAGAAGAGCGGGTCGGGCTGAGCGTTTAGCTCGGGATCGGTAGCTGTTCCCCGCGGCCTTCGATCACGCAGGCGTCGAAAACGTGCGACGCCGCCGCGATGTCCCATAGGCCGATGCCCAGCGATTCGAACAGCGTGATTTGATCCTCCGCGGTTCGGCCCAGCGCGTGGCCCGCGATGATGTCGCTCAGGCGCGTCGCATGGTCCCAGGACCAGTGCGCCGTTTCGTTGGCCGCGCGCAGGTCGCCGGATTCTACCTTTGCTTGCGCGATGTCTTCGATTGCCACCACAGCTGCCCGCGTGACCGTTTGGATGTCGATCTCTTGCGCATTGGCGCGGTTCGAGCCGGCTGCATTCACGTGCGTGCCTTCGCGCAGCCAGGCACCTTCGAAGACGGGTGTCGATGAATTGGTCATCGTGCAGATCACGTCCGCGTCCGCCACCGCTTCGCGGGCGGTTGGGACCGGCTCGATTTTCGCGCTGACTTTTTCGCGCATCAGGTCGCAGAAGTCGGTGCGGCGCTTTTCGTCGCGGCCATACACGCGGATGCGCGAGAAGTTCCGCACGTGGAAGCACGCTTCGAGTTGCGAGCGGGCTTGCCAGCCCGTGCCGATGATGCCGAGCGTGCTTGCGTCCTCGCGCGCGAGAAAGCGGGTTGCTACGCCGGATGCCGCGCCCGTGCGGATTTGACCGAGTGCGTCGGCTTCCATGATCGCGAGCATCTCGCCGCTTTCGTCGAACAGCGTGTACCAGAAGCGCGCACCGCGGCCTTTGGGTGCGACCGTGTACGTTTTGTGGCCCATGCGACCACCGTATGCCGCCGCTAGCACTTGGATCACCGACGAGGACGTGTATGCTCGCTGGCGCGGGCGGTTTTGGGCGCGGTTTTCCGCCAGCGCGCGCGCCGCGTCTTCGACGAGGGTCAGGGCGTCGCGGATCGTCAGCGTTGCCGTGACGTCGCCTTCGGTCAGGTAGAGCGGGTTCACGCCTTGCCGGCTCCGATCACGCCGGAATCGTCGCTGCCGAAGCCTGCGGCGATGTAGCGGTCCATCAGCGCGCCGACGGCCGGGACGACGTCGAGCTTCGCGCCGTGACGAGCGGCCTCGTCGACCATGAGGCGCAGGTCTTTGCGCGCCATCGTCAGCTCGAAGTTGGGCGGTTGGAATTTGCCTTCGGCCATCTGCTTGCCGCGGCCCTGGATCGCGTTGCCGGGGTTGAACTCGCTGAACAGCGTGAACGCGTCTTGCGGGTCGATGCCCAGCGACCGGCCGAGCGTGTAGACGTCGGCGAGTCCGCCCGTGATCACGAGCAGCATCATGTTGCCGAACAGCTTGAACGATGCGGCGCGCGTCGGGTCGTCGCCGAGGTCGACGATCTTGCCGGTCATCGGCTCGAGGTGCGGCTTCACGCGCGCGCGGATTTGCGGGTCGCCCGACAGCAGCATCAGTCCCGTTGCGGCGCGTGCCATCGACGGGCCCATGAACACCGGCGCGTGCACGAACGTGCGGCCGCGCTGTTTCCAGCGCTCGACGCGGTCGCCCGTCGGGGTTGGCGCCGTCGTCGTGTGGTCGGCGATGAACGCCGTCGGGAGGATCACGTCGGCGAGCGGGTCCAGGACGGAGTCGACCGACGCGTCGTCGCTGAGCGTCACGTGGATCTCCGATGCGCCGCGGACGGCGTCGATCGGCTGGTCGAACGCTTTCGCGCCGTCGGCTTCGAGCGCGTGCGCTTTCTCCGGCGTGCGGTTCCACACGTGCACGGTTTCGCCGCGCTCCAGCAGCTTTTTCACGAAGTTGGCGCCGAGCAGTCCGGTACCGAGCCATGCGATCAAAACGATTCTCCTCGAAGGGTGACGTGTCGTGACGAAGCGTCGTGCAGTTCGACCCCGGCATGGTACCCGGCGTTGCGGGTGGGGCCGACCTTCCAGGCGGACACGGCGCCGCGCCGTGCGACGAGCGTGTAGTTGCCCGCCTGCAGGGCAGCCCGGATGCGCGGCAGCAGGATGCGCTGGAAGTCGCCGTTCGGGAAGTCGTCCGCGAACACGATGTAGGGCGCCGCGATCGAGAACGGTCCCGTGCCGAGCACCCTCGCGTTCGGATCGCGCGCGGCGATCGCGGTATACCACTCATCGTGCGTTGCGACGACCGCGTCGCGCGGAATCGATGCGAGCACCGCCCGTGCGTCGTCGAGCGCATGGTACGACGGCTTGAGGTAGTGCAGCGGGTGCAGCGGGCTGAACGCGATCAGCACGACCGCCGACAGCACGAATGCGATCGTCGTCCAGCGGCGCGGCACGCGCAGCGCCGCGATCCCAGCCGCGAATGCGATCAACAACCACGGGATCCACAGCGCCGCATAGTGCATGCCCATGCGCCAGACGAGCCCGCTGTTCGCGAGCAGGACGATCGCAAATCCCGGGATCGTGAGCCACGCTAGTCGCGAGCGCAGCGGAACGAACGCTAGCGGGATCAACGCTTCGAGCACGTAGGTCAACCGCCCGACGGTGAAGATCGCCGCGCCGAACGCGAGCGGGTGCAGTAGCGGTGCGAGCAGCAGCGCCGCGGGGCCGTGCGCGAACGAGTAGTCGTAGAAGTGCGACGGCGGCCACGGGCCGACGCGGGGCAGCACGATGACGGCGTAGACCGCTGCTGAGACGAGCGCGGCCGCGGCGGAGCCGAGCGCGGCCGCGAGCCTCGCGCGGTCGCCGGCGCGCGCGGCGTTCACGGCGACCACCGCGCCGACGATCGCGAGCTCGAGGCAGACGTCCTCGCGCAAACCAGCGAGCAGCAGCGCGCAGACGGCGACCCAGGGCCAGGCGCGGCATTGCAGCGCTAGCCACCAGGCGAGCGCGAGCGCCGGGAGCAGACCGAGGTCGCGAAACTCGCCGAAGCCGACGGCGATCAGCGGCGGGTAGACCAGCGCCACGGCACCGATGCGGTCGGCGGTGCGTGCGTCGACGGGGCCACGGGCGAAGCCGCACCGCGCGACCGCCGCAAGGAGCGGCGCGCACGCGACCGTCGCCGCGGCCAAGATCGTCTGAAGCACCCAGATGCTGTGCGTCGTCGCGAGAAACGGCCACAGCAGCACGAGGGCCGGCGACCAATGGAAACGATAGTGCGTCGTGCCCTCGACGCCGTTGCGCATGCCCCCGAACGCGTCGAGCACGATCTGCGCGAACGTGCCGGTGTCGGCGCCGTAGCTCCAGTCCCACGCGCGCACGGCCGCGAGCGCGGCCAGCACGACGAACGCCACGATCGTACCGATCCAGAGGCCGGACAACGATCTGCGCACGGGACCGCCTTGCGCCTGCGAGCGGAAAATCCTTGACAGACGAGTCCGCGTCCGATTATTCTCATAATATGAGAACAAAAGGCGACGGGTCGGCGACGATCCGGGCGCTGTCCAATCCCGTCGCCTATCAGATCTTGGCCGCCGTCGGCATGCGCGGGCCGCAGACCACGGGCGATCTCGCGCGCGTGCTCGACGTGCCCACGTCGTCGCTGTATCGGCAGCTGTCGCGGCTGCGCGACGCCGGGATCCTGCGGGTGTCTGGCGAGCGGCAAGCGCGCGGCGCGGTGGAGCGGACGTACGCGCTCGCGTCGCGCGAGGCCGGCGCGCTGACCGCCGCCGAGGTCGCCGCGGCCCCGGTTTCGCAGTTGCGCGCGGCGGTGCGCAATTTCATGGCCGCCATGTTCGCGGACGCCTCGGCGTTCATCGGAAGCCGCGCGTTCGCGCGCGGGCGTTCGCGCATGAGCGCGAGCCTTACGGTCACCGAGCTCACCGACGAGGCGTATGCGAGCATTCGGCGCGAGGTTCAGGCGACGATCGCGCGGCTGAGCAAAGAATCAGCGGGCGGCGACACAGCGCGGAAACGCTACATCTACCTCGTCACCTTACCGGAGCTCGCGAGCAAGACATGACCGCCCCGCTGATCCCGCGCGACGTGCTTTTCGGCAACCCGGAGCGAACGGCGCCGACGCTGTCGCCCGACGGGACGATGATCGCGTATCTCGCGCCGCACGACGGAAAGCTGAGCGTCTGGGTCGGAACGCTCGGTGCGAACGACGACCGCGTCGTCGCGCACGATCCGCTGCGGCCGATTCCGTGGGCCGGCTGGCGCGGCGACGGCCGTCACGTGCTGTACCTGCAAGACCGCGCCGGTAATGAGAACTTCCATCTCTTTCAAGTGGACGTCGCCGGCGGGGTGGTGCGCGAGCTGACGCCCGGCGACGCGGTGCGCGTCGCGCCGCTGGCGATCGACCCGCGATTTCCGGACGAGGTACTGGTCATGTCGAACGCGCGCGACGCGCGCTTTTTCGATGTCTGCCGCGTCGACTTGAACGTGGGCACGTTGACGCTCGATACTCAGAACCCGGGCGACGTGATCGCGTGGAAAAACGACCGCGCGTTCGTCGTGCGCGCCGCGGTCGCGAAGACCGCGGACGGCGGGTCGGTGCTGCGCGTGCGCGACGGCGCCGCGTCGCCGTGGCGCGAGCTGGCCCGGTTTTCGAGCGACGACGGCGATCCGCGCGTCGTCGCCTTCTCGCAGGACGGCACGACGCTCGATGCGATCACGTCGGCCGATGCGAATACGGCGCGCCTGGTGCGGTACGACCTCGCGAGCGGCGCGCGCGCGGTGCTGCTCGAGGATTCCGCGTACGATGTCGGCGAGGTGTTCGTCGATCCGGCGACGCGTACCGTCGCGGCGGCCGCAGTGGTGCGCGACCGGCTCGCATGGACGGCGGTTGACCCGGCGTTTGCGCCCGATCTCGCGGCGCTCGTCGCCGCGATGCGCGGCGACATGACCGTGATCAACGGCTCGCTGGACGGACGGCGGCTGCTCGTCCACGACCACGTCGCCGACGCGCCCGACTCGTACGTGCTCTATGACCGCGACGCCGCGACGGCGCGCGTGCTCTTTCACACGTATCCTGCACTTCTCGACCGCCCGCTCGCGCCGGTGAAGGCCATCGCGTTCGAAGCACGCGACGGGCTGACGCTGCACGGGTATCTCACGCTGCCGATCGGCGTCGAGCCGAAGCGCCTCCCCACCGTGCTGTTCGTGCACGGCGGGCCGTGGCATCGCGACCGCTGGGACTTCAACCCCGACGTGCAGTGGCTGGCGAACCGCGGATACGCGGTGCTGCAAGTCAACTTCCGCGGCTCGACCGGATACGGCAAAGCGTTTCGAGTCGCCGGCAACCGCGAGTGGGCCGGCGCGATGCGCACGGATCTGCTCGATGCGCGCGACTGGGCGATCGCGCAAAAGATCGCCGATCCGGCGCGGTTTGCGATCTACGGCGGAAGCTACGGCGGTTACGCGGTCCTCGCGGCGCTCACGTTCACGCCCGATGCGTTCACGTGCGGGATCGACGTTGTCGGGCCCTCGAACCTGTTGACGTTTCTCGAGACCATTCCGCCGTATTGGGAGACGCTGCGGGCCGTGCTGCGCGAGCGCATGGGTGAAGACGAGACGTTCTTGCGCGAGCAGTCGCCGCTGTTCCGCGCCGCGGACATTCGCGCGCCGCTCATGATCGGGCAGGGAGCGAACGATCCGCGGGTGCCGCAGCGCGAGAGCGACCAAATCGTCGAGGCGCTGCGTGCGAACGGCATCCCGGTGACGTACATCGTGTTCGACGACGAGGGCCACGGCTTCGCGAATCCGCTGAACAACCGGCGCTTCAGCGCGGCGATGGAAGTGTTCCTCGCGGAGCACCTCGGCGGACGCGTCGAACGACCGTCCCCCGACGAGGCGATCGAGGCATTCTTGCGCTGACGACGCGAACCGCGCATATGCGGCATCGAAGGGTGTTGTCTTCGCGGTCGAAAGAAGGTAACGAACCGATGAACTCGATCACCATCGCCGCACGAAAGGGCGTCGTCTACGTCGCGCCTACGATTGGCTTCATCGAGGTGAAGCCCGTGTTGACGGCCGCCGTGAAGGAGGGCGAAATCGCCGCGGCGCTGGAGGGGGCGATCGCGGCGATTCCAGCCCAGCAAGTGCTGCCGGCTGGCTCGAACCCATATCCTCCGTCGCCCGTGCTCGAGGCGATGGGGGTTTCGGGTCCGGCCTACGAGCGCGGCCTTCAGTCGGCGGTCCTTCGGTGTGACAACAACGGCTATCGATTCTATCGATGTGTGCCGGATGCGAAGTACAAGGTCGGATTGCGCCGGGAAGAGGAGCCGCTGTTTACGGTCCCGATCGATACGCCGATCCCAGCCGTCGCGAAGAGGATCGTCGCGGCGCTCAACGACCCGGGGTGGCCGATAAGAAAACCTGCAACGCCCCGTCAGTGTAAAGCCTAAAGGTCGATTCGACGATCCACAGCGCGCGGCTTTGCGGTCTCCGAAGTCGGACCGACGACGCCGATCCGAACGCAAAAGGTTCAACCCTGCAGCGGCTAGAAATGCCTATTCACGCTGACGGCGGGTCGCTTATTGTGCCGCAGATGGTGCGCATAGCGTATGTGCCGAAGTCGAAATCCGATCTCGGGATGGAGGGTGTGAATTGAGAACACAGATCCTTGCCGTATTGGTCAGTGTCGGCGGCTTGCTCGTTTCCGGCTGCTCTTCATCGCATAGCGTCGCCGTGAAAGCCCCGGGCGTCGTCGCGCCGTCGGGGATCATCCGCTCCCAAAGCGATCTCCAGCGCTACCTTTCGGCGACCGCAACAACGGGCTCTCCGCTCGATGCACTCTCGAGTGGGGCGCGCGACCGGTTCTTGTCGAGCATCACGTTTGGCACAAAGGGGATCACGGGATTCCATTATACCGATCTGCAAAGCGAGTTGACCGCGAGCCAAATCCTCGCCGTGCTGCGTCTTTTCGGCGTGCAGAAGGACGTCGCAATCGTTCCGAACGTTCGTGTCGATACGCCGGCTGACAAGCGCGTCATTAGGGCATTCCCCTTCCGCGCGAAACCGATCGACGGCGCGGATTATCGAGATTATCGTTGCGCTTCGCGAGCAACATGCTCGCAGTCACCCGGCGATATCTGCACGAGTAACTGCTAGCGCCGAGAACGCAATGCCGAGCATAACGAACGATTTGGCTCATTCGGCTCAAAGGGCATTAGGGGCAAGCGTAGAACCCGGATCGTCGGCTCTGGCAGTGGTCGTTCATGTGCCCTAGTTTCGATGGCCCTTATCGACTTGTTGTACAGGGTGTGCTTGTTGCCATAGGCTGAGCACGGAGCGGCGAGCGAAATGAGCAAAGTTTTCCGACGCGTCACAGAGACTGTTTGTTTCCTCGCCCTCTCAGTGGCTTTTGTTGCGTGCGCAGGGAGTCCTGAAGAGCAGCTGTCTTCCGTCGAGTCGGCGTTTAACGGCTTCGACCACTTTCAGCGAAGCGTGGTACAAAGCGATCCCCCGACCGGTACGGTTGCGGCAAAAGTCAACGATCGCTATAGGGCAGCGTTCTCGCCGTATCAAACGCCTACCGCAATGTCGAAGCTTGGTGATGGCGACGTCGTGCTTCTCTTTCGTGCCGCCCATATGACCTTTGTCTACGGAGTGTCGGCCCGGGCGCTTGGCGATATGCAGCTCGATCTGGCGGAGTTGCGCCGACGCGGGATAGCGCGCGACGCTCAATACGCGAACGTCTACGCATCATTGATTCAGATGCGCTATTTCGACGAGGCGCGAGCGTTCGCCAGACTTCTTCCACGTACTGTTTCGATCGAACCCGTTCCGGTTGTCGCTGACGATAGCACTCGCCAGGGGCCGACGGCGTTGCTGGTACATGCGGGCGGGTCGAAGCTGGAACGAAAATCGGTCGATCTCCGGAGCGGGCGGCGCATCGTCGTCGTCTCGTCACCGCTCTGCCATTTTTCGCAACGCGCGGTTCGCAGTATCGAGGGCGATGCCGCTCTTCGGGCGCTCTTTCACGAGCATGCTGTCTGGGTTGTCCCCCCGGACCAAAGCACGCCTTTTGAGACGATAGCCAAGTGGAATCGCGTCCATCCACAGGAGTCGATGGCGGTCGCTTACCGGCGTGAAGAATGGCCGATGGTCGATCGTTGGGAGACGCCCGTGTTCTATTTTTTCCGGGAGGGCCGCATGGTCGGTAAAGTGATCGGCTGGCCTGTCGCCGGCCGGAAGGCGGAGATCAGGCGGTCACTCAAACGCGCCGGGCTCATGTAGCACCAAGGAGCGAAGGCTGGGTTGTTCGCTCGCTCAGCCTCCGAGGCGTGCCCCGTCAACTGCCCCGTAATTTGCGGAGCGCCTCGATCCCGCCGGCGTTCTGCGGGTTGAGCTGCACCGACCGTTCGTAGTTCTCGATCGCGTGCGGTTTGTCGCCAGCGTTTGCGTACATTTCGCCGAGGCTGTCGTAGGCGTTCCAATACTGCGGGTTGTCGTGAACCGCAATTTTCATCACGTCGATAGCGCCGCGGAGACTCCCCGCGCTGTATACCGCGTAGCCGAGCGCGATCAACGAGTTCTTCGTCACGGAATATCGCGGCAGCCGTTCGAGCTTCAGCTCGCGGTATGCGTCCAGCGACGCGTTGACGCCCTCGGTTTGGAAGACCACGAGCAGCACGGACGCCGCGCCGATACGCTGCCGTACCGTCGGGACGTAGCCTTTCCAGCCGTATTCTTTCGCGATGCGCTCGATCAGGTAATCGCCGAGGAGGATGCCGTTCTCGGAGTTCGCCATGACGGCGACGCCTTGACCGGAATCGGCGAACATCATCAGCATCGCCTGAAAACCTGGATCGTCGCCGATGTGGCCGAAGAGATCCGGGCGGGTCGCGTCACCGAGGAAGAAGCCGAGGCCCATGCGATCGCGGTGCCGCTCGTCGCCGAGGGCGATCTCGCCGACGTCGACGCCCGGCGTGAGCATCGCGCGCGCCGTCGCCGGTGAGATTGCGCCATCGCGTGCTCCGTGCTTCGCGGCGGCAATGGCGAGCGCGAATCTGGCCAGGTCGGTCGGTGTGGTCCACAGTCCCGCGGCAGCCATCTGCGGCACGACTTGCCATCGTCCCGCGATCGTCTTGCCGTCGGCGTGCGTGCCGGCCGCCGCGGCGGCGGCGCGATCGGGTGGCAACGGCTGTTCGAACGTGCTGTCGGTCATGCCGGTCTTGTCGAGGACGAGCTCGCGCATCAGCGCCGGGAACTGCTCGTGCGTCACGTCCATCATCAGTTGTTGCTCGATCTCGACGGCGCCGCCGGAGTAGCGCCACCTCGTGCCGGGCACGAGGTCGACGCGGACGGGCGCGTTCGTTGCGGGCTTCTCGCCGTCGAGAATCTGGCGCAACGACGGAATAGGCCCGGCGACAGGGTACCCGTCGAAACCGTGCACCGTCACGCCGGCCGTGTGGCTCAGGATGCGCCGCAACGTCACCTTTTGCGTCGCGGTGAATGCGTTGTCGGGCAGCTTCCACGACGTGAGCTTCGCGTTGACGTCGTCGTCGAGCCCGAGCGTTCCGCGCTCGACGAGCGCCATCGCGCCCGCCGCCGCGACCGTCTTCGATACGGAGCCGGCTTGGAACAGCGTGTGCGGTGTGACGCGGTTCGTCGTACCCGTTTCCGTGACGCCGTAGCCCTTGGCCCACGCGATTCGCGAGCCGTCGATGACGGCGATGCTCAATCCGGGGACGTGAAAGACGGACATCAGCCGCGCCAGATCGAGTCGCAGCGGCGCGCGGTTCTTGCCGAGCGAAATGAGTTCGCCGCTTTCGATGCGCCGGATTCGGTCGGCCGTCGGCACATGCGGCGTTGCCGACGAGTGCGATGCCACGGGCTGAGCCGTTGCCGTCGGCATCGTCGTTGCGAACGCGGCGAGCACGAAGACGGCACGACGCGCACGACGGCGTCGCGAGAGTAGTGACATTCTCGCATCCTCAGGGGGAGTGGCTGCGCGCCAGCCCATGATAAACGATAGGATGCTCGCGTGTCAACTAAATAAATAAGTCCGGAGGCTGCGCACGGCAAAGGCGCGTTGCTCATGGAGTGGAAGGAGCGTCATCGTGTTGATCGTGGCGGTACTCATGACGATTTTCGCGGTGAGTCCAGCGCCTGCCGCGCCGTCGACGTGTACGCTGTACGGAAACGGCACGCGCTATTACGGAGCGTGTGGGCCGCTGTTCGATCAAGATCCTCGTTTGCAGCTCGCCCGCGCGCCGGCGATCGTCAGCGGCGTTTGGCGCAAGGACGCGAAGCCTGTCATGGTCTGGTCGGGAGACATCACCGACTCCGGCTACGCCAATGCTCCGCTCGAGCTAGAGTTCTATCAGGACGGCAAGGGCGTGCTCAGGACCGAGTACGGCTGGTTTCCCGCTTCCGGCTTGAGCGTGTCCGCGACGGCGCTCCAGTTCACGATCGACCCATCGCACGAGGCTCCGCCGTCGGCGTTGGACCGTCAGATCGTGCAGCGCGCCGACGCGATACTGTCGTCAGACTCGGTGTGGAATCGTCGCGACAATCGACAGTGTCCGGCGACGGCTCAGTCATGGAGCATCTACTGCGCGGTCGAGGCTGCGACGATCGAGGTGACCGGCGGCTTTCATCACCGGCGTCCCGCGATGGAGATCGTGCGGAAAATTATCGACGAGCGGACTGCCGGACGGCCGTACCATCATCGCGTGATGGACTACAACAACGATTCGACGACCCGGTTGAGCGACGTGCGCACGCTCTTCGCAGCGGCTCTCGCCGAAATCGATCGGTCGCCGGGCTAGGACTGATACGTCGACCTGGACTGTCCGGAGAACACCGCTGCGGCGCGCAACGGCGCCGTGTAGCCGAACGGGAAATTCGACGCACCTCGGCGGCGTACGCAACACGTCTTTGATCGTTGCCAAATCGGAGTTTGTCGCGCAGGTCGGCAGAAATCGGAGCGCATCGCGAGATACCGAATATCTGCGACCACATCGCCAAGGTGAGCCAGGTCCGACGACTTTCCGATTAGGCATAAGCGGTAGTAAGATGTGGTTGACACGACGCTCCGTTAGTAGTACGGTACTAGAAGTCCCTGGCGTAGATACTGCGCCACCTGAAGGGTGAACTGGTGCTGCAAGACGAGACGTCAGTCCGTCAATGTGGGGTGCGTTTCGATGAAGTCATTGCAGATCGGTGGCCTGCCTATTATCATCGCCACCTTATTGCTTTCCGCTTGCGGAGGCGGTACGCACGCCGCCTCGGTGCCGGTTTCCGGCGGCGGTGTAGGACAAGCGCCGTCTAGCGCACGAACGACGGTCGCTGCAAAGCGCGCCAAGCTTATGGCCGCTGTTGCGCGTGACAATACGATGTCGATGGATCAAGAAATTTCGGACGCGGCATCGCACGGTCGTCGTGTGTTTCGTTACCAGCAAGTCATGATCTTCGATCCGCAGCGGAACGCAACGTACACGGTATTGCCAAGTGACTTGACGAAGACGTCGAGCGGTTACGTGCTCTTCGGTGGAACACACGCGCAAATTACGCTTTCGCGTAGTGCAACTGTGCGTTCGTCTCCGCTCTATACCTATCTGTTCCGCAAAGCTACTGATGCAGATCCCAGTCGGACGTTGCACGCTGAGCGCGTACGCTAAAATTTATTCAAGCTAAGATAGTGCCGCACGGCCGCACGGCGGACGGTTTATTTCTCACGCCCCGCTGAAGGACACAAGATGAAACCGTGGGTGTTTAGAAAGGTTCCGCTCTTGGTGCTCGTCGGAATGTTGTCGGCGATTAGCATCGCCGGGGCGGGCGGAGAACCTCCACAAGAAGGAGGTGGCGATGGTGGCGGAGGCGGAGGCGGTCAGCCGACGCCGGTACCGGGGAATCAGTGTTACTCTATGGGGGGTCAGGCAACCGACTTCCAGTTTGATCTGACTCCGTCGGGAAACCTGGTTAGTCTTTCGTATTATCTACCTGCAACGCATTCCGGTACAACGTGGAATCTGCAGCAACGGCTCGTTGCATATGGCTGGGACGGCGAAAAAACCCTCGATACAGGTTGGTACGATCCGACTGATAATGTCGGCATATGGGCTGGCGGCGGCCAGTCAAACACCTCTTTCCCCGGAAGTATCGATACAAGCGGTGGGTTGTTTTACGAAGCGGCCTTTGAAAGCGATACATTTGAATTCTACGACGCGTATGGCCAAATCGTCGACCAAGATCCCAATCAGCCGGGGTGCGACTAGGTCGGGCACGGGGCGGCGACGCAGCACTTCGGGCCGGAGAGCCAAGAAGTTAACATTCGCGAATAGCGGTAACACCCAACGGCGGAGCGGTCGGAATCCGCGGTGAGTGCTGCGGTCCTTAGTCTTTCAGGACGCCGACCTTGCGCCAGGCGTGCGTGAGGGCGCGGACCGTCGTTGCTCCGTGCGGCTCTGCTGTGAATAGCGTTTGCGCTGCGAACATCGCGAAGGTGCAGTTCTCGCGAAGTCCCGTGCACATCGTGTCGTACCAGATCCGGCCCGGCGTCTCCCAGGCGTGGCCGCCGAGTTCCTTGGCGAACAGATAGAAGGCGCGGCTGGGGATGCCGCTGTTCGTATGCGCCGGATCGCGGCTTTCGTCGGTGACGAAGTCGCGCATGTGCGCCGGCTGCGTGTCGAATAGGCCGAAGCGCTTGTCGTGAAACGCCGTCCCGGGCGCCGCGAGCGACCGTAACCCTTTCGCTCGGATGGGCGGGAGGAAAATACCCTTTGCCATCAGCCAATCCGCTTCGCCGGCAATTTCGTGATGCGCCCACTGTTTCACGAGCGTTCCGAACACGTCTGCCAGCGACTCGTTCAGCGCGCCGGCTTCGCCTTCGTAGCTGAGTTTCGTTTCGTTATAGATCACGCCGTGCGTCAGCTCGTGCGCGATCACGTCGAGGAAGCGGGTGAACGATCCGAACACGACGCCGTCGCCGTCGCCGTAGAGCATCTGCGTGCCGTCCCAGGTCGCGTTGTCGAATTGCTCGCCATAGTGCACGGACGAGATCAGATGCTTGCCATGGCCGTCCACCGAGTCACGGCCGAAGATGGTCCGGTAAAAATCGTACGTGGTTCCGGCGGCTTCGTAGGCGCGGTCGACGTCCGCGTCGTCGCACGGTGGCTGGCCTTCGCGCCGCCGAAGCGTTCCGGGCAACTGCTTTTGGTGCTCGCAGTCGTAGACGAGCCGGTGCTCATGAGCGGCGGGCGTACCGTGCGCCGCGGCGCGGCGATGCTTGAGGCGCCGCATCTCGTCGAGCGTGCGGCTGATGGGTCCTTGCGTCCGACCGGCTTCGTGCTTGCCGAGCGCTTCGAGGACGGAGGGCGGCACGATGAAGCACGAGGGCTTCATCGTCAGCGGCGCAGCTCTGCGAAAGGCTGCATGCCGAGTGCCGTCGCCTGCTGCCCGAAGACATCGCCCTTGGCCAAGCGCTCCGCGCTGTTGTGCGCGGTGACGGCGCCGTTGCGAACGGTGCCAAGCTCGGCCCAGTCGATCGGCGTGATCATTTCGAGCGCGGCGTTGCCGGCCAGCGTGTACGGGAGCGCGCTGATGCGGCCGACCGCGTTGGTTGCGACGCAGATGTGGACCAAACGCTGCTTCGGCGGGTCAATGGCCGTCGTCAGGAGCGCGGGCTGATGCGCTGCCGCCGTCTCGGCGACGTCGTGCAGCCACGCGCGCACCGTGTCGTACGTCGGCGCGTCGCAGAACGGGATGAACAGCGCGGCGGTGGCATCGCCGCCGAGTACCGGGATACATGCGATGCGGCGGTCGAGCAAAACGCTCTGAACGATGAGCATGGCGGACTCGAGATCGTCGGCGATCGCGCCGTACCGTGCCGAGAGGATGATGCGCCCGAAACCGACGCTCTCGGGATCTCGCGGGCTCGGTGTCCACGAGGCGAAGCCGATCGCGTTGTGGTGCACCAGCCACAGCAGCGAATTCTGCGCGACCGCGATGTAGCGTCTGGTGTGCCCGAACTCGCCGATCTCGACGGTCGGAATCGAATCGGGAACGGGGCGGTGCAACGACGCAGTGTACTCCGCGCGGCCGCCGGGGCCCGGATAGTACTCGATCGCTTCGACGGGCGCGAGCGGGAAGTTCGCTGCGATGAAGGCGGCGGCGCGCTCGTAGTGCGCGAGTACCACTGCGCGAACTTCGGGTGTGTAGAGCGTGTGCGAGCTCATGACTTCATTCGGCCAACGTGTTGATGCGAACGCATGTTCGTGCTATAATTGCGTAGCGATAAAGTTCGTATTTATTACATGCGGCTCGGCCGGTGTCATTACCACCGACCGAGCCCGTCACCCGATGGAGTTAACATCGAATGACAACGTACGAGTTCGACGTAGCAACGTCGAGCCCTCGGCGCGGTTTTTCCGCGGTCGAGAGGCGTTTGATTCATCAGTTCGGCTCGGTGATCGCGTGATGGCGCCGCTGCCCGAGTTTCACGCCACGATGGCGGACGTAACGAACGAACAGCACCAGAACATGGACGATCTGGTGCAACTCCGGGACTTTAACCCCGAGGTGGTCGTCCGCTTCCTGCGCGAGAACGCGATCGATGCGAGCGTCGATGAGGCGACCGGCGGCTTTCGGTTTACGGTAGCCGATGAGGCTCGCGCGGCAGATGTGCACTTCGCCTGTGTTTGCCTTCGCGCCTCGATAAGCTATTCGATCGAGGCGGCTTATTGGTGTATGAAGGCCAGGCGATGATGCCGATGCGTCCATCGCCAGCCTTTCCACGACCGTTAAACGGACACCGCCGCGCCGGGCTGACCGAGCCATTGTCGGCGCGCCTCACGCGTCTTCGTATCGGGCGCGGCTACAGCGTCTATGAGCTTGCGACCGCAGCCGATGTCTTCGCGGGCACGATCAAGCGCCTCGAATCCGGCAAGGCGGCCGATAAGCGCGTCCTGCCGGCGCTCGCCCGAGCGCTTGGAGTGCCTCTTTGCCTGCTTGTATGCGGGGACCATAGCTGTGCCAAACGAGCCTGCGTACCGGCGCGCCCCGTGCGCGCGCCGTGACCGCGTCGGGTACTGATCGTTTTCCGCGGTGTCACGTGCTCAGGGGTGGATTACGACGATCGCTCCGCCGGGCTCGTCGAGCCAGCGCGCCGCCCGCACGAGCGGCGACGTGAGGTGCGCGAACGCCGCGCGCACGTCGTCGCGCGTGCTCACCGCGGTCGAGCCGCGCTTCTCGAGCTCCTCGTCGACTAAAAGCATCGCCGCGTCTTCGGAGATGACGGGCGCGTCGTCGCGATGGCCAAGCACGGCGACTTGGCGGCGCCATACGACCTCGCGGATCAGCTGCGCGGTGACGGCGACGCGCTTCGCGCGCCCGTGCGTGCGCTCCCAAACGAGCGCCGGCAGATGGTCCTCCGCGTAGCCCGGCGCGAACACGGCGCGCAGCTCGTCGGGATCCGCGGCAATACGCAGCGCGGCGACGAGATCGTCGATGGACCACGCGCTCACGCCGTGCACACTGAGCTCGCTCGTGAACTCACTGTCGGCCTCGCTGAAGCTGGGGCCGATAATGATGGAGTAGTCGCCGCCGTACGACTCGCGCCACTTCGCGGCCTCGGCGGCGTCGGGGTTTGGCACGGTCGTCCCTGACGAGGTTTTGCACTCCAGCATCACGCGATATGCGAGCCGGCCGAGCGGCGCTTCCAGCACGCCGTCGGGAGCACCCTGTCCGCCGATGTGGCGCGAGACGAAACCGAGCGCACCGAACGCCTCGCAGATGGCGCGCTCGAAGGCGTCCGGATCGTCGCCGTGCGCGAGCTCATGTAGGCGCTTTTCGAGCGCATCGATGTCGCGGACCGCGTTGCGCGATGGGAGCGGATCCGCGGGCTCGGGCCAGTCGTCGATCGGATGGTTCGCCCGGAAGCGGCGATCGGGGTCCTGGACGATAAGCTGCAGCCGGGCTGATTCCTTCGCGCGAGCAAGATATTGAACTAGCGAGACGTACAACACTTGACCGCTTGCGCCGTGCGGGAGAAGACGGCGCGCGATGCCAGCTTCGACGATTTCTTTCGCGGTACGCGGTTTGCCATCCGCGAGAATCGCGAGCGCGGCGCGGAGGTTGACGCCGCGTTGGCCGGCTCTTGCGAGCGGCTCCGGGAGAACCATCCATTGTTCCAAGGCGACGTTTCTTACTACGCCCGTACGTATCAACCTTCGAACAGGAGACGGAAAGACGCGTATCGGTTACGGTGGTCGTCGGCGTTTAAACGCCGACAGGTCGCCTCCTTGGTCCGTTGCGCGTCGCCTGGTCGGCCGCTGCGCGTAATCGCTTGATCCGTGCGAGCGCCTTCGCCGTAGGGCCATGCTGCGCGTCATACATGTCGACCGCTAGCTGCATACGCAGCCACGACTCAGCGGCGAACCCTAGCGCACGCTCGAAGCGGATCGCCGTGTCGATTGAAACGGCACGCCGGCCGTGGATGATCTCCGAGAGCCGAGCTGCCGTGATACCGATGCTTGGCGAATGCCGCCTGTGTCATGTCGAGCGGCTCAAGGAACTCGCGCCAGAGGATCGCGCCCGGCGGGGTTGGCCGGCGACGCGTCGGGATCGTGAGCGGACGGTTGAGCATACCGTTGAGCCCTCGAGTGGTAATCGACGATTTCCACGTCGGCGGCACCGTTATCGGTCCAGCGGAAACAAATACGGTATTGGTCATTGATGCGGATGGAGTGCCGGCCAGCGCGATCGCCGCGTAGCGCCTCGAGACGCCACGATCGTGGCGCACCCTTAGACAGGCTCAGGGTGACAGGAAGTTCAGGAGGCTCAACTGGTGGCGGTATTCAACGGCGCCGGTCAAGGCGAATTGAAAATCTCATGGCCACCGACGCGCCGCCAACGGAGCCCGAGTTCCCCGTCGATATCGACGTACTCAAACGTTGCGCGGCCATCCGGCCCGGAAAACGACCAGGTTACTTCCCACACGCCACGCGCGGCTTGGACCGGCTTGATACGAAGGTTCGCCGGCCACTTCGGATGGTCGGCGCTTCCGGACGCCAAGTGCTGTTCGTACGCGGCGTTGATTTTGCGAATGGCATCCATCACGAGGACCTTCTCGTGTGGCTTCAGCGAACGAAAGTCGGCCAGGAACGGATCTGTCGTTTCGTACTTCAGAGGTTCTCGAGCTCCGCGAGAAGGTCGTCGCCGGATGTGAAGCGTCGGACGCGGCCGGCAGCGATGGCGGCGTCCGCCTCGCGTTCCATCGCCTGCCAGCGATCCGACCAAAACCATGCTTGAGACGCGTCGATCGCGTGTTGCGGGATGAGTTCCAAGACGCCGCCATCGCGAGGCCGGAGCTCATACAACTGGGCGTTACGATACGCCTTGGGAAGGGTGATCGTCCCGCGGTCGGAGACTTCGACCAGCGTTTTCTTCGGAATTGCCACAAGACCGAGTATATCGGAATAGCGGAAATTCCGCAATACCGTAATGCTGCCATGGGTAGGCCGACGACTTCGGTGCTTCCGTGCTTTGACGCGCACGCCGGCCTGTGGTAAAGTTATCCGGTTGTCCCTGCCCCCGCAGACGGCAACGCGCGTTCGCGCGCCCTCCGCATTCGCCGTGCGGGTGGACGAGAGGTCGGAGCTGCTCGCCACTAGGCGGGCCCTGCCGGTCGAGGCGACGACACCGGGCCGTGCTCGGACAGGATAAACCG